>ERZ1026886.1123-NODE-1123-length-12168-cov-4.276315_pt1 | contig 12168 bp, 10 predicted proteins | sample MGYA00380173_ERZ1026886 | MGnify/ENA primary metagenome ERZ1026886 (study PRJEB33269, sample SAMEA4719809) | human gut metagenome | biome: human-associated habitat; feature: organic feature; material: feces | place: Cameroon | collected 2013-10 ... | reverse complement strand
CGGGATAAGAAAGCCTTGCTCTAATTGGCTTAATAAGGCGTAGATAATATATATATATTCGATTTCTGCTTAGAGGTTAATGTATTTCTGCTTAGAGGCTAATGTATCTTTGCTTAGAGGCAAATGTTTCTATGCTTGCTATCAAATGTATCTATGCTTGCTATCAAATGAACCTTTGCTTGCTGTAAAATGAAAATATGGTTGCATTTAAAGGCATTTTAAAATAAATCCCCACTACCAGTCTCTTGCTTAAGATAAGCTGGTAGTGGGGATTGCTTTTTCTTATTCATTTATCGTGCCGCATTTCTTGCATATTCCCTTTCTCTTCATCTTGGCGCCACACTTGCCGCAAGAATACTTGTAATAGTTATTGTGTACATAATGCTTAATGGCATAAACAAAATAGGCAATAAGCAGCAAGTAGCCTATATAATATAAGGTGGTTATGCTGTAGATGATGTAATTGCCCGCGCAAACGGCTCCCAAGCCACATAGATAGAGTGTGGCATGCGATGCTGACAGTTTATGAAACACATCGTCCACGGTGGCTATCATTATTATCACTATCGACCATACCGAGATGAGGAATACGGATATAATTGTTGGCACAGCAAACGGATTAAGCGAGGGATGATAATAGAAGTGTCGCCATGTTTCGGGTGCAAACATCTGTATACTTGAATAGAATGTTGCTGCTGTGGCCACGATTAGGGCAAGCAGAGTGGGGTAGAACGAGTCTATATCGTTGAAATGTACCGCCTTTACATTTTTCTGCCTTATGCTGTGTACCAGGTAGCTCATAGCTATTACGCTTATGATGATAAGGAACACAAGCAAATGGGTGTCTGAGAAGGTGGAAATAAACTGCGATATGGGATCGTCGGGCACGACATTTGGCAATAGCTTGCTTTCGTGTATCCATCCAAAGGTATATTGGTCGCGCGCCAGTTGCACCCAAACCGAATCTACAGGATCGTTCTTTAGCAAACGTATGTCTACAACTACAAGTCGGTTGCCTTTCTTTACAAAGAAGGAGTCGGTAGGCAGACCGTTCAGCAATTCCTCTGGTTGTTGGCGAAGCAAAGCCAGCGAGTCGGCCTTTACCATGAAGTTATAGTTCTGCGCATAATGATGACTTTGGTAGAATGCGCTCATATTGTCGTATGTAGTAGAGTCTGAGTCGGCCACCTGATTGTCTGCATACGTAGCCGACGGTTTTGCCACATATGCGTCATGATGACGTACTGTGGTATGATAGCAGCTTGTAAGTGTAAGGATTACTACAATTACAGCTACTACTCTCGACATTATTTTCTTGACATCTCTCATACGATTTTCTACTATTGTCCGTTAAATTCCATCCATCGAGATGGATTAACTTCTTCTTAACTTCCCCTTAACTTCCTCGTTGGGTTTATAGACTTAGTCTTGTGCATAAACCTCCATTTGGCATTTTGCACAATTAAATACCAGTCGCACCTGTCTTCCGTCCGATGATTCCAGCAACAGAGGCTCCTTCCATGTAGGCTGTTTGCCTCCGCGTTTTACGCAGTATCCCATAGCATATCTCAGACAATATCGACATGTCATCAGAGGCGTGTTAGCATGTGGTGTGCCATAAGTCTTTGTACCAGGACGAGCGCCATCTGTCAGTTCGAATGCGGCTGCGGCGTCCCTCACGCCATGCTCCTCGTAGAAGGCTTCGGCACGATGGTTAGCCACGTTGGCTGCATTTATCTTGTTTGCGTCAATATATTGAGCCTTGGCATTGTTGTTATTGGGCTTGCAATTCGTGTTTACTTGTCGGGCTGTTGTGTTAGACGTGTCTATCGGTTGTTCCTCTATCTTTGCCAACACCTCGCGTCGCAAGGAGGCAAGCTTGCTTGAAGGTATAAACAGATTGCCAACACCATTAGTAAGCTTTGTCTTTCGTGGACGGAACAGAGTGTTGCCCATCTTCTCGAGTTGTCTGATTATGTTCTCGCTCTGAGGTTTCTGGGCCTCTTGCAATGGTTCGTCAAGCACAACAAAAGCCTTGCGTCCTGCCTCGTCCTCAGCATCAAGTACAATCTTTCCGCAATCAACACCAATGTTCAGGTCTATATCAAGCTTTCGTTCAGCCGTCTTGCTTTCCATTGCACGTTCAAACACGATGTCGTTGTTACGATAAAGAGCCATTCCTGCTTTCAAATCCTCGGGCATAGATAGAGGAAATAGGCGGTTGTTCTCGACACGGTTTACGCGGAAGCCATGCAACTTATGGTCGGGTGTGAAGAAGCACAATCCGTCGCCATTGGCAAATATGGCTGTACCCGCCACGTTGAACGAACCGCGTCTTATCTCCTTAACATATCCTACATATTCGCCCATAGCCTTAGGAGTGTCAAACGATGAGATGTCTTCGCGACGCCCGTCAAGGAAGTAATGTGTAAAGCCACGGTTGAAGGTCTTGTCTAAGTTGGGTGTAAATGTATATTCCACCCTTCCTTTAGAGCTGCGGCAATACTGTTCGGGATGTTTCGCTATTATGCTGTTGAGATGTTGGCTGTATGCAGCCACCACATTCTTTACATAAGCGGCATCCTTCAGTCGGCCCTCAATCTTTAATGATGTGGCTCCTGCTGCTATGATGTCTTCAAGTCGGTCCAACTGGTTCATATCTTTAAGCGACAGCAAATGGCTTGCCTTGCGTATTGTGTTTCCGCTACTGTCTTTCAAGTCGAAAGCCAAACGGCAGAACTGAGCACACTCGCCACGGTTGGCGCTACGACCGAAACAATGGTGCGAGGCATAGCATGCTCCCGAATAACTTACACACAAAGCTCCATGCACAAACACCTCAAGCTCGGTATTAGGCACAGCCTTGTGTATTTGCTTTATCTCGTCTATAGACAGCTCGCGTGCCAATACCACACGGCTAAACCCTATGCTTGTTAGCCAAGCTGCTTTATCTGCCGAGCGATTGTCTGTCTGAGTGCTTGCATGCAACTCAGGCATTCTCGATCCTTGCATCTCGGGCTCGGCTGCTATTTCTTTCATCATTTCCACCACAGCCATGTCTTGCACAAGGATAGCATCCACGCCAGCCTTTACTATGTGTCGCAATAGCTGTTTGGCATTGGCAAGCTCGTGCTCGTATACTATGGTGTTTACGGTTACGTACACCTTTGCTCCAAACTGATGAGCGTAGGCGGCAAGTTGGGTTATGTCTTCTATACTGTTGCCCGCTGCCTGTCGCGCACCAAACTCATTTGCGCCTATATATACAGCATCGGCGCCATGGTCAATGGCAATAATGCCTTGCTCAAGGTTTTTGGCAGGAGCAAGGAGTTCGATAGGGCGGGGTAGGTTGTTGCTTGAATTCATAATGTATGAAACTTGTTTTTATCCAATCTCCTCAATGTTATACGGAGTCTCCTGATAAATGTAATAGTTTATCCAGTTGCTGAACAACAGATTGGCATGCGCTCTCCACGTAACGTTTGGAGCCTTTTGCGGGTCGTTGTCTCTATAGTAGTTCTTTGGCATGTCCACGTCGTCGCGCTTGCCAAGGTCTCTACGATATTCGCTGTCAAGAGTGTAAGGCGAGTACTCCATATGTCCGGTAACAAATATCTGGCGTCCGCCTCGGGCCATAACTATGCTTACACCACTATCGGGCGATTCTGCCACAATCTCAAGTTCGTTATGTTTCTCAATATCCTCGCGTCTAACCTCTGTATGTCGGCTATGAGGCATATTGAACACGTCGTCGAATCCGCGGAACAGAGGAATCTGTGGTTGTAGCGTGTGTTGCTGGAAGATGCCGAACATCTTCTTAGGCAACTGATATTTTGGCACGCCATAATGATAGTACAATCCAGCCTGGGCAGCCCAGCAAATGTACATAGTGCTCGTAACGTGTGTGTCGGCCCATGCGAATATCTTGGATATTTCGTTCCAATACTCCACATCCTCAAACTCCAGGTGCTCGATAGGCGCTCCAGTAATAATCATACCGTCAAACTTCTCCTTCTCCAACACGTCAAAGTCCTTGTAGAACATCATCATGTGCTCTATCGGAGTGTTCTTGGATGTATGACTCTTAAGCTTCATAAAGTAAATCTCCATCTGAAGCGGCGTGTTGGACAACAGGCGCACAAGGTCGGTCTCTGTTGTTATCTTCAGAGGCATAAGGTTAAGTATTACGATACGTAGCGGACGAATGTCCTGGCTCGTAGCGCGCGAGTCGTCCATCACAAATATGTTTTCCTTTTTAAGGAGTTCTATTGCGGGGAGTTTATCTGGTAATCTTAATGGCATATGTTAATTAACTTGTTATTTTTAATTCCATGCAAAGTTACGCATTTATATTTGCATAGCACATATTTAGAATGGGAAAATAAGAGGCAGCACACCTATCATTACCAATCCCATAATAATCTGCAAGGGCAATCCCACCTTGATGTAGTCCATAAACGAGTAGCCGCCTGCCTGCATCACAAGCGCGTTGGGCGGAGTAGAGAATGGCGAGGCAAAGCACATGCTTGCTCCAAGCGTAACGGCAAAGAGCATAGGGTAGGGGCTTACGCCTATTGCCGCAGCCGAGGTCAGGGCTATGGGTGACATAAGCACAGCTGTGGCTGTATTGCTGATGAACATCGTAAGAAGAGACGTGGTGAAATATATGCCAGCAAGCAAAGCATACGGACTTGCCTGACCCAGATTGTCGGCCAGCAAACTTGCCACCATTGCCGAGGCTCCTGTCTTTTCCAGAGCCACCGACATAGGCAACATGGCCGCGATAAGCACAATGCTCTCCCAGTTTATTGTCTTGTAGGCAGCTTCTACCGAGCGTATACATCCCGTTATTACCATAAGCAATCCGGCTATCATAACGGCCGTAACGGGAGCTACGGGGATGAAGTCGAACACCATAGTCAATATCATTAGCAACATTATGGCTGCTGCAAGCGGAGCTTTATAGTCGAGTGTAACGCGCGACGCCTCGTCTAACGGCTGCCCCATAACCACAATACCGTCGGCAACATCGGCTATTCGCGAGATGTTCTTCCATTTGCCTTGTATCAGAATTATGTCGCCCTGACGGAATTTCATGTCGGCAATTCCCTCTGTTATATAGTTGTCGCCACGGCGCACGCCAAGCGCGTTAACGTTATAAAGGCGTCGCAATCCGGTTTCCTTTAGAGTCTTGCCGCACAATCTAGAGTTGTGCATTAACACCACCTCGGCAATACCTATATCGTAGAATGCCAATTGCTCGCTGGTCTTGTCCAGCTTCATGTCGGCAGCAAACTTTGTTGCTTGTTCTGGGTCGCCACTTACGTATACAATATCGTTCTCTACAAGCTTGGTGTCTGGTCCGGCAAGTCGTTGTTCCACCTCTTTCATTAGTGGCGAATGGGGCTGCTTTATGCGTCTAACCTCAAGTACGGTAAGTCCGTAGCGATGATGAATGTCCAGTTCGGCAAGTGTCTTCTCGTAGGCAATCGACTGCTTGCCTACGGTAAATACCGACAGATTGCCTTTGAGATTGTATTCCTCCATCAGGTCGTCGAGCGACTTGCCACGCTTTTTGCCTTGCTCGCCGTCGGCTGCTTGCTTGCTGCCGTTAAGCAATCGCTTGCTAAGGGGCAGCAGCACCACGATACCAACTATAATGCACACAATACCAACGGGCAGAAAACTGAAGAACTTCAATGGTTCGAAGCCATTATCTGTAAGAGCCTCCTGTATTACAAGGTTGGGCGGCGTACCAATAAGCGTTAGCATGCCGCCCATGCTGCTTGCAAAGGCAAGGGGCATAAGCAGGCGGCTTGCGCGCATCTTTGCCTTCTGCGCCAAGCTCACCACGATAGGCATCATAAGAGCCACCGTACCCGTATTGCTAACAAAGGCTCCAATAACGGCCGTAACAACCATCAGCAATAGGAACAAGCCCAGTTCGCTGTCGCCAGCAAGGGTCATCAGCTTGCCTGATGCTTTCTTGGCAAGTCCGGTCTGTACAATAGCGCCTCCCACTACAAACAATCCCACCATCATTATCACCACCGAGTTGGAGAATCCCGACAGGGCTTCTTGCGGCGTGAGTATTCCGGTGAGCAGTAGGGCGACAAGGGCGCATAGCGCAACGAGGTCGGAGCGAACTTTGCCCATGGCGAAGAACACAGCCGAAAGGGCGAGAATAATGAGAGTAATTGTCATAATTATTAGTAATGTGGTTGATTATTCTGCTTTAATGGCATTGAGAATTTGCTCCGCATGAATCTTTGTCTTTATTTCCTTCGGAGTAAAAATCTTTTCTATTATGCCTTCCTCGTTTACCAGATATGTTGTGCGCAGAATGCCAACGGTCTTTCTGCCACAAGTCACCTTCTCGCCCCAACATCCAAGCGCCTGCAACAGAGTAGTCTCGGTGTCGGCAATAAGCGGAAACTCCAGCCCTTTGGCTTCGGCAAACTTCTTCTGCAGAGCCTGCTTGTCCTTGCTCACGCCAATAATATCGTATCCTGCTGCAGCCAGCTCGTCCTTATGTGCTTGTAGCGAGCAAGCCTCGGCTGTGCATCCACTGGTGTTGGCCTTAGGATAACTGTAAAGCACAATCTTGCGACCGCGATAGTCGCTTGCCTTAATCTCGCGTCCGTCCTGGTCTATGCCAAGAATCTCTGGTATTCTATCTCCAATTTCCATAGTTTTCTTTATTTTTATATTGTTTATTATATAGCAGCCATGATGATTTACGACTGTTCGTTCTATTAATCCTTATTCGTTCTATTAATATTTCGGTTTGTCCTAATTATCTGCAAATATATAAAAAATATGGCAGATAAGAAAGCGGTTATATTCTTTTTTGCCACGTCTGGTTGCATAAGTACAGATAGCGGGCGGTTGTCGTTCTCGTTAATGCTCCTCACAAGGTCAAAGTTCTTTGCCAGTTCTCCCGTTCTGTCGTCTATGGCGCCAGACAGCAGCCATACCGGCACACCTGCTTTCTTGCAACGCTTAAGCACACCATGCGGAACCTTGCCCATCATGGTTTGTTGGTCCGATTTGCCCTCGCCCGTAATTACAAGGTCGGCATCCTTTATTGCCACGTCAAAGTTGGCAAGGTCAAGCACAATGTCTATGCCCGAGTTTAGCTCGGCATTAAGATAGGCAAGGAGAGCATAGCCCAAACCGCCAGCCGCGCCCGCTCCAGGATGGTTTGCAAGTTCGGGTGTGGCAAGTCCTGCTTGTTCGGTTTCTTTGGCAAAGGTTCGCAGCTGCTCGTCAAGCCACAACACTTGCTCTTTTGTGGCTCCCTTTTGTGGCGCAAATACGTGTGCAGCCCCGTTCTCGCCGTATAGTGGATTGTTTACATCGCATGCTACAATAAACTTGCATTTCTGGGCAAGACACTCGTTACCTTTTTGCATAAGGTTTCTGTGGCCATTATGATAAATATCCTTGTAGTTCCTTTTCTCAAGACACCCCTTATCCCTTAGTGCTTCAACCATTCCGCGCCCGCCATCGCAAGTGGCACTTCCGCCAATGCCCATCACTATCTTTTGGCATCCTCGCTTTAAGGCGTCGGCCACCATTTCTCCAACGCCATAGGTAGTGGTTTTAGTAGGGTCGCGTTGGTCTATAGGCACAAGCATCAGCCCGCTTGCCGTAGCCATTTCCATATAGGCAGTCTTGCCGTCCATAGACATGGCATATTCAGCCTTAAGCTTCGTCATAAGCGGTCCGTGTACATCTATTGACACGCTCTGCGTAGGCAATATCTGCTGTACGCATTTCACCAATCCTTCGCCACCATCGCTCAACGCAATCTCAACAACATTTGCCCCTGGCAATACCGTTCGTATTCCTTTTGAGGCAGCCTTACAGGCCTCGTGTGCCGAGATGCAGCCCTTGAAGGAGTCGAAGGCTACAACAACCTTTTTCATATCGTACCTCCTACATTTCACTTAGCAATTGGATTTTTCACTTTTCCCTTTTCACTTTTCACTTTTTTTCTAGTTCCTGCAGACTCTCCATTTTCTTCGATTCCAGGAACTCGTAGATTCCGCACAAGTGTTCGCGCACCTTGCCATGTCCAAACTCGTACACCTTGCTTACAAGTCCGTCGAGGAAGTCGCGGTCGTGGCTTACCACTATCAAGGTGCCGTCAAAGTCCATAAGTGCCTGCTTCAGCACGTCCTTAGTCTTTAGGTCGAGGTGATTGGTAGGCTCGTCGAGTATCAGTAGGTTTACGGGCTCCAACAGCAGCTTTAGTATAGCCAGACGTGTGCGTTCGCCTCCAGACAGCACCTTAACCTTCTTGGTAGAGTCCTTGCCACCAAACATAAATGCGCCCAGCAGATCGCGTATCTTGTTGCGAATCTCGCCCTTGGCCACGTCGTCGATGGTCTGGAAAACAGTCAGTTCGCCATCCAGTAACGAAGCCTGGTTCTGCGCAAAATATCCTATCTGCACGTTGTGTCCCAGCTCCAGCTTGCCCTGGTTCTGCAACTGTCCCATGATGCATTTCACGAGAGTCGACTTACCCTCGCCGTTTCTGCCAACGAAGGCAATCTTGTCGCCACGTTCCACAGTAAGGTTCACGCCGCCGAATATCTGCTTGCCGTCGAAAGCCATGGCCACGTCGCTCATCTGAACGGGGTAGGCTCCACTTCGCGGACTTGGCGGGAATTTAAGTCTTAGGTGACTTGTGTCCTCCTCGTCTACCTCAATCAGCTCCAGTTTCTCAAGCATCTTCACGCGGCTCTGCACCTGAAAGGTCTTAGAGTAGGTGCCCTTGAATCGCTCGATAAAGTCCTTTGTCTCGGCAATCATCTTCTGCTGCTCCTCATACTTCTTCATCTGTTGTTCGCGTCGTTCCTTGCGCAGTTCCAGATACTGGCTGTATGTAGTCTTGTAGTCGTAAATGCGGCCCATGGTCACCTCGATGGTTCGGGTGGTGATGGTGTCCACAAACTTGCGGTCGTGGCTAATTACTACCACAGCCTTTGAGCTGTTGATGATAAAGTCCTCAAGCCATCCTATCGACTCGATGTCCAGATGGTTGGTAGGCTCGTCGAGCAGAAGCACATCGGGCGACTTAAGTAGCAGCTTAGCCAACTCTATTCGCATGCGCCAACCTCCCGAGAACTCGCTTGTAGGGCGATTGAAGTCCTTGCGCTCGAATCCCAAGCCCAGCAACGTCTTCTCCACGTCCTCCTCAAAGTGTGTCATGTCTATGGCATAGAATTTCTCCGATAAGCTCGACACCTTCTCTATCAGCTGCATGTATTCGTCGCTCTCGTAGTCGGTACGTGTTGTAAGCTCATTGTTTATGCGGTCTATCTCGGCCTGAATCTCGTGCAGATGAGCAAATGCCTGGCACGTTTCGTCGAACACGGTACGTCCGTCTTCGGTCATAAGGTGCTGGGGCAGATAGGCCACTACACAATCCTTAGGAGCCGAAACCGAGCCGCGTGTAGGCTTGCGCACGCCTGCTATAATTTTCAGCAACGTGCTCTTGCCAGCTCCATTCTTGCCCATAAGTGCTATACGGTCCTTCTCGTTTATTTGGAAGGAAATGTCCTTGAATAGGGTGGTTCCGCCAAACTCGACGGTAAGTCCATCAACTGTAATCATATTGTTCTGTGATTGTCGTTTTTGATTTTGTTGCAAAGATAATGCAAATCGAATGCAGAATATCAAGCTTGCTTGAATATTTTGCTGAGATGCAGCTTATCTTCTGCAAAGATACTAATAAAATCACAAATAATCTCCATTACCATTGTCGCATCATTATTAAAAGACTAACATTATGGAAGAAATAGAAGATGTTACAATTATGGAAGAAACTAGAAGATGTTACAATTGTGGAAGCGATGACGTCGTGGTTTATTCTGACGGAACAAGTGTTTGTTTAGAGTGTGGCGCCAGATGACGCGAATAATAATACATGAACAATAGGGCGATTGCGTTTATGGATTTATAATTATAAATCAACCCTATTTATCATAATGGTGATTACAATTATTTAAGAATAGCCCGTTAGCTGATTATTTTTAATCAGCCAACGAGCTATAATTATTTTGTTTTATTCAGCAAGTCTTATCATGTTGAAGTCAGATATTCTGCCTTCATTATTCAATGTAGATGTAATTTTATATCTTACCTCAGTTGCGTTGTCGTCTTGACCAACAATGGTTTGAATTGCCGAGAAAGCCACCGAGTATTCGTATTGGTTGGCTCCCACATTCTTTTTGTTTATTGTGTAGTCGCCAAGCGATTTCCAAGCCATCGACTTCACATCGCTCTTGTAGATTTTATGCATAAACGTTACTACGTCGCTTCTTGTGGCGTTGGTTTTTCCAAGGAAATTGGTCAACAACGGATTAACGAAACTTGTCAAGGCTTCCTCGTCCTTGTCGCCCAAACTCTTTAAGAATCCGCCGTAGATGCTGTTTACCATCAGACGTTCCTCGGGCTGTATTGTCTTCGAATTCAGCGAGTTAATCATCTGGTTGGCATCCTCAACATGCTCTCCGTCAGAATGTTGTTCGATATAAAGTTCTAATGCCTCAACCGTGTTCTGTTGCTGGGCGGTCTGCCAGTCTATCGAGTCAATTTTATGTATTGCTATTGCCTTGTACGGAGAATCCGGATGCTGTGCGATATAGTCTTCAAGCGCGCTCTTCGAGTTGCTTATCATCACGTTTGTCCAGTCCTGCTGCGTCTTCTTTATCAAGTCGAGATGCGACTGAATGCTGTCAAGATGAGCTTCTGGAGCATCCGAATATTGATCAAGATACGATTGTAGAACCTGCGGATCGTTGCTTGCCATGGCATAGTTGTAAGCCTGCAACTCCTTGTCCGACTGTATACTATAGTAGAAGTAGCAGCCTATGCCTATAACCACGGCCACTATAGCCACCACGGCGCCAATAATAATCTTGTTGTTGCGCGAAGAATTTCGTGGAGTCTTCAAGTTCTCGTCGTTCGCCTCTTCAGGATTGTTGGCACCAACGGGCTGCTCATTATTAACCTCCTTAGGTTTCACAATTTCAACCTCCGTAGTTTTTCCCGTTTCCTGAGTATTTACGGCATTATCATTTTCTACAATTGGCGTTTTGTCTGCCACCGGTCTCTTATAATGACATTGTGGACATTCAGACAGTTCGGAGAAATAAACTTTTCCGCACTTCGGACACTCAACCACCTTACCTGCTATGGCCACGCCGCAGGAAGGGCAAAATGGAGCCTTGTCACTAATCTCGTGACCACACTCCGGACATTTTATAATTGCCATTAGTATTTAAATTTTTTTATGTATTTCTTTTTTTATCCTTCTCTACCCTATTCTTGCTCGCCTACCTATGGTGTCGCATAAAGCGCAGTTCGCGCAGACCATGACGACCCATAAATCGGCTCTTGTCCACATATCCCCTAATGCCGTCGATATGGCCCTTACCAGTATATTGCCACAGCAGATAGTCGTTATCGTCGATCAAGACAGGCTCGTTGGCCGAATATTGTGCTATCATAAGCTTGTAGCCATTAAGTTTGCCGGCAAGATAGCGATTGTAGAAATTGGTGCCTGTATAAACCAATGGTTTCTGATGATAAGCCACCTCAACCATGTCCAGAAACTTCAGCAGCGAGTCGCAGAAAGCCTCTGTTCCCAATCCTTGTTTTACCTCTACATCAATCATTGGTATAAGGTCTTGCTGATGCGGGCGGCATTGGGCCTTGAAGTTCTTAAGCTGTTTGGTCAGATCTGTCTTAGGACGAAAGAAGTGGTACGACCCTACCTTCAAGCCATACTTGTGTGCCAGTTCTATGTTCTGTTCGTACATGTCGTCTATACGGTCTCCGCCCTCGGTAGCCTTAAGATAAACATAAGCCATCTTTGAGTTGTCGCCTATAGCCTCCCAAAAAACCTCGCCTTGATAATGGCTAAGATCTATGCCATGCACATGCGAGCAAGTGTCCTCACATTGCACATTATAATTTTGAGCATACGACGGGGTGAAGAATATTAGGCCCAAAAGAGCCATCATAATTTTACATATATTTCTTTTCATATATGCAAAGTTACTGCAAAAAGAAGAAAGAACAAAGGATTTAAATATTTTTTGTATTGCAATAGTTAAGTGAAGAGTGAAGAACGAAGAGTGAAGAATCTAATGG
>ERZ1026886.1122-NODE-1122-length-12198-cov-3.418101_pt1 | contig 12198 bp, 7 predicted proteins | sample MGYA00380173_ERZ1026886 | MGnify/ENA primary metagenome ERZ1026886 (study PRJEB33269, sample SAMEA4719809) | human gut metagenome | biome: human-associated habitat; feature: organic feature; material: feces | place: Cameroon | collected 2013-10 ... | reverse complement strand
ATTACGATAGTACTCAGCGCACGATCAGCGACTGGATAATCCGAGAAGACTAAGAAGACTAAGAACTCGGAAAGAGTTAGCCGCAAAGACCGGCTTTCCTCCTCTCCTCCCCTGCGCATGCGAAAACAAAAACGTTAAACGTTATAATGTTAGTATGTGACCAGGGAGGAGGCGGAGCGCTCTCCCATGCCTACCATTAACGTTTTAACGTTTAACGTTTCCGAAAACGGACTCACCTGCCGCGTAAGGTCTCACGGGTGATTAACCGGCGCCTATTCATTTCCAAAACTCAAAGTAAGAATTATCATCACACTCGTAAAATTCTTCATCAAGCATCGGATTGTTTACAAAGAATGATTTTTTGTAGATATTCCGAGCAAAATCTGTTTTAATATCAAGGTCATTCTTTGTATATATACCAGTTACCGGACGACTCAGAAGCCCGGCTTCTATATACATCGGTATTATACAATATAATCCATTGGGAAGAGCACGGTTACTGGCGTAAATAGAAGACATTCTGTTTACAATAACCTGACTAGAAACTCTCTCTTGTACATGGAACAACTTGCCAAGAATGCACATAGCATCATATCCAAACATATACGTAGCATTGATCAACGCACAGAATACAAGAGCCCTGTCCCCTGGGTATTTTATTGCCTCGAAATAATCATGCCTCTGCTCTTTTATATAGTCGAAGAGAGGATTGCGCAAAGTCAATTTCCCGATAATGCTACGAGCCTTCTTTATTCTGTTTTCGCCTTGATATTCTCCAGCAGCAAGATCAGCTGCATATTCTGGCGTAAAGATTCCATCGAGTGCAGCCTTCATAGCAGTCTCGATGATAGGGATGCTTATTCTTTGGTTTATTCCTACTGTCTTTTCCATTATTTGTCTATAGTTACAAAGGGTATAACCACTTCAAGAAAGTGAGCCCCACCATGTGTGATTATATCTTGATTTTTAAAGCATTTTGCCGTGCGCCATACAATCCATTTGTCGTGCACTAATAATTCTTTGTCGATGTCAATATTGGATTCAACAAAATTGAACATAGCTTGATCATCTTGATACATCAAATGCCTTTGACCCCTACTTTCATTCTTGTACAAAAATGTCTTCTCTTTTGGGAGCAGATTACGCCAACCATGAGAGTACACATTTCCATGGTCGGTAGTAATATAAACCGTAAATCCCTGCTTATGTAAATCTACAATACTTTTAGCGGCTTCTTTGGCCCAATTTTCAGTTACATCAAACAAGTCCTTGTTGCCCGGAAGGTGGTGCATTACATCATCAAGAGTGACATCTACAAAGGCTTGCCTAAGTGGACATGCATCTGACAATAGCATACTGCCATGCGTATAATCGACTTCGTGCTTATGCATTCGTTTACTATTATCATAATAATTGATCCAGAACTCCATCCACAACTCACTTTCATGCAAGGGACTCTGTACATAGTTGTGATTTGGTGTATCACCTCTGAATATAGCCTGTCGAGAGAGTTTTGTAATAGTCGGCATCCATGCGAACGTACAATCTTTTCGTGGCGCAAGCCCAGCTTCCTTCAATTTTCTATGAAGAATCAAATATTGCCAATAGGTCATACCATCTACAACTATCAGCGCAATTTTATCTGTTCGATCATGCTTATAAGCTAAGTATGGCAACACTTTGTTCACCATCTTTGGCTTCTTTACGTGTGAAGTATTTGACAAACTAAAATAACGACTATCAACAAACTTCTGGAAGTCTGCATTCAAATCATTAATGGTATTTTCTATAGCAGCATAAGCATTCTGTCCGATTGCTTTGAGCAGGATCGTGCTTATCGCTTCGATAGTCTCTACCTTGTCCCATTCAAGCTTTATGGCCTTCAGTTTTTCGGATATGGATTTAGGATCTTCACCATAAAGCATCATTGCTTCATTTACAACCAGCCTTGTCTGCTCAGTCGTCAAATTGTACGTATAATGTTTGTCATAAATATATGATGCCATGCTGAACGTCATCGCAGCCTGTCGCAATTCTGTTTCATTACATGCAGGCATCAAATCAGCAAGTGAAAAGACAGGGATTGTTTGAATTTCTTTTAACAAATCAGGCAAAACATCAAACTGTTTTTCCATGACATAGCATACCTTTTCTATGGATTGCTTATCAATCAGTTCATAGCGAACACGCAACTCTATAGAACTTGATACCGGCAATAGCAACAACTGGCATTCTTTCAACACCCTTTGCTGAACATCGGGACGTAAAAGGAAACCATCTGGATTGCGCACAATAGTAAGATGCGTACTTGCTATCGTCACTCTTCGTTCTATAGCTTTGACCAAATCATCCATTGATTCTTACTGTCAATATATGTTTTACATCAGGAACAACGCTTCGGCCTTTAGCAAATGCATTCTGCCAATCTTCCTTATCCTTTCGTAGTTGACGCATTTTTGCATTACGGATATTCGCAATTCCAATTCGGTTGATTCTATGCTCCGCGAAGCCCAAAGCACGAAGTTTTCTTTCTACCATACCTTGCAGATTGTTTTGGATTTCCAATTCCATACGGTGGAAAGTCGCATGCAAATTATTATTCAGCTGAATATTGCTCTCTAAATCTATCTTGCACACGGTTTCACCATTATATGCAAAAGAGTCCTTTTCTTGCACCAACCTATTCCATATGTCATTTCCGTAAGGTCCGAATACTCGTCCGGTATCGGTAATAAACTGAGCGACATATGTTGTTTTGCTCTCATAGGCATTCTTTGCCGATACTTTCCATATAGTAAGGTAGCCAGCAGTTTCATTTCCCTCTTTTGAGAGGAGCACAGGCACCAAAGATTGACTATTGCCATCTATTTCATCCAATATGCGTTTGACAACTGGATGCTGCAAGGTCATCAGTTCAGCACCAGGATTGTCCACTACAAGGTTGGAATCGAAAACTGCATCAACTGTCTGACCATGTATTTGATAAGTAGATACTCCTGTCAAAGTATTGTCAATCTTTCCTTTCTCACTAATGGTGTACAAACTCATCAACTCTTCAAGCCATACTGGTAGTGGACTATACTTAACTTCACCAGCACTCTCTGCAACTATCATATTCTCGTCAAAGGAAGGTAAAGCTCCTTCGGTTGAATGATATTCACGGAGTTTGTTCTTGATGTCATATAACCAACTATCACTTGTAAAGTCAAATCTGTGCGGATCAAGCAAAGACTGCAAGTAAAGGTGATTCACCTTCTTCATATCTATGGTTGAATCCAGTACATCGCTTGTCTTATCAATACCAAGTTCTGCCAGAATTGCATCCAGTTTCTCGACAATAATCTCATAGACTCTTGTATCTACTGTATTGTCAGTAAGCATGTTGTATGCTACTACTGGATGCTTCTGACCAATACGGTCCACACGACCTATTCGCTGTTCGATTGACATAGGGTTCCAGGGCAAGTCATAGTTGAACACAACATGGCAGAACTGCATATTCAACGACTCTCCAGCAGCATCAGTTGCTATCATCACATTGACCTCATTCTTGAACTTCACCAGAGCACGCTGTCGCTCCTGAAGTTCCATGCTTCCGTTAATGCATACTGTAGAGAATCCCGCATGGGTCAAAACGTCCTGCAAATATGATTGTGTACGACGAAACTCTGTAAAGACAAGGGCTCTGAGATTTGGCTCGTCCGACTTGTCCTGCTGTTCACGAATAGCCTTGACGAGAGCAGTAGCTTTAGCATCTTGTTCATTATCAACACAATACTGAGCCTCATTGATAAGCTCCTGAAGTTTTTCTTCTTCATTGGCAAAGCCATGCTGCATATCTACAGAGAAGTCGTTTGTGTCAAAATTACTATAGTCGTCAATAACCTCTTCATCATAGTCATTGATGTCGTCGGCAAACTCTGCATTCTGCAATCGCCAAAGACGGGTTTTCATCGCTCCAAGAATGGCTGCGGTACTACTGCTTGCTAATTTCTGCATCATTACCATCACCAAACCCGTTGCATTACGGTGTCCACGCTTTGCTCTCCCGAAGCAGTATCGTACATAGTCTGTTACATGATCATAAAGAGCCTTCTGTAATCTATGCTTAGCCGAGTCTATTGGTACGTCAAACCGAACTGTTGTGCGAGGCTGGAAGAGTTTCTTGCCATCATAATCTACAGCATAACGTTTCTCTGAGCGCATAACGTAAGGTTCAATATCCTTTATCGACGGCATTCCCTCACCAACAAAAGCATCAGCATCTATCAACTGCAATACTCTTCGGAAATGATCAGTCTTTCCTCTATGTGGCGTAGCGGACAGAAGAAGAACATTAGGCACGGCATTACAGACGGTTTCGGCCAACTGATAGCGTGACACTTGTGATGTGCTACCACCCATGCGGTGAGCTTCATCGATCACAATCATGTCAAAATCTGCACCAACTACCGCCTCTAAGCGATATTTGTTGTATTCATCTATCTTCTCTTGGCTCCATCCAACATGCTGAGTAATTGGCTTTAGAGCATCAAGAGAAACAATAATCTGATTGTGCTGTTTCCAGAAATTGAGTTCTTCCTCTGCATCAAAACCGGCGAAGGTTTTGGCCATTCCTGCAATGAAATCGCTTTCATATATATAAAACTGCTCCTTGAAATGCTCTTTGAGCTCCGACTGCCATTGCAGCATAGAGGATTTTGGGACAATAAGCAGAATGCGCTTTATTTCGCCACGTAACTTCTTTTCCTTTAAAACCAGTCCTGCTTCTATGGTTTTACCCATACCCACCTCATCTGCTAATAGGAAACGAGTCTGCACTCCCTGCATCACCTTCTCCAACACAAGAATCTGATGAGGAAGAGGGATCAAGCTGCTTTCGTATGGAGCAAGCAAACGCTTCTGCGCCATTTCCTCTTTTATGCGTGCAGCAATGGAGATATAGCGCACATAAGCCATGCTGCTGTTTCCTGAACTGGTAATCTCTTCCTCCAAATCAGAACGCAACACTTGCTCGAAGGTGTTGTCTTCAAGAATGTGAATCCACACGGTTTCCTTTCCGAACAACATCTTCGAACTTATTATTTCAACACGTTTGCCTTTATATTTCATCTTTTATACACGTGACACTGCAATATCGTAATACTGGAGCAGGATTTCATCTTCCATAAGAAGTGATTCCGGAATATGTTCTCCAACAGTTACAATGTCTTGATAATTCTTTTGTTTGTAGCAATCCTTGAAACCGTAGCGCAGCACCTCAAGACGTGTATCCTTCATACGCTTTGCCTTAGGTTTCTTGGCTGCTTCGAGATAAATATTAAACTCCTTCATCATTCGCTTGCCTCGAAGTTGCTCAAGGTGTGAAGCATTCTCTGGGTCAGGTTTGCTCCATTTGCCATCATCGCCCTTGATAAAGTTCTCTTCAAGTATAACGTCAAGTCCAGGGAGCACATCACCTTTCTTTGGAGCTACTAAGTCTTTCATCCAATCAGGCTGGAGTTCCTGATATGTCTTTGGTGTCTCCAGTTTGCGCTTCAACCATTCGATACCATCAGCTTCGCTTCCAATGAACAGGGCCATAGGTACGAAACCATCACTTTTTGCCCGTTTTTCTTCATACTCCAATGCTTGCGAAGCAGTAAAGTACATGCCATCACGCTCGATAAAACGTTCTTTGAGGCCTTTCTGGAATTCTATTGCATCAATAGGAACTGCATAACCATGTTGAACGTAGTATGATACTATTCTATCGTAAATAATACGAGGGTCCCTTTCTGTAATATAAACAGTTTTATTGTCTTGTCCAGAAAATCGAGTTATGTGTTCTAAATGTTCATTGACAAGATTCCATACAGAATTGTCGGAGTTTAAAGCTATTTTTTTTATAACCGATTCAGATGGTTTATAACAGGAAATCGCCAAATCCTGTTTAACCGCAGTTGGTCCTAACATGGCATGAAGTCCACCTCTTTCTTTATTCAAGTCAGTTATTGCAGCTATAACGAATCCTGCCCCTTTTATCGCATATTGAAGACAATTCCAAAATGAAGCGGACGTATTACTAAACTCTACAGTCATCCACTTCCCATATTTCAAAACACGATAATACTCTTTGAAGCAAGCTTCCATAATTTTCTGGTATTCAGGAAGCCCCTTATGTTGAGTTTTGTTCGAAATAGCCTCTTCTCGGTTATTAGTCATAACTCTTAACCATGATTCAGATATAGTGTTCAATTCAGAATACATTATATTTGCGCCGAAAGGCGGATCTGTAAATATATAATCAATTGACTCGTCGCGCAAAGAAGAATGAGTGGCAGAACATAACTGCACTACACAACCTGTAGAACATTGTTCAAATGCGCGAATCACTTTACCTGCTTGATACTCAAATTGGTCAATAGGGTTGTTCTCTACACCCTGAGGTGGTATATACAAAGTATTGGCCATTGGTCCTACTAGAGCACGACTTCCGTGTTGTGGCATATATCTATTCATCCTTGTCAGTTTTGGAAGCATTGATGTAAATATGAACATCAAAGGTTTTTCGAAACTGATATAGTCCTTGTGAATTATATGATAAAGATAAGCCAACACATACTTAGTTCTTTTGTAATATAATTGATTAACTGAATATGCACCTACACGTTTTGGGTCTCCAAACTTATCTCCCTCTCCAAAGGTATAAGTGGGGATAAATCCTATATATTCTGGGTACTCAGGCTCAATAATATTTGTTGAGAAATACCTACCTCTTTTAGGAATATTATAATTTAAGAGACAACAACGATACTTAAGCTGTGAAACCGAATCGTTTATATCTTCATCATATATAGTTTCATTAATAGAATTTGCTTCTGTCCTTGCTTGAATTGTGCCACAAGATGGACACATTAACTTATCATGAAGTTTCTTAGTATTGTAATCAAAAGACAAATCGTGTACATTTAATTCATGTCCACAATTCTTGCAAGCCACAATTTGAGACCATACGTAATAATTTACATGCGCTTTTATAGTTGTATTGCCATTTTTGATATCAATTTGATAAAAGTGTCCAAATCTTTCGTTAAGTTTGGATAGAATTTCATCTACACACTTCTTTAATGATTTTGTGTCAACTGTATCGTTATAATTAGAAGAAATATGTAAACATAAAGGACTTAAATCTCCACATATAGAATGTCTGGAGCCCCATTTTGGAGTTTTATATCCATTTTCCTTAAAATCTGCCTCAATGTCTGACTTTGTAGTCCCAATTACTTTACCACAGAGAGTAGCTGCGACTCCTGTCATTCCAGTTCCTGCGAAACTGTCAAGTACGATGTCGCCAGGTTGAGTGTAATGCAAAATATATCTCATGATTACCTCATGTGGCACCTTGGTATGATAAGAATGGGCATTATAAATAGCACTATTTTTTCCTTGTTTAATACCATAAGCATAAGGTTGTTTTACAAGGTCGCAGTAGTTTCTTTTACCCTGCATTTCTAACTCAACCTTCTCCTTCTCCCACAGTTCAATAAAATCATTGAGCCATGGGTTCGGGCAAGCAGTATAATATGGAGGATCGGAGAGGTTGATTATGTCATCATCCTCTCCGATAGGGAAACCTTCAATCTTGCGCAACTCGGGTAGCTTTTTTCGTAATTCCTCACGAAAATACGCACGTCGAGCCTCGTCACTTTCAAACGTCATACCGAGACAAGTGACGGGCTGTGGAGTTATTTGAACTTCCTCAAAATCCGTATCGAGGAAGAGACTTTTCTGTTCTGTCATAACATTTAATTGTTTAATCTTACGATAATTCGCACATCCTCTGGACGATGACCGCGACTCTTATCATCGATAAACTGGGCGAGGGCATCAAGAGCCTGTTGCTTGTTCATTGGCCGAGAGAATATCTGCACAATATCCGAATTGCTTATCTCCACTCGTGCAAAGCTACGCTGGAGTTTTTTTACAATCTCCATGAGCGGACGAGCATATTGCACATCCAGATTGATCTCGCCATCTGCAAACTGCTGAATAGTCGTCTTTTCCACATCAGACAACATTTCCTTGTTTCGCTGGGTGGTTGGATCTTCAAGAGCATCATGAAATTGCGATTCGTAGCCATTAAAGATTTCATTCAAATCATCCTCCATTTCGCTGATACTTGGCAATATGCCATCCTGCAATGTAGGATTAAAGCCGTCAACCGACGTTGGCATATTGATGATAGCCTGCTTCGTAACAGCAGGGTTTGCCGGTTTCAGCTTAGACAATTTCTGCTTCCATAGCTCATACTGCATAGGGTTTATGAACGAAGCATCATTTACTATATCGCACACTCGTTTGCTATCACAATTGGAAACCCTCTGCAACTTGCTTGCGTCAATAGTACTGATATGAGCCTTCAGATACTCGTTCATATACCATTCTGCATAGCGATTGCGCAATGCATCCAAACTATTCTTGTATGCGTCACGCGCTCCCTTGCTTTGTGTTACAACAGTTGTTATTCGCTCTATGGCATCGGTGATTTCCTTCTTGAAGTCACCTTCCGGAATGTTTGACTGGGCTGTACGAAGATAGGATATTATCTGCCTAAAATCTTCCAGTTCGCGCAACATTTCTGATAGTTCTTCTACTTTACGGCGAGTTTCTGTCATCGTAGTGCGAACAACATCCACTGGCCATTCAATATTGCGCATCTTTGCCTTTGTATTGTAACGCTGAATTTGGTTGCACATTCCCTTCAATCGGTCAAACTCACCGATAAGAGAACGGGCTTTATCCTCGCTGATAATCTCGATATTGCCAGCAAAGAAATAGCCTCCATTTATATCATGCTCCAATCTGACAACTTTATTTTCCATCATCTGAGCCTTAGAGCAAAGGTCTGCAAACACGCTACTCTCACGATCGTCAAGCTCTGCAGTACGGTCTGTTCCCAAGATGCCGAGCATAATCTCTCGAATAAGGGCTATATTCAAGCCCTTAGGAGGACAAATACTGACAAAGGTGTAGTTGTCCTGATTTGAGATGCTATTGATGTTGGCAATATTGCTTGCGTTGATTCTGTTGCCTCCATTAAGCACGATTTCCACCTCGCCTTGCTGTGCCATAGTTGCAATAACGAGCATCTCAAGGTCCGCTTCGATATGGAAGTCAGACGAAATGTATTCGTTTGTAGGCTGATAGAACACCTCCAACACCTCATCACGATTAAGAACCTTTCCACCCTTTTCCTCCAACTTTTGCTTTAAACTTCGAGCATACTGGGAATGTTCCGTATTAAGGCGTCCATCCTCCCACAAACCAAGACCCATAAGAATGGCCTCACCATTACGATTCTGGGTAGTCTGCGAGGCTATCTTTTGTCGTGCTGAACGCAACAGGTTCTCACGGTTTGACGCAGTCATAGGCTGAGGAAGAGCCGAAAATGACGGATAGTTAGGATTCTCAGCACAGAACTGTTCTTCCATGATGAATGATGTTATACCGCAAACGGAGTCTATCAGCGTATCAGCTTGTGCTCCTGGCATTCCAACCATTGGATGCTGTTCACCCATATATTCAACGACAGTCTTTGCCAAGAACTGATCATTGAATGCATTGCGGGCTTCTTTGAAATATTTATCGCGCAGTTGTTTGTATTTCGGCTTTTCATCGCTTGGAGCATCGCCCTCAAGCGCAACAGCTGACCCATACAAAGAAACATGCTCTTTGAAACTATCATCAAGACCATCCATAAGAAAGTAAACACTATCATTTACGGATTGAACATTTGCATTATCTCCGTCAAAGATAGGCATAAAATAGATATAGAAATGCTGCTCCGGATGTGTGGTAGAACGACTATTAGGGTCGCCCATAAATATATAGCCATCACGGGTGCATTTGTGCGACTGCCATTCTATAGCGTGCGGCCAAATCTTGAACGTCGGACGATAGTCTGGCTCTCCAAGCATGAATATCTCCGTCAAGAATTTGAAGAAATATTCATCTTTCTGACTGTCACTCATCGAAGCGGCATAGACCTTAACCTTATTCTCATAGTTCACGCCACCCTCAAGCCGGAGGTGATACTCATTATTGCCTTTTTCAAAGTACTGTCCCTGAGTTGCGTCCTCTATGGATTTGAGAATTCTCGTAAACACAAGATCTACAAGTTCGTCATAGGTCTCACACGTATTGTCAACATGACAGAGGTCATTGGCAAGAGCATCTGCTGTTACACCATTCTGTTTCGACAAGTCGCCTTGAAGCATTTTGATAGCGGCAGCAGAAACTATGCGATGAGCCAACTTTTTCTTAGGAGCGAGGCCACGCGTGAAATTATCTTCTATCTTCTGGTTTACAATTTCAACTATATCACTGACTTTGCTGACATCAGGGTCAGCTTTCAAGTCCACATTGGCTATCATGTCCTGCCAATAAGAATCATAGCAGATCAGGCCAGGAGTTTCTTCAGGAACCTCTTGGTCAATAATTGTCTTGAACTTGTTGGATAATGTTTTCAACACTTCACGCTGACTCTTACCAATGCGTATCAGAGAGAAATTCTCGAAATATGTAGGGTGCACGGGGAAAAGATTGACGTATGAGTCGAGATTATGTCCTATCTGCGGAAACATCACCTCAAATTTCTTCAGGTGCTGACGAATCCAAGCTTTCTGGTGCTCATCCTTCTGTAAAAGACGCTGCTGTACGATAAACTGTACATCTTCTTTCTGGATTGTCAAGTCCACATATCTCTCATTTACACGTCCAAGCATATCTTTTGCAAACTGGAATTCTGGCGAACGATAAATCAATTCCTGAACGCCGAACACCATACGGAAATGCGTGCGGTCGCTCATCTGACCCAATGCCTGCAATACAGCTAGGTCACGATTCAATTTGGCAGGTTCGCTTCGCCCTTTCAGATAGGACAACATCTCATCAATGACAAGCATAAAACCTTTGTCTGGAAATTTTTCCTCAAAAGCAGCCATCATTTTTTGAAGCTTATCCGTATATGAAGCTGGAGAGTCGTCATCGGAAATACAATAGTCAACACCCCATTGCTCAAGAGCCTCATCTATTCGATATGTTATAATATCCCATAACTCTTGTGTATTGCCTAATTCAAAGCGATAAACAAGATACTTACCAGCAATGGTTTTCAGCCAATCCTTTGCCCTAGGACTTTGCACCAAGTTAAGATAGTCGGCGTTCTCGGCAATAATAGAGAATAATGACATAAGGTGAGACTTACCAGTACCATAGTTACCAACTATCTGAATACCTTTAGTTTCTGTTGCTGCTCCTAAATCCAACTTTGAGCATATCTGCGGAATGATACGCTCTTCGAAAGCTGTAGAACAGACAAAATTCTTGACAAGCTTTGCTCTGTAATCGTCGCTTTCCAACTTGTCGAACTTGATAATCTCGTCAATTGGATCAAATTGGATTAGTTTACTGTATGTCATTATTGTATGGTTTTATAAGTTATATCAGACAAGTCAACACAATACTTGGTAGCCTTATCTGAAAGATAAAATATTCCTTTTTGAATTTCACCTTCGAGTTTTACTACCAAAACACGATCACGTGACCAATTCTTTAGAATCATTTTTAAGTCAAGATGAAGCGCAGGTTCAAACAGAATGCCAACATTCTTAATAGCAAGATATTCACCAATCTCTTCATCTTTACAAGAGCCCTGCCTAAGTATCTTTTTTAGAGCATCCTCGGCGATTATGCCTAAACGTTTCTTCTGGAGATAATTTCCTATCTTTTCTGCCAATTGCCTCCCAACATCGACATAACTAATACCTTCTACCTCTTTAATGCTGAAAAGTAGATTGTTTCGTGACTGTCGGTTAATGTATGAAGCAAGCTCTTTCATACGGCCTAATTATTGGAATTCAACAGTTCCTTGACATCAATACTAAGGAGTTTAGCTATTTTATTCAAAGTGTTAAGATCTGGCTGAACAGTATTGCTACACCATTTACTAACAGTACATGTTGATTTGCCAAGTTGATCAGCCAACCATTTGCCCGTTTTCTTATGTTCTACAAGCACGACTTTAATCCTATTTAAATCTGCCATTTCAGTATAATATCTTAAACTTTAGTGCAAAGATATATAATTTCCAGCAAAAGAATTTGCGCGCAGGTCCTTTTGACAAACATGTATATCAAAAAATACTCTTTATTATAC
>ERZ1026886.1120-NODE-1120-length-12232-cov-47.692042_pt1 | contig 12232 bp, 10 predicted proteins | sample MGYA00380173_ERZ1026886 | MGnify/ENA primary metagenome ERZ1026886 (study PRJEB33269, sample SAMEA4719809) | human gut metagenome | biome: human-associated habitat; feature: organic feature; material: feces | place: Cameroon | collected 2013-10 ... | reverse complement strand
AATGCCCGGAGTAGTTAAACTGCACCAGTCTTCGCTTCGCCCCGTCGTTCCCCTCGCGCGCCAGTCGCAAGTTCGCCTTCTGTTCGTAGCTTCCACGAATCAACTTATATTCCTCTTCCGAGGTGATGGAGCGGGCCACCTTGTGCCCGTTCTCCACCCTTATTAAATAGCAACTCATCTATGTGTTTTCTACCTATCTTTTAGTTGAACATCTATTTGGGTTGAACATCTAATCAGTTTAATTTGAACAACCATTTTCTATCGCTTCAACTGATAATCCACCACAGCCTCAGCAGCCTCTTCCGCCTCCTTCACCAGCGTACTGCCAATGTTGATTCCCTCATCGCAGAACACCTTCAAGGTAAGCTGGATGGCTCCATCCTTAGTCTTGCTCACACGACCGTGCGCCAACTTTCTGATCAGCACCGACTGCGAGCGGACTCGTGGTTTAATCACGAAATCAAAAGTACCATCCGAAAGCTGCTGGGCAACGCCCTGCGAGCGGAACCCCGGCACCTTCTCTCCCCCTCCATGCTCACTAGGCGCAAAGAGGAAACACTTGCTTTCATCATAGAAAGCCATACCACCCAGCTGCACATGCTGGCAGCCATTGTTATTCACCTGCTGGTTATTCACCTGCTTATTCTGTCCCTTTTTCTTCATTTACTGAATTGTTTAGCGAGAAGAAACGTGTGGAATTTTGCGCGCTTTACCATGGAAGATCCTCCGCAGTCCCAACTCAGTTAATAACTAAAAACTTTTGTACATAAGCCCCACACGCCCTGAAAGGGCAGAAGCTTTCAAATACCAAGCTTTTCAATATCCGTTACGAGGATATCCTGATAAACCTGACCATTATACTCATGAGCCATGAATCTGAGCGTAACCGCCACTATCGTGCCCGGAGCAAACTTACACTGAGCAATATTACCCAGCATGGCAGCAGCATACTGGTTCTCGTACTTGCCCCCCAGCTCCTGCAAGATAATGTTACATTTCATCATCTGTCCGTTCTCACTCTTCTGGCTCTGCACGGCAAAAGCCTCGCCCTGCTTCACCACTCTCATAATCTGAGCATTCATAATTATATAATGAAGAAGATGTTTCAAGATCACCGAACCATTTCGGCGTTGTCTTGTTTCTTCGACGCTGCAAAAGTACTGCGAAAAGCAAGGCAAAACAATCCTTTTCCCACAACTTCCCCGAAAAACCCGTGATTTTGGGAAAAATCGGGCATTTCTTGGGAAAAAGTAAGAAGAAGAAGAAAAAGAGAGCTAAAAAGTAAAGAAAAAGGGAAAAATCATTCCCTTTCCCCCCAAAAATCCCTCATTTTTTCCCAACGTTGGGAAAAATCGTGGGAATCTTGGGAAAAATAGCCCATAAAAATAAGAAAAGCACCTCCTTCACCATCCATGAAGAAGATGCTTTTAACAAAAAACATAGTTACTAAAATATTTTATCTCCAAAGCGGAAAATTAATTCCTGTTTAAGATTATCAGGGAAATTGCACCCTTCAAATGCCCTATCTTCAATATCATTCACACTATTGGGAATAACAATATCACGCAAAGAAGAGCAACCTTCAAATGCACCAAAACCAATACAAGTTACACTATCAGGAATAGCAAGACTACTTAAAGAAGAACAACCACTAAATGCACTTTCCCCAATGCTTGTTACACTATTAGGAATAACAAGACTACTCAAAGAAGAGCAACCTGAAAATACATAATCCCTAATGCTAGTAACACCATCAGGAATTACAAGACTACTCAATGAAGAGCAACGATCAAATGCCCAAGCACCAACACTAGTTACACTATCAGGAATAGCAAGACTACTCAAAGATTTACAACCACTAAATGCACTATCCCCAATGCTTGTTACACTATTTGGAATAACAAGACTACTCAATGAAGAGCAATAACTAAATGCACTATATCCAATGCTAGTTACACTATCAGGAATAACAAAGCTACGCAAAGAAGAGCAACCATCAAATGCCCATGCCCCAATACTAGTTACACTATTTGGAATAACAAGATTACTCAAAGAAGAGCAATCTATAAATGATTCCTCCCCAATACTCGTTACACTATTGGGAATAGAAATGTTAACCAAAGAGTAACAATAACCAAAAGCACATTTTCCAATACTCTTCACTCCATCTGGGATGATAAAAGACTTTGCTTCTTGATTTCTAAACGAGATGAGTTTACTTTTATCCATATTGAATAAAACATTGTCCTCATATATAAAATTAGCTGACAAGCATTCTAGTTTACCCTTCCAATAGCAAAAAGGATTACCCTTAATATATACTACACTATCAGGAATTACGAGACTACGCAAAGAAGAGCATCCACTAAATGCACCATACCCGATACTAGTAACACTATCAGGAATTACGAGACTACGCAAAGAAGAGCAACTACTAAATGCACCATCCCCAATACTAGTAACGCTATCAGGAATAACGAGACTACGCAAAGAAGAGCAACCATCAAATGCACCATCCCTAATACTAGTAACACAATCAGGAATAACAAGACTAAGCAAAGAAGAGCAACCATCAAATGCACCATCCCCAATACTAGTTACACTATCAGGAATAACAAGGCTACACAAAGAAGAGCAACCACGAAATGCATCATTCCCAATACTAGTTACACAATCAGGAATGACAAGGCTACGCAAAGATTTACAGTCACGAAATGTCCAAGCACTAATGCTTGTTATACTATCAGAAATAGCAATACTACTCAAAGAAGAACAACCATCAAATGCACCATCCCCAATACTAGTTACACTCTTGGGAACAGAAATGCTAATCAAAGAACTGCAATCACTAAAAGCATACTTTTCAATACTCATCACTCCATTTGGGATGATAAACGACTTTGCTTCTTGATTTCTAAACGAGATGAGTTTACTTTTATCCATATTGAATAAAACATTATCCTCGTATATAAAACTTGCTGATAAGCATTCAAGTTTACCCTTCCATAAGTAAAAAGGATTACCCTTAATGTTTACTACACTATCAGGAATAACGAGGCTACTCAAAGAAGAACAGCCCTCAAATGCACCATCCCCAATACTAGTAACACTATTAGGAATAAAGAGGCTACGCAAAGAAGAGCAACACCCAAAAGCACCATCCCCAATACTCGTAACACTATCGGGGATAATATATGATTCTATTTCTTGATTTCTAAAAGAGATGATTTCACTTTTATCCTTATTAAATAATACATCATCTTCATATATAAAATTGGCAGACAAACATTCTATCTCACCTTCACAATCACCAAACGGATTTCCATTTAAGCATATTACACTTTCAGGAATGGATATATATTTCAACGAGAGACATCCGGCAAATGCATTATTTCCTATACTGATCACGCTATTGGGGATATCTATGCTGGACAGCAAACTACATCCGGCAAAAGCCCATTCCCCAATATCCTTCACGCTATTAGGGACACCAATACTTGTTAAATTTATGCAAACAAAAAATGCCCTATCACATATTATCTCTGTTGTCTCTTTTATTGAATAAGTGCCACTAAGTGTAGTTGGCGACTTTAGCAATTTTTTTCCATCTTTACTATATTTTACTCCCCTGTCATCAATATAAGCATCTTTCAACTCTTCCTCTGTTGCCTTGGTTGATAAGTCTTCTATAGATTGAGGCTGAATTGGTTTTTCACCCACAAATAACCTATAAGAGCATAACGAAAGTTCCTTTCTTGCCAATGCGAGCATAAAAAGAGAATAAAGAGTACAAAGATCCTTATTGCACATCAATTCCTGTAAAGCAGATATAACTTTACTCTTTGAAGGATTACGATAATCTTCCTCTGAAAAGAGAAGTCGGTCAGATTTACCATATAAATCTAGCAACGTGGAATTCAAGGAAATAGCTTTCAATGACAAGGCTATACTTGCCAAAGAAAAATCATCTATCGTCTCATCAAAGTCATCTACAGTACGCAAGGGATGGGAGAAATTTTTTGTTCCTTTTGTAGGAGATTTTCTACCTTTCATAGAAGGAACAAACATACCATCATAATCCACTAAAGCAAGAGAGCCATCTGGACGGACTATGATATTGCCAGACTTTAAATCACCATGAGCAAAAGATTGAGTACGGAGCCAAGCCGCCATCTTGCCAAAACGATAGCAAAGCATTGACATAGAAGATTGATTGTGATAGTTAGCAGCTATGTAAGCTTCCATCGTATCTCCATCTACCCAATCCATTAACAATACTGGAAATTTATCCTCTTCACATTGACAGTCAACACAGACCTCCTTCTCTATATACTTTACAAAAATAATATATGGATACTCAACCATATCCAGTTCTTCAGCAATCTGACGATACGCATCGGCACGTCCTTCCTGTTCTTCTGTGAAACATTTGAGGGCATAATACTTCCCAGTACTCTTGTCCTGCATCTTAAACACCACGGCAAAAGCACCACTAATGTGATATGGCTCTCCGTGATTATCTAATACGGGAGTCAGGTGAGCCAACTTGTCAAGATTGTTACCAGCATCTTGAATGGCCTTTACATATTCTAATATTGTTGGATACTGCATACTATGTTCTTTTATTATTTTTTTAGTTTAGTCGTATTTTCATTCGACATTGCAAAGATACACATTAAATTGAAAAATAACAAAGAAAATATGAAAAAATACAAGGTATTTTAAAGCTTTTGCCCTTACAGGGCGCCTTGCTGATTGCTATTATACCCAGGGCGATTGCCCTGGGCTAGGTGCTTCTGCCCTTTCAGGGCGTGTTGGGGCTAGTCATCAGCTACGTTTCCTGCTTGCGGAACGACTCAACAACGCACTACTTTTCCCAATATCTTTCAGCCATAGGCTGCAACCTTTCCTTTATTACTTCCATAACAGTCTTGAAATCAAGAGTTTCTTTCCATTGAATCTTTTTCAGAAATGATTTCCAGCGAACTATACGTGCTGCGTCTGTCGCAAAACTTTCTGTGAACAATTGCAATTCGGGATTGTATGCAAGCCCTCTATTATCGAAAGTCGCCTTGATTGCTTCATATAATGTATCATCAGACAAGTCTCTCTTTGTCAGGAGTTGATAACAGTCGAAGAAATCTTTCATGCGACTATTGAGCACATCACGGTCTATCATCGTATGGAATTTCTCGGCAACAACTGTCTCCAAGGAATATGCCTGTATGTTCACAGATGGAATGTCAGGCAAAAGCAATGGGAAGTCAATAGTTGTTGGATATGGAGTTACTACATCACCAAAGCCAATATCAACAGACATGTTGTAAGCGATAGTATCCATGTGGGCCGTAAAGTAAAATCTTGTGCCAGGATACTTCTTTTCAACAGTTATAGGCTCCAACTTGATGCTGTCAACATCAAACGATACTCCATCCTCATCGCATACAATGCCCAAAATTTCCTGGAACACATGCGCAAGGAAATCCCTATCACGGCTGATTCTATCTGCCATGAAATCAACATCTACTGTAGGACGTGCTTCAAGTCCGTTCATAGCATAAAGCAAAGAGCCACCTTTCAGCAAAAAATTGTCCTTATATTGGCTTACAGATACTCTGTAAAGCAACCTCTCGTTGAAGTATCTTGCCAAGAGATACATATATTTATAGCCTGTCTCATTCATCAGATTGAGCAAGCGGGTCTTAACAGACTTACCGTAGTTTTTCTTTCCCATCTTATTCTATTGCTATTTCAAGATAATTTTTCAATGTATTGAACACTCTGAGGCGTTGGGCGTAATCCTGCAAACGACTGAGATTGCGATTGGGCTTTCTCAGATAAGAGCGAATCACTTCCGCACAAACTTCCAGCCCCAATTTGTTTCTGTATTTCACTGCATCACAAACACTTCGCTCCAAGTCGGTTATGCGAACATGGAAACCGGATATTTCTGCTTCCATAATGCCAAACTCCAGGTTCTCCTTCTTCCAATAATACAATTCTATCGGAAGCGTATCAGGAATTTCTACTTTCCTTTTATTGGCGATGGCAATGCAAAAAGCAGGTGGAACAGTTGTCGAAAGCTGATGATAAGCCCAGGCATTGTATAGGCACACAACACCTTTAGGTACAATCCGCTCCACATCTATCATTGTATTCAGCAGGGCTTCTGGAACAGCATAAATGCCCTGACGCAACTTAATCAAGTCGCCACGTTCCTTAGCTCTCAACAATCGCTTGTACTCTGCCATGTGAGGAATATCAGTAGTAGAGATTGTGCCTCCTAGTGCTTCCACTTTACAAACTATATTGTCCATATCACATTTATATTAATATCATTTTCGCTGCAAAAATACAATATTTTTTGGAAAAGCGGTAATATTCTACGGAATATTTTCAAAAATGCCGTAGAATATTACCAGAATTATCTTTGTTTTATACCCAGGGACGATAATTATCTCTAAATCTTCCTCAATATCTTCCCTCAAAACTCCTCCTCTAAAACTCCACCTCCTCAAATACTTCTCTTATAATCCTCCGTCTTCTTCAATTTACAATAAAGCTCATGGGCCATTTTATAATCATGATCTGATTCTGCAAGCCACTCCGAAAAATGGCGGTTGTGGTTCAGCAGGGTTTCCTGCTTGCGGAACGACTCTACCACACACTTCTTTTCTACTTCCGGAAACATCAGGTTCATGCGGGCGGCAAAGGCAGACTTGTCCTGATTCTCCTTCACCATGTGGAACGTATATTTCATCAGGCACCACACTATGTACCAGTTCTGCTGCTTGGTCATGTTGCCCTTAAGCCAGAACTTCAACATCTTTTCTAACTTAAAAGGATCCACCCAGTTGGCAAAGAACGAATCGCCATGATGCTCGTAGTCATCAACCTGAGCTATCTTCTCCTCCCACATTTTATGCTCACCCTGATACTTGAACAACGTTACGAAATCCTCGGGCAAAGCCTGCTCTTCTACAAGCGTATGGACGAGTTCTTCCTCATCCTCCGCATAATAGAACCAAACAGAACAAAGCGTATGAGTGTTGAATTTATCCTCTACCCCATCCATCACTTTCTGTAAATTATCAGTGGTAAAGGCTATTCTCCTGCTTTCCATGTGACGCTTCTGCACCTTTGCCTCATGCTGCAAATGAGCCGGCAGCTTATGCTCATCGAAATCTCGCTTGATGTAATGATAAATAATCACAGCCTCCTCATCAGTGCGGAAAACTCGGGTTCTGTACAAGTCGGTAAAGTCATTGTATATACTGGTAACCATGGCGATGGTCTTCTCCAACGACAACTTCAATCCGAAAGAGATAAAGTTCTTGTAGTGAGACTCATAGGTCGAGAGGTCAGTACCTGCCGGCACCTCCTGCTTCACACACTGCTTGAAAATATCCTTAGCACTGGGCATCTGACCATACTCCTCCACATCCAGCAGATAGTCTGCATGCTTCTGGGCAATAACCTGAATGTCATTCAGCACTTTGTCCAAAACTTCCTTATAAATAGCCATCAGCTCAATGTCATAGCTTTTATAGATGGTAATATATACTTTCTTTTGGAGCGAATGAATATATTTAAGAAAATCTGCCAGTTGCTCGGCTAGGTCTTGGTAAATATGATAATAATAGGTAAGCCCCTTATGCTTTCCTGTATTCCACTTAAATCCTTCTATCGCATGAAAAATCTCCTTAGATAAATGGTCTGCTTCTCTCTTAAACTGGGTTACATCTTCCATGGTTACAGGGGTATATTTCTTTTCTCCTGTAGCCTCATCCGTTTCTAACAGATCTTCTTCTGAATTGATTTTCAGAAGAAAAATGTAATGATTATCATTATAAGGTTGGTTCTCTAAATTCATCTTTGTTTTATCTAGGTTTAAAAATGCTTTTGATAAAATAAGCGGCATGGGAGTCCCTGTAAGCACCGATATTCGGGTACCTGCAAGAACCTTCAGTAAGGTACAAATAAGTACAGCCCACGCCGTAGAGGAGTGGACGCCTTGCTGTCACCGTCTTCTTACTGAATTTGTGAATTTGCAGGTTCTGAATATCGTAGAAGTGTCAGATAATCAGCGTCTATCGTATTATGATTTCTGTCTATTTACTTTCTGTTTCTTACTTCAAAATTTTTAAAGAGTCGAGTTCACTTCGAAAGTGGGTTCGACCCAAATTAAACCAATGTCTTGGCGGGTTTTAAACCCTCCTTAACGATTACTAACTCTATCACTGACTAGCATCACTAGTGAAAAATCTGCGCATCATGCACAGAATTCGCCCCCAAAGTTACAAAATAATTGCGAAAAACAGGCATAATTATATAGATTAATACAAAAAATGAGAGAAAAAACTTCAAAAACACGGAAAAATGGGCTTTTATTGTATTTTTTAAACGAACAAAAACATCAAAATATTATATCCTGTTAAATAGCAGCTTATCCTGCATATTTTCAGCTTTTTATAAAATATGCTTATATCATCTTTGTTATGAAAGATTGCATTATCAGAACAGAAAAGGGGAAGAGGGAAAGAAATGGTTTTTCGAGGAATCACGAGCAGAAATTGGCTCTCGGTGCGCAGAAAATGTGCCGCCGATGGCACTTTTCACCCCCACAGAAGACCCAAAGAGAGGGGTAAAAGGCAGGTTGAAGAGGGGCGCAAATGGGCTTTTTAAGAATATTATTAACATATTTGACATGAAAACGCAATACAAGAAGGGAGGCACGACGGGTATAAAAGAGCATTTCCCTACTCTTTACAGAGTAAAGCAACAAGAAAAACAAACAAGCCAACAAATACACTTTATACACTAATACTCAACAGCTTATAAATACGATATCATTCATTTTAGAACGCATTTTCTATAACACCAGGGTGTCATTAAGGGGCAGTGTCATTAAGTGTCATTAAGGTTTCGGGGGCGCAAATCCCTATATAGTATAATATAAATATATATTTATATTATACTATAGCTCTTAATGACATTTGCATTCTCTTAATGACCCTTAATGACACTGACCCTTAATGACACGTTTTTCGGCTTCCGCATATCCTTCATCAGAAGCGCATCAAGCTGCTGCTGCAAGAAACATGCAAAAATAGAATTTACTTAGAATGCGGTATATCAACTACTTACACCATTTTTACCATCTTATTTCCGTAAAAACTTGATTTCGGCTTAAAAATTTCGTATCTTTGCACCGGCAATCGAAAGAACAGCCTTTTGTGCCTCAGGGCGGTCATCATAGAAGACCGCAGCTGGTCTTAAATGATGGCAGGCGCCGGTCATCTATTAAGACCAGAAAAAGCACAGGAAACGGGCTTTCTGGGTAGTTGTGATTTACAAGAACTCTTAAAACGAAACAGAGTATGATTAACTACAGCATCGTAATGCGCAGCGTGAACGCAAACCTTTTGGAGATCAACCAGGCAAAGTCACGCATCAACCAGGCTAAGAAGGAGGGTAAGAATCCTGAGCAGAAGGACCTTGACCTCGTGAAGACCGAGAAGCAGAATGCGTTCGCCATCTCGCAGTACACCGATGTGATGACCATCGAGAAGTTTGCCAAGCACATCACTTCTCACGGCAGTGTGTATTCTAGAGCTGACATCAGCGCCATCCTCTACATGGCTGTAGATTGCATGAGAGAGATGCTGCTCGAAGGCAAGAAGATTCGTCTGGGCGACCTGGGTGACTTCTCTCTCCTGCTCGGCTCCAAGGGCGCAGAGACTGCCGACAAGTTTACGGCGCAGAACATCAACCAGGTGAAGGTTCAGTGGGAGCCTGGCAAGGAGTTCAAGAACCTGATTGATGATGCCGAGTTCAACCTCGTGGCTAGCCGCAGCGCTCAGGCTGCTGTGCTGAAGGCTATCAGAGACGGCAAGAGCACTGTTGACCTCAACCAGCCTATCAATCCTGATGGCGGCGATGACGGCAATGGTGGCGACATCGGCACTAATGGCGGTGGCAGTGGAACCACTGGCGACCCAGGTACTTCCGGCGGCAATACCGGAGAAACGGGTGACAACTCAGGCAGTGTTACCATCTAGACCTTGGGTCTAGATGATTTAACCTCCCAAGAATGAGGGTGTGTCATTATTCATCGGATTACGCGGAATAAACGGAACCTTAACCGCCTTCCTCGGATTACTCACGGATTTTAAACGGAAACTCGACCTGACGGTCGTGGCGATACCCCCTAAAGCTGGAATGCGAATGCGCTAGCCCAATGGCCGTAAGGCCAAATCCGTTTAAATTCCGTGCGTAATCCGTGAAGCAAGAATGCTCCGTTAACTCAGCGTAATCCGATGAAGAAAATCGATGAAAAAAAATCGATGAAAAAACGAAAAGAAGGTGTGCCTTTGACTTTTGACACACCCTCATTCCCCCTAAAAAATTGTAAAACCCTTTAAAAAATAGAAGATGATGAAGAAAGACACTTGGAAAATGGTGATTCAGATAGCCATTAGTATTCTTACGGCTATCGCCACCTCGCTCGGCGTTTCGAGCTGCATGTAAACTGCGTATAACGACAAACCGCTCCACCTATTATATATATATAGGCGGAGCGGTTTTGTTTATATCCCTAAAACGTGTCATTAAGGGTCAGTGTCATTAAGGGTCATTAAGCAAAAACGAGATAACAGGCAGAACCCATTATCTCGCTTTTTATAGATGATATTTTAAATTTAGCTTACGCGATTCAACTTCTTGATGATTGAGAAGATGAAGACGGCTGATACCAGACAGATGCCGGCAAGAACACCCCAGATGGCAACGAGGTTGAAGTTCTGACCCCACATGATACCAGGAATCATCACCAACTGGTTACCAATGGCTGTGGCACCGAACCAGAGACCCATCATCAAACCTGCATACTTTGGAGGAGCTACCTTCGACACAAACGAAATACCGATTGGAGAAAGCAGAAGCTCTGCGAATGTGAGGATAAGATAGGTAGAGATGAGGAGGTTGGCACTAACACGTGCACCCTCTGTAGCAGGCTCGCCCTGGGTCAAAGGAAGCTCCAGACCCATAGAACCTACAGCCATCCATACGAAACCGAGAGCAGCTACGAGCATACCCAAACCTATCTTCTCTGGCGATGTAGGCTCCTTGCCAATCTTGTGAAGCCATGAGAACAAAGCAACGCTCACTGGTGTCAATGCCACTACATAGCATGGGTTGAACTGCTGGAAGATAGGAGCCTCAACATCTACGGCACCTTCAAGGTTGCTGTACTTGTAGAAGAGGAAAGCGATGGCAGCAACAATGACACCAAGAGAGATGCCCTTACCCTTGCCAGTCTTGCTCTGTGCCAGACCGAAGCAACCGTAAACCACGAAGATGCAGGCTACGAGGTTGGTCACATCGAATGCCATTGACTGCAGACCCTCTGAAGTCTTCTGAGTATAGTCGCGGGCAAAGAGTGTCAATGTATTACCGTTCTGGTGGAAAGCCATCCAGAAGAAGATAACCACGGCGAATACCAGACAGAGGCAGATGATGCGCTCCTTGGTCTCAGCCTTAGAAAGCTCGTTGGTCTCCTTGGCAGGAGTCTTGTCGTCCTTACTCTTGGTTTCAGAAGCTAGTACGTGCTTGTATGTGAAGCTGAAGGCATAGTAGATGACAATACTAACGATAAGCGAAGCACATGCCACGGCGAATGCGAAGTGGTATGAATCCTCCACTGATACGCTCAGACTCTCCTGCGCCCACTTCATAATCTTGATGGCTGCTGTAGGAGCGAACATGGCGCCGATGTTGATAGCCATGTAGAAAAGCGAGAAACCGGAATCACGGTTGCTGGAATACTGTGGCTCATCGTAGAGACGACCTACCATTACCTGCAGATTACCCTTGAACAAACCGGTACCCAAGGCGATGAGGATAAGCGAAATACCCATGGCAGCAACGGCAACGGTGTCCTTTCCAAGAGGAAGCGAGAGTACCAGGTAGCCGATGAACATGATGAAGATACCCGTGGTAACCATACGTCCGAAGCCAAACTTGTCGGCTGCAATACCACCGATGATAGGCAAGAAATAAACCATCATCAGGAATGTGGAGTAAATCGTACTTGCCAATCCGGTTTCAAAACCGAAGTTGGCCTGCAAATAGAGCAGGAACACGGCAAGCATGGTGTAATAGCCGAAACGCTCGCCCGTGTTTGCCAAAGCTAAGGCCCATAGACCTTTTGGTTGATTCTCAAACATAATTT
>ERZ1026886.1114-NODE-1114-length-12274-cov-73.449546_pt1 | contig 12274 bp, 6 predicted proteins | sample MGYA00380173_ERZ1026886 | MGnify/ENA primary metagenome ERZ1026886 (study PRJEB33269, sample SAMEA4719809) | human gut metagenome | biome: human-associated habitat; feature: organic feature; material: feces | place: Cameroon | collected 2013-10 ... | reverse complement strand
GGATTCTGGACAGATGCTTTAGCGATTTTCATAGAACATATAGTATTGAGGACCTCCTTGACACAGTCAATGAGTCCCTCATGGATCTCTATGGCTCACAGGTAAGCATCCGTCAGATACGTGAAGACATCAAATACATGAGAGATAGAGTCACCTACAATGCCCCTATCGAAACATATCCCTTTGATGGAAGGAAAAGTTACTACCGTTATTCTGACCCAAGCTTCTCCATTTTTAATAATGAGTTGACTGCGGAAGAAGTAAAGTCTCTTCGCTCCACTATCGACATACTCAGTCGTTTCCGTGGTGTGCCGAGTAACGCATGGTTGGAAGATGTCATCTCAAATCTTGAATTTCGTTTTGGTGTCAAGCCCAATACTGAGAATATCGTATCATTTGACCACAATGATCTGCTGAAGGGAACAGAGTTCTTGGGCGAACTGATAGAATCCGCATTGAATCATCAGCCTTTGAATTTGCTCTATCGCACTTTCGCTGGCAATGAAAGAACTGCCATCCTCCATCCTTACCATATCAAGCAATTCAATAACCGCTGGTTCCTCATCGGATTGCAGGAAGGTAGTCATGGCAATTACATAACAAATAAAGCACTCGACCGTATCGTGAAGTTTTCACGTGCCAATGTGCCGTTTATTCCCAATACGGATATAGACTTTAATGAGTATTTCAAGGACATCGTTGGAGTGACGTTACCCGAAGACCATCCCGTGGCAGAGGAAGTACTGTTGAAGTTTGACGAAGCTCGTTTCCCTTATGTGGTGAACAAGCCAATACATCCTTCACAGGAGGTTGAAGACGAAGAACAGCGAATTATCAAGCTCATGGTTCGTCCGAATAAGGAACTTGAAGCACGCATCTTCTCATACGGAAATCAGGTAGAAGTACTCAAACCTGAGTGGTTGAGACGGCAAATTGCTGAAAAAATAGAGAATTTATTGAAAAAATATTCAATAGTGCAGAAAGACTGCAACATAGAATGATAATTTTGCATACAGAAAAAGAATAATGGCAGAAAAGAATATAACATATAGAATCTTTGAGCACATCAGCGATGTTGACATCTCTGAGCAAGACATCATGGACTACGACCCTGTAGTTCTTGACAAATTGCTTATTGATCACACCATGTCTGCAAGAGCCCGTGCAGAGGCGTCAGACCAGGAGAAGGTGGTTAACATCTTCTGGGCAACATCAGATTATGAAAACTCGGTTCTTGATGAACACGGGAATTTCATAGAAGAAGGTTACCGATATGATGATGAGATCAAGCCAGAGCATATTACCGGACGGTTCCGTCGCATAGTAATGCCTCGTGTACTGAAAGACAAGCAAGCTCAGCTTGATCGAACCAAAGATAAGGCAGAGGTGTTTACTCCTTCATGGGTATGTAATGCACAAAACAATCTCATCGATGAGAACTGGTTTGGACGCAAAGATGTCTTCAATCGTGAAGTTACAAACGAAGACGGTACACATTCATGGATCCCTACAGAAGGAAAAATCCAGTTTCCAGAAGGCAACAAGCAAAAGACATGGAAAAAGTATGTTGTTGACAACTGCATGGAAATAACCTGTGGAGAAGCTCCCTATCTGGTCAGTCGTTACGACACCACAACAGGTCAGCCTATCCCTATCAGCCACCGCATTGGTATTCTCGACAGAAAAATGCGTGTCATCAACGAAAATGTCGAGACCGAAAAGGAATGGTACGATATGGCAGAAAAAGCCTTCAAGCATACGTATGGCTATGAATGGCAGGGCGACAATCTGCTCTTAGCTCGTGAAGCCCTACTCTACACATATATAGAGTACTTCATGGATAAGTTCAATCCAAAGGATGCAGATGGCAATTACATCAAAGATGCAGATGGTAACCTCCGGATTCCAACAAGAAACAAGATCATCAATGCAGCCCGATGGATTTCATGGAATCTGTGGCAGATGGATGGAATCAAGATGGTTATTCCTGATTCTTGTGATAAGGTATATGAGCCCGTTTTATTTGGCGACCCTATCAAGAGACAATGTCCAGCATGCCAAAAGGGTACGACATACGGTCACATTGGTGTAAAATGCATCATAAGAGACTGGAATCGGAAAAAGCCAAAAGACTGGCAACCATCGCCAGGCGAAGACCCAAAATCGCAGCCATGGCAAAAGATAGAGTTTCGTTCATTATTCCGTAGTAATCAAAAAGAGACGGAAGATGACGAGATATAACATTTTAATGAATATTATTAATATTACGATAAATGAGATACACTATAACCCAATCACGCCTCCTGTACGTGTTAAGCATCAACGACAGGAAGCACCAAGGACTTCTCAAAATTGGTGAGGTCTTTGTTGATAATGATATAGCAGATTCCCCAAACCGCCAGGAGTTGGGGAAGGCTGTTCGTGCTGTACTCGATGCTCGTCCTTGCATGCAGGGAGTTTCGTACCATATAGAATATGTGGAATGTACAACATACGATCAGGACTCCAAATGCTATAAGGCTGATGATGTCTATCGCACTCTGCATGCCATGGACATTCCTTCAAAGACTCTTGGTAAGTACAAGGATCCAACAACCGGACAGACTGAGGATGCGGACATGTGGTTTGCCTGCACCATCTTTGATATACAAGAAGTTATCAACAAGATAAAGCAAGGTAAGGGAGCTGGACATGGTGCCATCAAGTTCCGCCCAGAGCAAGAAAAGGCAATCCATGATACCGTGGAATACTTCCAGAAGGAGTTCAAAGACCCTAACAAGGGTAAGCACTATCTCTGGAATGCCAAAATGCGCTTTGGAAAGACTCTCTCAGGTCTTGAAGTGGCTAAGCGTTGTGGCTACCGCTCTACGCTCATCATTACCCATCGCCCTGTTGTTGATAAAGGATGGCATGATGACTTTGCGAAGATATTCCGTACCCCGGAAGCTCTTGCTGACTATCATGCAAAAGGACTTGAACCTGCTTATGGTCGCCGAATGATGGATGACAACGACTCTCAGGGTGACTTCTATACACTTACAAATGAGGTGGATGCTGGCAAAAAGATACTCGTATTCTTTGTCAGCATGCAATATCTGCGCCTGTCACAATTTGTTGGTGGCAAGGAGCGCCGACTTGATCCATTGAAACGTGCCATTATGGAGTATGATTGGGACTTCGTAATGGTTGACGAGGCACACGAAGGCATTGATGCTGCTGCCGGTGTGCGTGTGATGAACAAGTTGAAGAAGGATAATACCCGAATTCTTTCACTTTCGGGAACACCTTTCAACCTGCTTGACAAATATGAGGAAAGTGAAATCTATACTTGGGACTACGTTATGGAACAGCGTGCCAAGTTGTTCTGGGATGAGCATCATTATGGTGACCCAAACCCATACGCTGACCTGCCACGTATGCAGATACTCACCTTCACGTTGCCTAAGATGCTGCGTGACCAGGCTATCGAGAATAATGAGGTTTTCAAGTTCCACGAGTTCTTCCGAGTATATACTGAAGAAGACAAACTGCAGCTTCAGAAGTTGATTGACAACGAGCCAAATGCAGTGAAAAAGGCTGAATATCAGGAAAAATTGAGTGAGGTAAAGATAGATAAGTTTGTGCATCAGAAAGCTATTGAACGTTTTCTTAGCAAACTTACGAAAGAATCAGATACCAGCCTCTACCCATTTTCAACTGACGTATTCCGTGACCACTTCCGTCATACCTTTTGGCTCTTACCGGGTGTAAAAGAAGCTGCTGCTCTCGAACAACTTCTACGCAAGGATGATGTGTTTGGCGAAGAAAACGGAATGTTCCACATCATCAATGCTGCCGGTGACGGCAATATCGAGGATAAGAATGGTAGTGCTTTGGCTGATGTTTTAGATAATATTCGTGGCAACGCTAAGAAAAATATTACCAAAAAGGATTATACCATCACCCTCTCTTGTGGAAAACTTACCACCGGTGTAAGTGTTCCAGAGTGGACTGCCGTACTCTGTATGAAAGGCTCTGAGAATACTCCTGCAGCCAACTACATGCAGACCATTTTCCGTGTGCAGACTCATGCCGTACTCGAAGGCCGTCAAAAATCGGACTGTTATGTGTTTGACTTTGCGCCAGACCGTGCCCTTACTGCAGTAGCTGAAACTGCAAAGATGGCAGTCTATGCACAGACAGAAAAGGGAAAGAAGCAGATGAAGCTTACTCAGAAGAAGGAGGAAGAGCATCTTGCTGCCTTCATCAAACTCTGCCCTGTACTCTCAATGGACGAAGGTGAGATGGGCAAACACTTCTCTGCTAATCAGATATTCGAGAAACTCTCTAATGTATATATCGAGCGTGCCGTGCGTAGTGGCTATGCCGACAACTCGCTTTATAATCCTGATCAACTGATGAATCTCAGTCCTGAGCAGGAGAAGGCTCTTGGCGATGTACACGACCTTCTGGGTTCTATGCCAAATGCCTGGAAACCAGAGAAAATCAACATCAACAAGAATGGCTTGGGGGATGCCGATGCAGAACAGATTAAGTACATATACTATCTTTCTTCAAGTGACGTCCTTCCTTCTCGACCTTCTATGGCTGCTGAATTTGACGAGAATGGCCAGCCAAGGACAGAAGATGAGGGATGGGACGAAGTGATGTGTGCTCCTTCTGAGCTATTTCCATATCTTTTTGTCAGCCATACCCAGCAGCTGAACGGTGAATGGTGTTCATTCACCAATCCAGTGCTTTGGAAGAAATGGGAGAACAAAGAAAAGGATGATAAGACTGACGAGGCAAAGAAAAAACGTGACGAAGAGAACAAGGAAAAGCGTGCCCGTATGTCTGTGCTCCGTGGCGTAGCTATCCGTATTCCTTTGTTGGTATATGGTGCAGAAATCAATGATGAAGCTGGAGAAGAAATAACTATTGACAACTTTGCCAGTGAAGAAATTGTTGACCAGGCTTCATGGGAAGAGTTTATGCCTAAGGGCTTTACCAAGGATACGTTCAATGTTCTGAAAGACTGCTTCGATCGTAGTATCTTCACAGGTGCTGCCAAGCGCATACGTCAAATGGTTAAGGAGGCTGACAATCTCAATACAGAAGACCGTATTGCCAAGATTGCCACCATCTTCTCTTACTTCCACAATCCTGACAAGGAGACCGTGCTTACTCCATGGCGTGTTGTCAACATGCACATGAGCGATACTGTTGGCGGCTGGTGCTTCTGGGATGAGGATTTTGTTGCGCCTTATACTGAGGAGAATAAGTATGGTGAAAATGTTAACGCTGCAAGACCTGTAGGTGTAACGGTGGATGATAACAATCAATTGCATTTCACCAACGAGATTACCAAGGATATTTTCGGTGATTACAATTCTCGCATTCTTGAAATCAACTCAAAGACTGGTCTCTACCCTCTCTATATGGCTTACTCTCTCTTCAAGGGAGCCAAAGAGCCAAACTATCGCAACGTACAACTTACCGGCGAGCGTGGAAAAAGCCAGAATGCAGAACAGTATTATCGCCAGGCAGGTAACGATCTCGAAATTTGGAAGGATGTGTTGCAGGACAACATCTTTGTCGTGTGCCGTACTAAGATGGCTGTAAGCATTACAAAACGAACTTTAGCAGGTTTCCGCAAGGATATCCGCATGAATATTCGTTGCTATGAGCATGATGTGCCTGTAACAGACCTTGTATCTGCAGGTGTACTCAAAGCAGCAGACGAGCATGTTACCAAAGAAGGTAAGACATATTTCTATAATGATCACGAGTCATTGGAGTGTGACATGATTAATGTGCTCCGTGCAAAACCTGAATTGTTCCAAAACGACATCGTTCGTGGCAAGGACTTCTGGCATGTATATAATTCTATTCCAAAATCAGAAAACGAAGATATAAATAATATGAAGTTTAAAGCAATTGTGGGAAATCCGCCATATCAGATAGAAGGAGAAAGTACAAGAAAGACTCCTATTTACAATTTGTTTTACGATACAGCCTTTGAATTGTCACCATTGGTAACATTTATTACTCCTGGAAGATTCTTATTTAAGGCTGGACAAACACCTATGGAATGGATGGAGAAGATGTTATCTGATACTCATTTCAAAGTGGTTGATTACTTCCAAAAATCAAGTGACGTATTCCCAACTGTAGACATTAAGGGAGGAGTAGCTATTGGACTAAGAAACGCAAATAAAGAATTTGGAGCAATTGGGTTCTTTTCAGATTATCCAGAATTAAAATCCATAATGGCAAAAGTATTTGCACACCCTTCATTCCAGTTTGGGCAATTTGCCAGTTTAGTTTCCTCCCAAGGCATTTACCGCTTCTCAGAGAAAGCTTTGAGTGAGTTTCCAAGAATATATGAAGTACAAGGAAAAGGAACAGCTTCAAAGATAACGTCAAATGCTTTTGAAAACTTATCAGAGATATTTGTCAACACAGAAAAAGAGTGCAAAGGTGAAGGTGTTCAAATTATCGGAAGAATAAAGGGCTCTCGAGAAACAAAATGGGTAAATGCATCATATCTTCAGCCATGTGAATATCTTAATTATTATAATGTTCTCGTTCCTGAAGCAAATGGTACTGGTGCTATAGGCGAAGTGCTCAGCACGCCGGTAATCGGCGTGCCGGTAATCGGACATACGGATACCTTCCTAAGCATCGGCAAGTTTGCCGATGCCCAGGAGGCATCCGCATGTTTGAACTACGTCAAGACAAAATTTGCCAGATGTTTATTGGGTACACTCAAAGCAACGCAACATAATCCACGTGATACTTGGGCTAATGTACCTCTTCAAAATTTCACTGCCATCTCAGACATCGACTGGACTCAAAGCATTGCAGACATAGATAAACAACTCTATCGTAAATACAAACTTGATGAAGATGAGATTGAATTTATCGAGAAGATGATTAAGCCAATGGATTAAGTTCCTATCGAACGCATCATAAAAGGTAATGGTATCAATAACAATGTAGATTATGCCAAAGAAAGAATATACGTCTCTACCAAAAGACTATCCTGTATGTGAGCATAGTAGCTGCCCTATGGCAGCTACTTGTTTACATCAGACAGCCTACTCCACTCTGATGGAGCATGAAGAATATCTGCAACTGATCAATCCGTCCAGATGCAGTAAGAATGAGTCGTGTATCTACTATCGGGACAGCAAGCCTGTGACCTACGCCCGTGGATTTACCAATTTCCAGAAGCGTATGTTCCCCGACCAGTATAGCAGATTCATGTCGATATGCATCAATCACTGGAGCCGCAATCCATACTTTGAGCGACGACGTGGTGAACGTTCTCTCCCACCCGATGAGCAAGTATTCATCCTCAATGCTCTCAAAACGGTAGGAGTTACTGAAGATATGAAGTTCGATAGCTACGAAGAGAATATCAACTGGTATGATTAAGCCCTAGTACTTATGCTAAGTACCAGAGTAATCTATAAGAAGTACTGCAGTAATCCATGTAAAGTACTGTAGTAATCTCTTAGAGATACCGCAAGAAAATAAAGAATTATAAACAAATAAATATACAAAAAAACAAAATGATTGGGTTAATTTTTAATTTGCCAAATTTCCTCGTTATTGCAGGAGGAGGATTTACCTGGTATTGGTGTAATAAAAAATACAAAGATACCAAGTCTCATGCCTTACTAAATTGTATACCTGGAGTATTTACATCATTAGGACTATTAGGGACATTTTGGTCTATCTGTTATTCTCTTCATGGGTTGGGTGGTGTTCAACCAGAATTGATTGATAACACAGGAAAAACACTCGCAGAAGTACAAGCTGCTGGCAGTCGAAATATAGACATCATGAATATAATTAGCGAGTTAATTCCTGCTTTTACATCGTCTATTTTAGGTTTGCTTGGTGCACTTATTACGACAATATGGGCAAAGAACATATTTGCAGAAGAAGAAAAACTGGAAAATAAAGGGCTCAATAACATTTCTCCTGAAGAGTATATACGTAATATTGCTATCAACACAAAGGAAATGACTTCTAACAAATCCTATTTGGATAGAAATAACGAGCTTTTGGTTAGTTTGATAGACCTCCACAAGGAAGAAAGAGAGAAAAACAGAGAATACAATGACAAACTCAATGAGAATATTAGTCGTCAGAGTGAAATTCTTAAAGAGTTTATCGAAGGCTTTGTCAAGCGTATGGATGAAATCTTTAAGCAGATGCACGGCTCTATACAACAACAGGTATTGAATTTCGGTGAAGAGCAGTTCTCTAAGACAAGTCAACTTCTTACGTCCATTACAGAGCGTTTGAGTAATGTATCTAGCGACATCATCAACAATCAACGTCAGTCAGTTGAGACGATGCTGAACAACACGAACTCAGAGATAAGCAATATCACAACATCTGTAACTGACGTGCTTGGTAACTTAACAAAGGAATTACAAAACTCTTTGTCTTCGCTTCACAGCCAACAAGCAGAGAGACTTAATACGATTATAACAAACTACGATTCACTTGCAACAATGTTGTCAACGCAAAATTCTGATTTTGCAACAAAGATGACAGAGCAGATGCAAAGTGAATATTCAAAGGTACAGGAACATAATGTTCAGAGTCTCCAACAGATGGTTGATTTACGCACAGCTTATCAGGAGGCTACTTCTGAGGTACTCACAAGTACCATCAGTATGAATGAGAAGGCTACGACAGATCTTCGTGAATCTATGAATGCTCTTGCTACAAAACTTAATGAGCAGATGCATAATGAATACTCTAAGGTACAGGAGCATAATACACAGAGCCTCCAGCAGATGATAGACATTCGTAATGCTTACCAGGAAGCTACATCAAATGCACTTAACAGTACTCTCAGCATGAATGAAAAGGCAACAGCAGACCTTCGTGAATCAATAGGCGGTTTTGTGACCGATATTCAAGGTTCTATTTCGGCTCAGTGTACTGCACTAAGCACAGCAATTGCTACAAATGTTGAATCATTGAATAAGGCTTATGAATTTGTCAAGAGTCTTGTTGCTGAAATTCGTCAGAATTATGATCAGGCAGTACTTGCATATGGTGATGCAGTGAATGTGGCTCATAGAACCAATGAATCTGCAGAAAAAGCTATTGCAGCAAACAATAAGAGTCTGCAAGCAGTAGAAGAGACAAATGCTAAGATTTCAGAAGTTCTTAATTTGCTTGACAAGCGCCAAGAGAATATTGAGCAGCTTACTAAGCATATTAGTTCTATAAGTGGTTCCATCGTAGAATTACAGAAGTTAGAATCAACGCTTAATAAAATTGTAAACAAATGAGTAGAATATCATTCCGTGAAGACGGAGAAGAACATAATTTCTGGCAAAACTACACAGACTTGATGTCAGGATTCCTCATAGTGTTCATCATTACGAGTCTCGTAGCGTATGGTAGCTATAAGGTATATGTTGATCTATACCACAACAAAGGTATTACAGAAAACAACATCAATGATATCGTAGTCAATGCAGAACTCTATAAGAAAATTCGAGAGTTTCAAGAAGCTCAGAAATCTATCAATCGTAAATATTTCAAATATAACGAGAAGTATCAGCGATTTGAGTGTACTGTAAATGTGACATTTGCACCAGAAAGTCCTATTATACCCCAATCATCCTACTCTCAATTAATAGAAGCGGGTAAAGAGGTTGAAGACATCATAGAGAAATTCAAAGAGTCTGCAAATGTCTCATTCAAAGTGGTTATAGAAGGACGTGCTGCCAGGTCGCATGACAATCCTCATCCAAATAATGCACAGAAAGCGTATGCAGCAAGTCTTAGCTACAATCGTGCTCGCAATCTGCATCTATTTTGGAAAAGCAGAGGTTTATTAAGAAATATAGAAAGTGAAAATGGTGAAGTGTTTATCTCTGGTTCTGGTTTTGAAGGTAAAGGAAGATACACCGGCTATGGACCGAACGGAGAAGACAGAAACAAAACGTTCATCATACAAATCATTCCATATATAACTTATCAATAACATTATGAATGTAAGAAATATAAGTCAATATATCACAAAACTTTGTGGCAAAGAAACTTTGGAGCTACTAGGTAGCAACGAAGAACTTTTGCTACAGAAGATTTATGGTTGGGACCAATTACCTGACCAGGTTAAAACAGTGATTTCTGATGCAGCCAGCTTTGCTAGTAATGCGGAAGAACAGTTGTTCTATGAGTTTGTTCAGAATGCGTATGATGCAAATGCCGATTCACTATTTTTCTATGCCAATAAAAAATATCTCATTGTGCTCAATAATGGTGAACCATTTTATACAGACATTGATATTAAAGACCCAAAGGACCTTAAAGATGGTCAATTATACAATTTCCTGGCAAAGGGCAAATCATTGAAACGTAATGACAAAAATAAGTTAGGTAAATATGGACAAGGTTCCAAATTGCTTTATACTCTTTTAACAGAGGTGAACGAAAGTGAAGAGAATGAGGAGCTCCTTGTAAAAGCCTTGTATGATGAAAAGAAAGGACCATATCTGATTTCCTGGTATAATAGAAATCAACTTGCCAATCTGTTACAAGAACAGGGAAACTGGATCCAAGCAGATTGTAACAACTATAAAGAGAATATTCTTTTTGCTAAGATTCTCATGAGCTATTATCCAATTGCTCCTGGCACATCAGAAGAACTATTTTCTACAAAGGAAGCATTGGAAACCATCAGTGTATTCAACACCCTAGTAGATCCAAGACGTAACTTACATTTCCTCAATAGAGGTACTGCACTTATTATTCCTTTGGGTAAAGGAAAGTATGAGAAGATAACTTCTGATATAAACATGGAACGTGTGAGAACACGTTTAGGAGTCTTTGCGTCTATTACAAAAGACCAAGAACGCAACGAGGGTAAAACCGTTGAACATATCTATGTGATGGGTGAAGAGATTGAGCAACATGAGGTGCAGTCTGTGTTTGTAGATTTCCAAATTGATGGTAAACCATTTTATTATCACTTTGCCTTCAATCCAGTATTTGCAGAGAGAAATGTTGTGAATTTCTTTAAGGGTCTTCCTATTCTTGAGACAAAACTCAGACTTGGCTTTATCATAGACAGCCAAAGATTTGATGTAGACAACAGTCGTCAAAGAATTTTAGACAAAGATAAGACAAAAAGACAGTTGACTAAAGCTTTTTCAGAACTTGTTAAGGTTCTGAGAGAGATCAAAGTATCTGATCCACACAAATTTGACTACATATATAAGGCAATTGCTGCCACAAAGTATCAAGAAGGAGAAGACTTCAAATATATAAAAGAAGCCTTCCAAGAAGTGTTTGTCCCTTTCTTTGAGGAATTTGTACTCACAGTTTCAGGAGATTATGAAAAAATAGATAACGTACGATCTTTTGATGAAAATTATGAAGTACCTCTAAAGGAAATAGGTATCACTGAATATAAATGGATAGATGATTCTATAAAGAAAGATCTTCATCGACACAAGATTGATGTTGGAAGAATTGATTTCTCTACCCTGCTTTCAGATGCAGAACCTCTTAAGTTGGCGGAATGGATAAATAATCTGTCTGCTAATGACTATAGTGAATTTAATAAACTTAGCAATGCACACAAGAATGAAAGAGGTGTGCAAGAGGTAAAGATATTCCGTTCTAACAAAGGCAATCTATTTAGCTACAGTGAGCTGAATAGTAATGCAAATATTTACTTTCCTCTGGAAGAGGGAATGAAATTTGGAGAATGTGAGCATATTAATGAGATCTTGTCTGATATAAATCAACCGGTCTATATTGCTAACTTGTTTGATAAAATTAAAACAAATATAGCATCTTTTAGACTATCAGACTCAACAAAAGAAGACGCTGCAAACTTACTGGCTTGGATCGCAACCAAGGAGCAGCACTATACTTACAAGATTAAGACTGAGATTTTTCTTTTGCAAGATTGGCATGACTCTTACAAGCCGTTTAACAGTCTCTTGGAAGAGCGTCCTAAAGACACAATCTTATTTGATAAGTACTGTGTAAAAGGATTCATTCCAGAAGCAGTAAGAAAAAATTCATGGTTATTGAATCCTTCAAAGGCTAAGACCACATTTTGGGAATGGGTAAAAAGTAATTGGGCGAACCTTAAAGAAGATGAAGGATGGAGCGAAAATAACCATAAATATATATCTGACATAAAGAGCGCATTCAAAGCTTTAGACACAAAATCTCAGGACCAAACTGATAATCGGGTAGGAGGTAAATGCTAATCACAAAAGGCATTTGCCTCCTATTTTCA
>ERZ1026886.1110-NODE-1110-length-12303-cov-5.721097_pt1 | contig 12303 bp, 5 predicted proteins | sample MGYA00380173_ERZ1026886 | MGnify/ENA primary metagenome ERZ1026886 (study PRJEB33269, sample SAMEA4719809) | human gut metagenome | biome: human-associated habitat; feature: organic feature; material: feces | place: Cameroon | collected 2013-10 ... | reverse complement strand
AGATGCTTTGTGATGCAGGCATCGTGAAGCGTGTGAGCCATACTGCCGCTAATGGGCTCCCTTTAGGAAGTGAGGTCAACGATAAGTTTCGAAAGTACATCTATTTAGACAGTGGATTGCTGCTTAGCATCTTAAATATGGATTTTGGTGGTTCCCAACCTTTGACGGAGTTGATTTTGGCTGGTGCTGCCGACGACCTTGTCAACAAGGGCGGATTGGCTGAGATGATGCTGGGCTGGGAACTTGTGAAATACAGCAATCCTCGTTCGCAGCATGACTTGTATTATTGGGAGAATGTAGTAAACGGAACTTCTTCAGAGATAGATTATGTAATAGTTAGGAACATGAAAGTGATGCCTATAGAGTGTAAGGCAGGAACGAGCGGCAAGATGAAGAGTCTTCGCTTATTTATGCGCAACAAGCATTTGAATGATGCCTATAGGTGCTCGCTCGAAAACTTTGCCCTCTTAGAATATCAAGATGTCCAAGATGACAATGCTGTTAGGCGAATCGCCATTAACCCATTGTATGCTATCTCGAATTTGTGCAAACAATAGCATAATATCTTCTTGTCAAATTGCATAAAAAGTGGCGATAGAGGTGCTAAATCTCATAAAAGAAACATAGATTTTGCACCTCTATCGCCACTTTTTGGTAAAATCAAACAGTCGGGACAAGAAAAAAAGCAGAAAGCCCCCTCTTTTTTTATGAAAGCTGTTTTTGCATATTTATGCATTTTTCGGGCCTTTTTCAGAGCCATTTTAAAAGGGCCCAACTTACGATTTGAAAGTGCCCATTTGACATCCTCAAAGAGGCTCTTTGAGGAGCTCATTAAGGCTCTTTGACGACCTCAAAGAGGCTCTTTGACAAAACCACCCTGTTTTTAAGAGTTATTAACAAAAACAATAAGTTGAAAGTTCCTTATTTTTGAAAACAGAAAGAAAAACCGATATAAATGCTTACAATCGCATTTTTGGATATTTATTCATTTCTTCCTTCCTTTTTGCATATTTATACATTTCTTCGCATGAACAAGACATGGAAAAATAAGAAAAAAATAAGAAAAACGAGGAAACCGAGAACAGACGGTTTCCTCGTTTTTCGCTTAGAGGGAGGTGTTTTTATTGTTGTCTTACCAGTTTCAGATCGGCAAGCAGCACGGCTGTCTCCTTCTCTTCTTTGGGCGCATCTTTGCGTTTCCATGCCACAATGAACCGTGTTGTCGCTGCTGTTGGCACATAGCCCATTTTTTTTAGTTTCGCTATCCGCTCACGCATCGCCGCCGAATACTCGGCAACAATTTTGCCTGAAGGTGTATGCAGGGTGTTGTCGTCGCACATCAAAGGATCGCCGCTTTGCAAGGTGAGCACATCGTTGTGGCAATGCTGGAAGAAACTGAGGTTCACGTCCTTGTGTGACATCTGTATGACGATCTCCGTCGGCATTCCGTAGGTATGGGCATCGGCGACGTGCGTAGCCGACGTGATGCTGTTGAAAGCCGTGCCGTTGGTGTGTATGGACAGGTTCAGACGTGCGCGGGTCATTGCCACATAATAGCAACGCAGCCGTTCGTCAGTAAGTTGTTGCCGTCCGTCAACGAGCATGAACACATTGTCAAACTCGCGTCCCTTGGCCTTGTGTATGGTCGACACGATAATCTCGTTGCCGGATGTGTCATGGAAGTCCTCCACTTTCGATTCGAACAGATATTCGCCGAAGTCGCTGTAATATTTGTCCTTGTTGGTCTTCTCAAACAGTTCAACACATCTGCAGAGATAAGGGAGGGCTGTGCTCCGCCTGTATTTTGCAAAGGTCCTGTCTTTTGCCTCTGTCCACGCTTCCTCACTGATGACCGGCGACGTCTTGTGTCGGGCGAGACATTTGGTGAAATATCTTACTTCTGCCAGGTTGCAGAACCGCAGGTCGCCCATCGTCTGTATGAGTTTGGCCACTATTCCCTGTCGGCGCAGCAACGCCACGACCGTAACAGCCTCCTCGTTGGTCTGGGTGAGCACGCATGTGGAGCCTTGCTGTTTGCTCGCCGTGATGTCAGACATTAACGGGTCATACATGTAGCGTGAGCCGTGGTGGGTTATGCGCACGGTGCCTTCCTCCTTGTTCATTGAGACGATGGGCGACTGCTTCAGTCGTCCACTGACAAGAGTCACAAACTCGTTGGCCGAATCGACAATCTTCCTCGCGCAGCGGTAGTTTTCGGTCATCTCCACAAAACGCCCGCCCTCTTCCCTGCTCAGGTTGTACATGTATTGTGGGTCGGCGTTGGCAAAAGAGAATATGCACTGGTCGTCATCGCCGACGGCAATGACACGCATGTCTTCGTTGCTGTGCATGAGTGCGCTCACCAGGCGGCATGAGTCGGCGTTCATGTCCTGCGCCTCGTCTATCACTAGCACGGTCTTGCCGATATGGCTTTGCTCCACCTCACCTGTTTCTATCATCTCGGCAGCCCTTGTCACCACGCTGTTCACGTCGTCAAGATTGCCTATGCGTCCGAGCAGTTCGAAGCAAAAGGAGTGGAACGTCATGATGTCGACAAAGTGTGCGGCGTTGCCGATGAGCTGCATGAGCCGCTGCTTGAACTCGGTGGCTGCAGCACGCGAGAAGGTGAGCATGAGCAGTTGCTCGTGCTTCACGTCTTCGAGCAACAGCAGCGAGGCCAGCTTGTGCACAAGCACGCGCGTCTTGCCGCTGCCCGGTCCTGCGGCCACCACGATGCAGCGTGATTCATGGTCGTTGATGATGGCTTTCTGTCTTTCCGAAAGGTCGTCGAACAGTTGCTTGAACTTTGCCGGACTGATGTTGCGTTCAATCTCCCTTGCGCGGTCGCCCTTGAAATATTTGTCAATGAACAGGCGGTAGTCCATGTTGAAATAATCGTGCACATAGCGCAGGGCGGCATCATAGTTTTCCACCATCAGGTTGGCATATTCGCCGACAATGTGGATCTGCTGTATTTTCTGCTTGTAGAATTCGTTGAGCATGCGGTAGTCGTCCTGTTTGTAGCGCACGCGGTTGTCCATTTGTTTGCGGTTGATGGTCATGGCGTTGTAGAGCACGAGAAAGCCTCCCTCCAGTTTTAGGGCGCCAATCTTGGAGAGATACAGCAGAGCCTCCTCGATGTCCTCTATTTTCAGCTCTTCGCCGTTGTAGAACAGCGAGTGGTTCCCGGCATTGATGTCGTTGAGCAGCTCCACAACGGAGAAGTTGACCACGCCGTTCTTTGCTGCCTCGCCCTCTGCATTTGCAGCACGCGCGTATAGCCATCCTATGGCAAAGCGGCAGATGTTGAGGCGCTTCTCGAAGCGCGCGAGCGTGTTCTTCATGTCTGCCTGACGGCTTATAACCAGGTTCTGGATTCCGTCTTCCTTCTTGCGCGTATAGTTTTTTACAACCAGGAAATAGAGAAGCGTGCGTATGTGCTTCTCTGTCGACTCTTCCAGCCCGTCGTGCACAGCCTTGTCGTTGAGCTGCTTGTAGGAGATGCGAAGCGCGTCGTCGGGGATGTTGCTCAGCACATACTGTTCCAGCTTGGCGAAACATTCGAGCTTGTGCATGGCCTTGCGCTCGTTGCCAACGTCTTGCATGAAGGCGGAGATGTCTTTGGTGTCGCCAAGAATGCCTTCCTGCCTCATGCGTCCTACAGCCGACACCACTTCGTGCTTGTTCAGGCCGAGGATGTCGGCGAGGTAGTCGATACGCGACTCTGCCTCGGCATCCTGTGCGCGCGATATGTATTTCTGCGATATGAGCGACTTGATTATTCTCACCGCATTCTCCACCTCTTCTTTGTCGAAGAGCGACGACGATGCGATGCGCTGACGGGCCTCGTCCATGTTGCGCACGGTGATGCCCGTGGCATAGACATGAGGCATGTTGTTGCCGCGCTCAATGTAGCCGCTTTGTTCCAGGGCGGCAATGGCTGTCCGCACACGAGTCTCTATGTCGGCCACCGAATCGTCCCATCCTGCCTGTCGGGCTATCTCAAGGGCTGAACATTGCAGGCGCGACTTGTTGTGCGTGAGCCTCTTTATGGCTTGCCATACCTGCTGTATCTCGCTGATGCTCAGCTTTGTCTGGTTGAGCAGAATGAAATGTTTGTCAAGGTCGTTGTCGGCGTAGAGCACAAAGCAGCGGGCAGACAGCGAGGGGTTGCGCCCGGCGCGTCCGGCTTCTTGCACATAGTTCTCAAGCGAGTCGGAAATGTCGTAGTGGACCACCAGCCCCACATCGCTCTTGTCAACGCCCATGCCGAATGCTGACGTGGCGACAATAATGTCTACCTCGCCCGACATGAAGGCGTTTTGGTTCTTGATCTTGTCGTCGGGCGACATCTTGCCGTTGAACGGCAGAGCCTTCATGCCGTCGCGCGATAAACGGGATGCCAGTTCGACGGTGCGCTTGGTGCGCGACACATATATGATTGTGGGGCATAAGCTCTCGCCAAGCAACTCGCGCAGCCTGACATACTTGTCTTCGTCTGAGTCGACATGTATAACCTTGTACTGGAGGTTCTTGCGCGATGCCGACGAGGCGAACAGCTCAAGGTCTGTGCCCAGCCAATGTCTGAAGTAGTCGCAGATGTCTTGCACCACTTTCTGTTTTGCCGTGGCCGTGAAACACGACACGGGCACGGTGCAGGAGCCTTGCTTGTGCTCCTGATATTTCTTTATGAATTTTCCGATGTAGAGATAGTCTACACGGAAGTCTTGTCCCCAGGCGGAGAAGCAGTGTGCCTCGTCAATGACGAACCTGACCACATGGCGAGCCATGAGTATGCGCTCTATGGTGTTGGACCGCAGCATCTCTGGCGAGATGTAGAGCAGTGAGGCATCGCCGTTTTGCACACGCTCGATGGCGAGCGAGCGTGATATGGGGTCGAGCAGACCGTTTATGGTCACGGCATCGGTAATGCCGCGTGCCTCAAGATTGTCTACCTGGTCTTTCATGAGCGACTGGAGCGGGGAGATGACCACCGTCAGACCGTGAACAGAGCGTCCGTCCATGAGGGCGGGAAGCTGGAATGTGAGCGACTTGCCGCCGCCTGTGGGAAATATGGCAAGCAGCGACTTGCCGTCGGCCGCTGCCTGTGCCGCACGCTCCTGAAGCGGTTGTCCGTCGTAGGTGCGGAACGAAGAATAGCCAAAGTGTTGTTTCAGGTTCTGGTGAATGTCGAGGAAGGTGTTACAGTAGTCGCATCTGTCGGCACATCGCCGGTGGCGCAGTAGCAGCATGATGTGCTCCACTTCCGGATAGTTGTAGAGCACCCATCCTGGAGTGACGGAGCGATAGTCGTTGGTGTCGACAAGGGCGAGGGCGTATGCCAGTTCGCACGGATGCTTCATGGCCATGGTGACGATATCGGCATGGCCACAGATGCGCCCTGCAAATTGCTTCTTTATCTGTCGCTCAAGCATGGGGTAGTCGATGTCTTCACGGTCGTCAGGTCTGTTTGTCCGCAGCATGCGCAAGCCAAAGGCGTTGACCATTGAAAGGAACCCCTCAAATTCTTTTTCCTTGAAGAGCAAAGTGGCGAAAATGCTCTGTTCGTCTCTTGACAACATGTTCCATTGTGCTATCTCGTCGAACAGCAGGCTGCGGGCTTTCTTGCAGTCGTTCACCGGATTGTTAACATCGTCAGAGACCAGCTTGTCGTCCTTCACCAGCTTGTGGCAAGGCCTTGCCGCGAACAGTAACGGCGACATATAGAGGGTGTCGACAAGTAGCCACTGGCTTTTCTGTGCTGTGGTAAACGGCGGTTGGTCAAAAAGATATTTGGCATCATGATGCACGATGTTGTGCCCACATACATAGTCGATGTCTTGCAGAAAGGTTGCAAGTTCAGCCTTGTTTGCGTTGTGAAACAGGGCCCCGTCGTGCCGTAAGGAGCCAATGTCATGCACCTTATGGTCTTTCATTCCCACTTCGGCATCAACAAAGGCATAGTTGTCGGCATTGCGGTGTCGGGGCGTTGCGTCGACGACATCGGCAGTGTCGCTTGTGTTGTTGTCTGATGACTTGTTGCCAAAAAGAAAATCTAATATTGACATTTGTGGCTTCTTGCAGTGTTTGAGTGAGCAAATCTACAATATTTTATTCGAACGGCAAAATAAATGCCGCCTTTTCTTATGAAACCGTTGTCAGCGGTTCTTGACAAAGCAAGTTTTGGCGGCTTCGGGTGGTGCTTTAACACTAAACAAACTTTAAAAAACACGCTTTTAATCATTAATTTACATAATAAACAAACAAAAGTGGCTTATTTTGCCAAATTCTGACTAAATTTGCAGCTAAAAACAAAAAAGAACAGAAAAATAATGCAGAAGAAAATATTATCTGTCGTGATGATGCTCTCGGCAATAGTGATGTGTTCCTCATGTCTGAGCAACAGCGATGTCGACTACGACTACAGCGATGACAGCGCCATATCGGCTTTCTCACTCGGAAACGTGCAGTATGTCGCAGGACAACACAAGGCCACGGGCAAGGACAGCATCGTGTCGAAAGATTTCAAATCGGTGAAATTTAGAATCGACCAGCTCGGCGGAAAAATATACAATGTCGACTCACTGCCCATGCAGGCATTGGCAGCGAAGGTGCTCTGCACACTGTCTACATACAACTCGGGTGTGGTGGGCTTGAAGAGTGCCACCAGCGACACGGTGAAATATTTCGCCTCTACCGACACCATCGACTTCACGACACCGCGTACATTCATTGTCTACAGCAACTCCGGACTGGGCTTCCGCCGCTACACCGTGTCGGTGAACGTGCATAAGCAAGACAGCGCCGCTTTCGTGTGGAAGCAGATGCCGTCGCTTCCCGAGGAGCTGAAGCAGATGAAGGGCTTGCGCATGACTGCAACCAAGGACGGGCTGCACATCGCCGCTACCGACGGTACAGAGAGCTTCTACTATGTAGGCTCTAAGGACAACATGTCAGCAGCGCACAAGACCGCCACATGGACAGCAGAAGGTGCCAACGTGTGGAACACGCTCGTCGGAAACAACGCCAAGGGTTTTGTGGCTGGCAACGGCGGCGTGGCCGAGTTTGACGACAACACACAGCAGACAACCGCTTCTTCGCACAACTTCAACACCCTGCTGGCTGCCACCTCGCAGCGTCTCTACGCCAACGTGAGCGGCAAAGGCCTCATGTCGGCACCCGTGGACAACCTCACAACAGGTGCGTGGACAGCAGAACCCGTGTCTGAGGACGACAACATGGCACAGTTCCCGACCAAGGGGCTTGCCAGCGCCACCCTGCCCCTCCCGACCAACAGCGACAGCCGCTACGTCGTGGTCGTGGGCCATAACGACGGCGAGGCTTACAGCTCTGTGTGGACAAAGATTGAGGAAGACGGACAGAACAAGCAGCAGTGGATGCAATATTCCTATGACGACAACGACAACCGTCTGCCGGCGTTCGACAACCTGCAGATGGGCGTCTATAACGGACGGATAGTGGCTCTCGGCCATAACAACGGACAGCAGACAGCCAAGATGTATAGAAGCGAAGATCATGGACTGACATGGCAGGCCGACACCGTGGTGACCATGCCCGAGGGCATCAGCTCCAACGGCACACTGGCGTTTGCCGTCGACAGCGACAACTTCGTGTGGATTGTCTGCGGCGGCACCGGTCAGGTGTGGCGCGGAAGACAAAACTTCCTCGGCTGGGAGAAGAGAGAGGATGTCTTTGAAGAAAAGAAAAAGGCAAACTAAGGCTTGAAAGCCTGGTGGCAAAGAGGGGAGCTTGTTAAGCGGGCACCTCTTTTTGAGGTCTATATATATAATAAGGTGGAAAAGATGCGCTTAGCACAATGTTTAGGCTTGCTCATGGCCCTTGCGCTGCACACGGCAGACCTGAGGGCGCAGACCGACGACCAATATAAGATGGAGATTGGTGCCGGTGTGGCTCTTGTGTCTTATGAGGGCGACTATAACGGCGGCATCTTCAGCAACATGCAACCGGGCGCTTCTGTGATCTTAAGACGAATCTTCAACCCCTATATGGGTCTGCGCCTCGCAGCCACCTACGGCAAGCTCAAAGGCAGCGCCAACGATGTGAAGACCTGGTTCCCTACCCTCTCGACAGGCTCAACGGGCAACGGAGCGGGCAGCGGCGACGGCACAACAGGCGGTTCTGAGACAGGAGGAACGGGCAACGGAGGCGCTGACGGCACCGTGAACGGACAGACACGCGCAGGAGCGGTGCCTACGATCGTGGGAAACGAGCGGAGCAACTACGAGTTTAACAACTCGGTGTTCGACCTTAGCTTGACCTACGAATATAATTTCTGGCCCTACGGCACAGGCCACGACTATCGCGGCGCGAAGCGGTTCACACCGTTCGTCTTTGCGGGTCTTGGAGCAACCGTCGTGTCGGGAGGCGGAAAAACGGTGTTCACGGGCAACGTGCCCATGGGCCTGGGGGTAAAATATAAGGCTGCCGAGAGGCTCAACGTGGGCCTGGAGTGGGCTGTACATTTCTCCCTCAGCGATGAGCTCGACGGCTCCAAAGACCCTTACGGCGTGAAGAGCTCGGGTCTGTTTAAAAACACCGACTGCTATTCGGCGCTACAGCTGTCTGTGACCTACAGTTTCATGCCTAAATGTCGAACCTGTCATAACCAAGACGAGTGATGAGCTGCAAGGGCTCTCTTATCAAGCAACAAAACAAAAAAACGATATGACCACAACGGTAAACCCCACAACCATACCTCAGCACATTGCCATCATCATGGACGGCAACGGACGCTGGGCAGCAGAGCAAGGCAAGCCGCGAAGCTACGGACACCAGGCCGGAGTGGAGACGGTGAGACGCATAACGTCTGAGTGTACGCGCCTCGGCGTGAAGTGGCTCACGCTCTACACCTTCTCAACAGAAAACTGGAACAGACCTGCCGACGAGGTGGCTGCTCTCATGGGCCTTGTGCTCTCTTCGCTTGAAGACGAGATCTTCATGAAGAACAACGTGCGGTTCCAGGTCATCGGCGACATTGAACGTCTGCCAGCGGCCGTGCAGCAGAAGCTACAGGAGACCATGGACCACACGGCGAACAACTCGGCCATGACCATGGTGGTGGCGCTCAGCTACTCGTCGCGATGGGAGATAACAAACGCTGCGCGACGCATTGCGCAACAGGTGAAGGACGGGGCTTTGATGCCTGACGACATTACGGAGCAGACGCTCTCTGACAATATGACAACGGCTAACATGCCTGACCCTGACCTGCTCATAAGAACGGGTGGCGAGATCAGGATAAGCAACTATCTGCTCTGGCAGATCGCCTACAGCGAGCTCTATTTCTGCGACACCTTCTGGCCCGACTTCGACGAAGAAGACCTGCATAAAGCTATCGCCAGCTACCAACAACGCCAACGCCGCTTCGGAAAAACTGAACAGCAGGTGGAGGAAGAAGATTTAAAGGTAAAAAGGTAAAAAGGTAAAAAAAGGGCTGACGCCTTTGAGGGAAAAGTGAAAAGGGAAAAGTGAAAAATCCTATAGCTTTTTCTAAAGGAAAAAGGGGTATAACAGCAAAAACTGCAACAAAGCAAAACTGCAACAACAGCAAAACTGCAACAAAGCAAACAACAATAAACAAAATATGAACATCAAGAAACTGCTCATAGCTCTCCTCGCCATTATCTGCTCATCGGCGGTGAAGGCACAGGACAAGATTGTCTATCCCGACATCTCTTATGCCGGCTCGCCACGCACGCTGACCATCGGCGCAATAAACGTGACGGGTGCAGAGGGTTATGAGGACTACATGCTCACAGGCATCTCCGGACTGACTGTGGGCGAAGACATAACACTCCCCGGCAACGAGATCACCAACGCGGTGAAAAACTACTGGAAGTATGGCCTGTTCTCGGACGTGAGCATCGTGGCCGACTCTATCATCGGCAACAAGGTGTATCTCAACATTCATCTGCGCATGAGACCGCGTGTGTCGACAATCAATTATGTGGGCCTGAAAAAATCGGAACGCACCGACATGGAGGAGAAACTGGGCCTCTTGAAGGGTGCTCAGATCACACCTAACATGATTGACCGCGCGAAGATTCTTGCCAAGAAATATTTCGACGACAAGGGCTTCAAGAACGCCGACATCCAGATTCGTGAGCGCGACGACGTGGCAAACAAGAACCAGGTAATCCTTGATGTCATCATCGACAAGAAGCAGAAGATGAAGGTCCGCAAGATCTACATCGAAGGCAACAAAGCGCTGAAAAACAGCAAGATAAAGGGCGGACTGTTCAAGAAGGGTGCCTTCGCAAAGACCCATGAGGCAGGAACGCTCGCTTCGTTCCTCAAGGCGAAGAAGTTTACACCCGAGCGCTGGAAGGCCGACAAGCAGAAGCTCATCGAAAAGTATAACGAGTATGGCTACCGCGACGCTGCCATCATCAGCGACAGCGTGTGGAACGTCGACGACAAGCACGTCAGCATCCGCCTGAAGGTGGACGAGGGCAAGAAATATTATATACGCAACATAACATGGGTGGGCAACACCATCTATCCGTCCGACTACCTGAACCAGGTGCTCGGCATGAAGAAGGGCGACGTCTACAACCAGAAGCTCATGAACAAACGTCTCACCGAGGACGATGATGCCGTGGGCAACAACTACTGGAACAACGGTTACCTCTTCTACTCGCTGCAGCCTACAGAGATCAACATTGTGGGCGACAGCATTGACCTCGAGATGCGCATCACAGAGGGCACACAGGCTCACATCAACCATGTGCGCATAAACGGTAACGACCGCCTCTATGAGAACGTGGTGCGCCGTGAGCTCCGCACAAAGCCGGGCGACCTCTTCTCGAAGGATGCCCTGCAGCGTTCGGCGCGTGAGCTCGCATCAATGGGCCACTTCGACCCGGAGAAGGTGAACCCCGACGTGAAGCCCGATCCGGAGAACGGAACGGTGGACATCAACTGGGGACTGGAGCAGAAGTCGAACGACCAGATAGAGTTCTCGCTCGGATGGGGACAGACAGGTGTCATCGGACGTGTGGGCTTGAAGCTCAACAACTTCTCTATGCGTAACCTCTTCAACAAGAACAAGGAGCACCGTGGAATATTGCCTATCGGCGACGGCGAGGTGCTGTCGCTCGGAGCACAGACCAACGGTACCTACTATCAGTCGTATAACGCCTCTTACTCAACCAACTGGTTCGGTGGAAAGCGACCAATCCAGTTCTCTGTAAGCGCCTTCTTCTCGAAGCAGACCGACGTGTCGAGCAACTATTACAACTCGGGATATTATAACAACTATTATAATTATCTCTACGGCTACGGCAACTACGGCTACAACAACTACGAGAACTATTACGACCCCGACAAGTATGTGAAGCTCTTCGGCGCTTCTCTCGGATGGGGCAAGCGTCTGCGCTGGCCTGACGACTACTTCCAGCTCTCGCTCCAGCTGTCGTACACACGTTACATGCTGAAGAACTGGCAGTACTTCCTCATGACCAACGGCAACTCTAACAACCTGAACCTCAGCATCGCCATCAGCCGCACGTCTACCGACAACCAGCTGTTCCCGCGCCGCGGTTCAGAGTTCACAGCCTCTGTGACCCTCACACCGCCATGGTCAAAGTGGGACGGCAAGGACTACAAGAACCTGGCAACAGACCGCAACTCATCGCTCTATGAGCGCGAGCAGCAGGAGAAATATCGCTGGGTGGAATATCACAAGTGGAAGTTTAAGGGCAAGACCTACACCGCGCTCACCAGCGGACAGAAATGTTTCGTGCTCATGACGCGCGTCGAGTTTGGTCTGCTCGGTTCATACAACAAGTATAAGAAGTCGCCGTTCGAGACCTTCTACATGGGTGGTGACGGCATGAGTGGCTACTCAACAAGCTACGCTGAGGAGACCATCGGTCTGCGTGGTTACGAGAACGGCTCGCTCACACCTTACGGTGCCGAGGGCTATGCCTACGACCGCATGTCGCTGGAGCTCCGCTATCCGTTCCTCCTGGGCAACACCACAATCTATGGTCTCGCCTTCCTTGAGGGTGGTAATGCATGGAGCGACACCAAAAACTTCAACCCCTTCAACATGAAGCGTTCGGCTGGTGTGGGTGTACGTATCTTCCTCCCGATGGTCGGACTCATGGGTATCGACTGGGCTTACGGTTTCGACAAACCGTTTGCAGGCTACGCAAAGGGCGGCAGCAACTTCCACTTCATATTGGGACAGGAGTTCTAAAGCCCCTCCCCCTCGCCACCTGACGGTGGCTCACCCCTCCCCGTCGGAGAGGGGAGTGA
>ERZ1026886.1109-NODE-1109-length-12307-cov-86.567989_pt1 | contig 12307 bp, 14 predicted proteins | sample MGYA00380173_ERZ1026886 | MGnify/ENA primary metagenome ERZ1026886 (study PRJEB33269, sample SAMEA4719809) | human gut metagenome | biome: human-associated habitat; feature: organic feature; material: feces | place: Cameroon | collected 2013-10 ... | reverse complement strand
TGGGTATGAAGAAGGGTGATGTATATAACCAGAAGATTCTGCACAAGCGATTGAATGAAGACGATGATGCGGTGGCGAACCTCTACTACAACAATGGTTACGTGTTCTCTAACATCAATCCTGCCGAAATCAATATCGACGGTGATTCCATAGACCTGGAGATGCGCGTGACAGAGGGACCTCAGGCTTACCTGAGCCACGTACGTATCAACGGTAATACCCGTCTTTATGAGAATGTGGTGCGCCGTGAGCTCCGTACAAAGCCAGGTGACCTCTTCTCTAAGGAGGCTTTGATGCGTTCGGCACGTGAGTTGGCTTCTATGGGACACTTCGACCCTGAAAAGGTAAATCCAGACGTAAAGCCTAACTATGAGGACGGAACCGTGGATGTAAACTGGAACCTGGAGCAGAAGAGTAACGACCAGATTGAGTTCTCGCTCGGTTGGGGTCAGACGGGTGTCATCGGACGTGTGGGCTTGAAGCTCAACAACTTCTCTATGGCAAACCTCTTCAACAAGAACAAGGAGCATCGTGGTATCATGCCTATCGGTGACGGTGAGGTGCTGAGTATCGGTGCACAGACCAACGGTACCTACTATCAGAGCTACAACGTAAGCTACTCTACCAACTGGTTTGGCGGCAAGCGCCCTATCCAGTTCAGCGTAGGTGCATACTACAGTAAGAGTACCGACGTGTCAAGCAACTATTACAATAGTGCTTACATGAACAACTATTAGAGTTATATGTATGGTTACGGTTCTAGTTACTATAATAACTACGAGAATTATTACGATCCAGACAAGTACATCCAGATGGTGGGTGTGAGCCTCGGTTGGGGTAAGCGCCTCCGTTGGCCGGATGATTACTTCACCTTGTCTGTGCAGTTGGCTTACCAGCGCTACATGATGAAGAACTGGAGCTATATGCTGATGACCAACGGTAATGCGAACAACTTGAACTTGACCATCGCATTGAACCGTACATCAACCGACAACCAGCTCTTCCCACGTCGTGGTTCAGAGTTTGAGGCAAGTGTGAACCTTACTCCACCATGGAGTGCGTTCGACAACAAGGACTACAAGAACCTCGCCAACAACTCCCAGTCTCCAACCTACTCTGCAGAGCAGCAGGAGAAATACCGCTGGATTGAGTATCACAAGTGGAAGTTCAAGGCAAAGACCTATACCGCACTTACAGAGGGTCAGAAGTGCTTCGTATTGATGACCCGTGTAGAGCTCGGTTTGCTCGGTGCTTACAACAAGTACAAGAAGAGTCCATTCGAGACCTACTATGTGGGTGGTGACGGTATGAGCGGTTACTCATCATACTATGGTGAGGAGACCATCGGACTCCGCGGTTACGAGAACGGTTCCGTATCTTATACCCGCAACACCGGTTACTATGCTTATGCCTACGATCGCTTCTCACTGGAGCTGCGTTATCCATTCCTCCTGGGCAATACCACTATCTATGGTTTGACCTTCGTAGAGGCAGGTAATGCATGGTATGACACCAAGGACTTCAACCCATTCAGCATGAAGCGCAGTGCTGGTGTAGGTGTGCGTATCTTCCTGCCAATGGTAGGTTTGATGGGTATCGACTGGGCTTACGGTTTCGACAAGGTATGGAACGGCAGCCAGTATAAGAAGGGTGGAAGCCAGTTCCACTTCATCTTGGGTCAGGAATTCTAAAAACGGATTTTATGAAGAAAATAGTATTGATGCTGATGATGGCTGTAGCAGCCATCTCAGCACATGCACAGAAATATGCATTGGTGGATATGGAGTACATCCTGCGCAATATCCCAGCTTATGAGCGTGCCAACGAACAGTTGAACCAGGTGAGCCGCAAGTGGCAGGCCGAGGTAGAGGCCATCAACCTGGAGGCAAGTACCCTGTATAAGAACTATCAGAACGAGGTGGTCTTCCTCTCTCAGGAGCAGAAGAAAGCCAAGCAGGATGCCATCATGCAGAAAGAGAAGGAAGCCAGCGACCTGAAGAAGAAATACTTCGGTGCCGAGGGCGACCTCTACAAGATGCGCGAGGCACTGATGGGACCTATTCAGGAGGAGATATACAACGCAGTGAAGGAAATCTCCGACCTGCGCGGTTACTCGCTTGTTATCGACAGAGCCAGCAACAATGGAATCATCTTCGGATCGCCAAAAATAGACATCAGCAACGAAGTATTGCAGAAATTAGGCTATTCTAACAAGTAATAAATGTTATTCAAGCAAATAATTTAGGTTATTTCGAGAAATAATTGTATATTTGCAGCCGATAAGAAAGGGCGCGGCTCTAAACGGGGCTCTTTACGAACAAAGAATAATAATTAAAAAAGAATAAAACAGAAATGAAAAAGCTTATTTTAATGTTGATGCTTTGTGCACCAATGACAATGATGGCTCAGAAGTTTGGCAAGGTTAACACCCAGCAGATTATGCAGTCTTTGCCTGACGTAGCTAAGGCTAATGGCGAGATGGAAGCTCTCCAGAAGCAGAAGGAGAACGAACTGAAGTCTATGCAGGATGAGTTGCAGCGCAAGGCTGACGAGTACCAGAAGGGTGCCAGCACCATGAACGCTACTGCCAAGCAGCAGAAGGAAACTGAGCTCCAGACTCTGCAGCAGAAGATTCAGCAGGCTTACCAGGACGGTCAGCAGGAGTTGCAGAAGAAGAGCAGCGAGCTGATGCAGCCTATCATCGCCAAGGTGCGTGCAGCTATCGAGGCTGTGGGCAAGGCTGGCAACTATACATACATCATGGAGGATGGCACTGCTATCTATACTGGTGCCAACGTGGTTGATGTAACCAAGGAAGTACAGTCTAAGATTAAGTAATCCAATGTAAGTATTACGATAATGAAGCTAAGGGCAGGCACAAGTGCCTGCCCTTATTTATCATCTAGCACATCTATTCACAAAAATAATCAAATAAGGTATCACGCATTATGAAAAAAAATCTCTTATTTTTGGCTTTCGCTCTTGTTGCCCTCTCGGCTTCTGCACAGCAGAGCCAGGCAGAGGAAACACAACCGGCTGCCGTGGCTGCACAGCCAGCATGGCGTTTTGGCTACTTCAGCTTTGAGCAGGTTTTTCATACCATGCCTGGTTACGCCATAGCCAAGCATAATATGGACGAACTGCGCACAAAGTATGATGAGGAGACCAAGCGCGTGGAGAATGAGTTTAACAGCAAGTACGAGGAGTTTCTCGATGGCCAGCGCTCTTATGCCAAGACAATCCTGGAAAAGCGACAGGCTGAACTGCGTGAACTGATGGAGAAGAACATCGCCTTCAAGGCTGAGGCGAACCGACTCCTGAAGCAGGCTGAGGACGAGGCTTTCGCTCCGCTCAAGGCAAAGGTGAACGAGGAGGCTCAGAAGATGGGTAAGGAGAAGGGATTCGCCTTCATCCTCAATACCGACAACAATGCCGCTCCTTATCTCAATGCCGAGATGGGCGAGGATATTACAGCTGCGCTGGAGGAGAAACTGAAATGATGCTGCCTTCTAATCCCGGACCTATCGGAATCTTTGACTCCGGATATGGCGGCCTCACCATCCTGCATGGCCTGCGCCAGATGTTGCCGCAGTATGACTACATGTACCTGGGCGACAACGCCCGTGCGCCTTACGGCTCGCGCTCGTTCGAGGTGGTGTATAAGTTTACCCGCCAGGCTGTGCTGAAGCTTTTTTCCATGGGTTGCCATCTGGTGATCCTGGGTTGCAATACGGCTTCGGCTAAGGCGCTGCGCTCTATCCAGCAGAGAGACATCCCGGAACTGGACCCTGACCGCCGCGTGCTGGGCATCATCCGTCCTACCGCCGAGGTGATAGGTACGCTGACCAAGAGTCGCCACGTGGGCATCCTTGCCACCGAGGGAACCATCAAGAGCGAGAGCTACAAGATGGAAATCGGAAAGCTGTGGCCTGATATCCAGGTAAGCGGAGTGGCTTGTCCGCTCTGGGCAGCCATCGTAGAGGCAAACGAGGCTGACAGTCCTGGTGCTGATTATTTCGTGAAGAAGCGCATTGACCAGCTGATGCGCATGGATGAGGACATCGATACCATCATCCTGGGTTGCACCCATTATCCACTGCTCATGAGCAGCATCGTGAAGAATCTTCCCGATGGCGTGAGAGTGGTACCGCAGGGACAGTATGTGGCAAACAGCCTGCAGGATTACCTGAAGCGACATCCTAAGATGGAGCAGATGATAACCCACAATGGCACATGCCAGTATCTGACAACGGAAAGTGAGGAAAAGTTCAAGGAGTCAGCGCTGATATTCCTGCATGAGCAGGTGGACGTGACGCACGTGGACCTTGAATAGTTGATAATTTATAGTTAATAGTTTATAGTTATGCAAGAAACAAGACAAAACCGTATATCAAGACTTCTCCAGAAGGAGTTGAGTCTTATCTTCCAGTCACAGACCCGCATGATGCACGGTGTGATGGTAAGTGTAACCAAGGTAAGAGTGAGTCCGGACCTCAGTATCTGCACCGCTTACCTGAGTGTGTTCCCATCTGAGAAGGGTGAGGAGATTCTGAAGAACATCAATGCCAACGAGAAGACCATCCGCTTCGACTTGGGCAGAAAGGTGAGAAACCAGTTGCGCATCATTCCAGAGCTCCGTTTCTTCCTGGACGACAGCCTGGATTACCTGGAGCACATCGACGAACTCTTGAAAAAGTAAAAGAGTAAAGAAGTAAAAAGGTAAAAAGACAAATGAATTTTCCATTCTTTATAGCTCGCAGGTATCTCTTTTCCAAGAAGAGCACGCATGTCATCAACGTAATCAGTTCTGTATCGGTGATTGGTGTGGCGGTGGCTACGATGGCGCTGGTCATCGTATTGAGCGTGTTCAACGGATTTCATGACCTGGTGGCATCGCTCTTTACCAGTTTCGACCCGCAGCTCAAGGTGATGCCGGTGGAGGGAAAGACGGTGCCTGCCGACGACCCGATACTGACGAAGATACGCCAGTTGCCACAGGTGGATGTGGCTACGGAAACCGTAGAAGACCAGGCACTGGCTATCTATGCCGACCGCCAGACGATGGTGAAGATCAAGGGCGTGGATGATAACTTTGCAGAGTTATCGCATATCAACGATATTCTTTATGGCGATGGAAGCTTCTCGCTCCGTGCTGCCAACCTGCAGTATGGCACGGTGGGCATCCGTCTGGCTCAGACGCTGGGCATCGGGGCAAAATGGGATGGCTTCCTGAAGATTTATGCGCCTAAGAAGGAGGGACAGCTCGATATGATGAGTCCGGGCGACGGCTTCGTGGCCGATTCGCTGGTATCGCCGGGTGTGCTCTTCGCCGTGAAGCAGTCGAAATACGACCAGAATTACATCATCACCTCCATCTCCTTTGCCCGCAACCTCTTTGACCAGCAGGGCATGCTCTCCGACCTGGAAATCAGATTGAAGGAGGGTAGCGACCTGCAGGCGGTGAAGGCTGAGATGCAGCAGATAGCAGGCAACAAATACAAGGTGCTTGATAGATTCGAGCAGCAGGAGGATACGTTCAAGATTATGCAGATAGAGAAACTGATGGCGTATATCTTCCTGACCTTTATCCTGGTGGTGGCATGTTTCAACATCATCGGTTCGCTCTCGATGCTGATCATCGACAAGAAGAACGATGTGGTGACGCTGAGAAATCTGGGTGCCAACGACAAGCAGATAACACGTGTCTTCCTTTTTGAGGGAAGAATGATAGCCGTGATTGGTGCCGTGATAGGCATCGGGCTGGGCTTGCTGCTCTGCTGGTTGCAGCAGCAGTATGGCTTTGTGAGATTGGGCGATTCAGAAGGCTCGTTTATCGTTGATGCCTATCCGGTGAGTGTTCATTATACGGATGTGGCAATCATCTTCGTAACGGTCATCGCCGTAGGCTGGCTTGCCGTATGGTATCCGGTAAGGGCGTTGAGCAAACGTTTGTTGAACTAGAAAAAGTATAGGATACAAGAAGATTAGATATTATAGGGAAATAAAAAGTCTATCCGGTGTTGCCGGATAGACGTACGGCAGTGGCGGATGTATGTTCGCCACTGCCGTATTTGTATCCGCCAGTGGCGGATAGAACTTTTTATGGGGATTCTTATTTCTTTCTGATGAGTGTCAAACCATCGCGCAGTGGCAGAATCACCACTTCCACGCGAGGGTCTTGGGCTATCATGTCGTTGAAGGCACGGATGCCCTTGGTCTGCTGGTCGCGGTCGTATGCCGGGTCGATGACGTGTCCGTCCCACAGGGTGTTGTCTGCCAGGATGTATCCTCCCGGGTTCAGGATGCTCATCACCATCTCGTAAGTCTCGATGTAGGTGCGCTTGTCGCCATCTACGAATGCCAGGTCGAACATCACACCCAGTTTGGGAGCTTCAACGTTGGCATCGCCGATGCGGAAGTCAATCTTGTCGGCAACATCCGAACCTTCAATCCAGGGACGGGTGAAATCCTCCATTTCGTCGTTGATTTCGAAGGTGTAGAGCTTGCCGCCTTCCTGCAATCCCTGGGCAAGGCAGATGGCACTGTAGCCGCTGAAGGTGCCCACCTCAAGAATGTTCTTGGGGCGGACCATCTGTACCAGCATCTTGAGCAGGCGGCCCTGGATGTGCCCGCTTGCCATACGTCCGTGGATGGTATGGATGTTGGTGGCACGATAGAGGCGGTAGAGATAATCGCCCTCCGGCTCGATGTGCTGGCAGATATATTTGTCGATAAGTTCTGTCTCTGTCATCTTACTCTCCGTTTTCCTTCTGTGCTAAGATTCCGGCGATGGCAAGGTCGTAAGACGCCAGACCAAAACCGCAGATTACTCCGAGGCAGGCGCAGGAGATGTAAGAATGATGGCGGAACTCCTCACGCTTGTGTACATTCGAGATGTGAACCTCTACGCAAGGACACTTCAGGCTGCGGATGCAATCCTGCAGGGCGATGCTGGTATGGGTGTAGGCACCGGCGTTGAGTACCACGCCATCGTAGGAGAAGCCCACTTCCTGCAACTTGTTGATGAGTTCACCCTCGATGTTGCTCTGGTAATACTCAATCTCCACATCAGGATACTTAGCCTTTAACTTAGGCAGGTAGCTCTCGAAAGAGTTGCTGCCGTAAATGCCTGGTTCGCGAACGCCCAGGAGGTTCAAATTAGGACCATTAATAATCTGTATCTTCATAATCACGATGATTTTTTAAGTCTGTATCATTTATTTTTTGTATCTTTGCAGATGCAACGGGCTGGCTGATATTCACCAACCTTACTGCAAAGGTAATAATAAATTTGGAAACAGACAAGAAAATAGATAAGAAAATGGCTAGTGACATCATCAAGAACTATATGAGATACCTCAAGCTGGAGCGAAACTATTCGCTCAACACGCTGGAGGCGTACCGGCATGACCTGGATTATCTGCTGGAATATGCCAGGAACAACAACATTGGGGTGCTGGATATGAAGCTGGAAGACCTGGAGAACTTCTCGGCAGGTTTGCACGACAAGGGAATTTCGGCAACCTCGCATGCCCGCGTGCTGTGTGGCGTGCGCTCCTTCTACCGTTACCTGGTGCTTGATGATTACCTGAAGGATGACCCTACGGAACTGTTGCCATCGCCACAGATAGGAGAACATCTGCCAGAATATCTTTCGGTGGAAGAGGTGGATATGCTGGAGGCTGCCATCGACCTTTCGAAATGGGAGGGACAGCGCAACAAGGCTATCATCGAAACCCTGTTTTCCTGCGGATTGCGCGTAACGGAACTGGTGACATTGAGGATGAGCCAGGTTTTTGAAGAAGAGAAGTTTATCCAGGTGATGGGAAAGGGTAAGAAGGAGCGCCTAATTCCTATCTCGGAGAAGGCGCTGAAGGAAATCAACCTGTGGTACATCGACCGCAACCTGATGAAGATAAAACCCGGGGAGGAAGACTACGTCTTCTTGAACCGGCGCGGTGCCCATCTTACCCGCCACATGATACTCATCATGATTAAGAATGCGGCTCAGGATGCGGGCATCAAGAAAACCATCTCGCCCCATACCCTGCGCCATAGTTTTGCCACCGCCCTGCTCAAGGGCGGTGCCGACCTGAGGGTGATTCAGGCCCTGTTGGGACACGAGGATATCGGAACCACGGAAATCTATACGCACATCGAAACTTCCGACCTCAGGGAGGCCATCCTGTATCATCATCCCCGCAATATCAAGTACCGGGAAAACCAAACGGGAGAGAATCTGTCGTAAATGGTGAATAATAGGGGCTTTACGTTCTATTTTTCAACGGAAAATGGCAGAATCTGAAAAAAAATGCGTAACTTTGCAGCCGCAAAATAAAGAACAGAAAATATTAATAGAAAATTAAAGGAAAATATGGCATATTTGTTTTCATCAGAATCAGTTTCTGAAGGACATCCAGATAAGGTGGCTGACCAGATTTCAGACGCCTTGCTTGACCAGTTCCTGGCTTACGATGACCACGCTCACTGCGCCATCGAGAGTTTCTGTACTACTGGTCAGGTAGTAATCATGGGCGAGGTTCGCTCTAACGTATATGTAGATTTGCAGAACATCGCCCGCAAGACCATCAAGAAGATTGGTTATACCAAGAGCGAATATCAGTTTGACGGCGACTCTTGTGGTGTACTCACCGCCATTCACGAGCAGAGCGACGACATCAACCGCGGTGTGAGCCGTGAGGAAGATGAGAACCAGGGCGCAGGCGACCAGGGTATGATGTTCGGTTACGCAACCAACGAAACCGCCAACTTCATGCCTGTATCACTCGACTTGGCTCAGCTCATCATGCGTGTGCTTGCCGATATCCGCAAGGAGGGCAAGGTGATGACTTATCTCCGCCCAGACTCAAAGAGCCAGGTAACTATTGAGTACTCAGACGACAATATCCCACAGCGCATCGATACCATCGTGGTTTCTACTCAGCACGATGACTTCATCAAGAAGTCTAACGGCGAGGATGACGATGAGGCGATGTTGGCTAAGATTCGTGAGGATGTGCTCAATATCTTGATTCCACGTGTTAAAACCCATCTGAGCGACAAGGTATTGGCTCTCTTCAACGATGACATCAAGTACTTCGTAAACCCAACAGGTAAGTTTGTTATTGGTGGTCCTCACGGAGATACCGGTTTGACTGGCCGCAAGATCATCGTAGATACCTATGGTGGCAAGGGTGCCCATGGTGGTGGTGCCTTCTCAGGCAAGGACTCCAGTAAGGTGGACCGTTCTGCAGCCTACGCAGCCCGCTATATCGCCAAGAACATGGTGGCAGCAGGTGTAGCCGACGAGATGCTGGTACAGGTAAGTTACGCTATCGGCGTGGCAGAGCCAGTAAGCATCTATGTAAACACCTACGGCAGAAGTCATGTAAACATGACCGACGGTGAAATCGCCAAGAAGATAGCCGAGATGTTCGATCTCCGTCCAAAGGCCATCGAGCGCCAGCTGAAGTTGCGCCAGCCAATGTTCTTCGAGACAGCAGCCTATGGTCACATGGGTCGTAAGAACGAGGTAGTGGAGAAGACCTTCACCAGCCGTTACCACGAGGCAAAGACCATGAAGGTAGAACTCTTCACCTGGGAGAAGCTCGACAAGGTGGATGAAATCAAGAAGGTTTTCGGACTTTAAAGAACGAACAAAATTAAGAGAGACCGAATAGAACGGTTCGGGTATTAAAGAATGGTGCAGCAAGCAGATTCGATACATACAGAAGTAGATGCTGAGGCTGGGTCGCAGCAGCAGAACTACAAGCAAAACCATAGCAGCCAACTCACGCCCAAGCAGGTGTTGAGTTGGCTGCCTAAGAATGCGACCCCTGCCCAACAGGATTCGATGATCAGGGCGCATATCAAGCCCAGTGAGATTCACTGGAGTGAGATGCCCGATACCTTGCACCTGCCAGGACATGAGGCGGGCAAGAGTTTCAGAGACGTGAGTTTGCCACAATACTACCGTGAGTCGTTCTTCTCGAAAGACTCGCTCTTCCATCCTGAGCTGAAGGGTGGACGACTGGGTGTGGCGGGCGACCCTATGCCTTATACGGTGGCGGGTGATAACTTCATCACCTCGTTGCTGCTCCTGTGCTTTGTGCTGGCGTGTATCGCATTCTCCAAGTCGAAGCACTTCATCATTCGACAGGCAAAGGCTTTCTTCCGCACGCAGCGTGAGGGAACCACCGTTATCACGGAAACCAGTTCGGAGGTGCGCTTCCAGCTGTTCTTCGTGGTTCAGACCTGCCTTTTGGTGGCAATCGGATACTTCATATATTCGAAGGCATCCATCGCAGATACGTTCATCATTGAGCAAAATCTGGTAATCAGCATCTATGCCGGTTGCGTGATGAGCTACTTCCTGCTCAAGGCATTGCTCTATTCCTTAGCGGGTTGGGTGTTCTTTGACAAGAAAAAAAATGAACAGTGGCTGAAGGCATACCTCTTCCTGTTATCGTGCGAGGGCGTGTTGTTGTTCCCGGCAGTTATGCTGCTGTCTTACTTCGACTTATCGCTCCAAGTGGCGGTGATATATACCATAATAGTGCTAGTATTGGTTAAAATATTGTCATTTTATAAGAGTTATCTCATCTTTTTCAAGAGAAATGGCATTTTTTTGCAAATATTTTTGTACTTTTGTGCCCTTGAAGTGGTACCACTGTTTGCCCTTTGGGGCGGACTCGTATTGATCAGTCATTATTTGAAAATAAACTTTTAAGACAAGATGATTAAGAAAATTTTAGTTTCTCAGCCAAAACCAGCCAGTGAAAAATCTCCTTACTTTGATATCGAGAAGGAGTATGGTGTAGAATGTGTGTTCCGTCCATTCTTCAAAGTTGAGGGACTTACAGCGAAAGAATTTCGTCAGCAGAAGATTAATCTGCTTGATTATACTGCAGTCGTTTTTACATCTCGCCATGCAGTAGATAATTATTTCAAGTTGGCCAAGGAAATGCGTATTACCATTCCTGAGGACATGAAGTATTTCTGCGTAATTGAGACTATTGCACTCTACATCCAGAAGTATGTGCAGTATCGCAAGCGCAAGGTATTCTTCGGAGATACTGGTAAGATAGACGGATTGATGGCACAGATGACTCGCCATAAGAACGAGAAATATCTGGTACCATTGAGCAGCGTACATAATGACGATGTTCAGAATCTCTTGGACGAGAAGAAGCTGAACCACACAGAGTGCGTGATGTATCGCACCGTGAGCAACGACTTCACCGAGGAGGAGATCAAGAACTTCGATTATGACATGATGATTTTCTTCAGCCCTACTGGTGTCAAGGCCTTGAAGAAGAACTTCCCTACCTTCAAGCAGGGTGACATCGCACTCGGTGCCTTCGGTCCTGCTACCGTAAAGACCGTGGAAGAGGAAGGTCTTCGCATCGACCTGGAAGCTCCTACCAAGGAATTCCCATCCATGACCGGAGCGCTGATGGATTATCTGAAGCGAAATAACAAGAAATAAGCCAAGCGCTTGAAAAAGCGGCAAGGCGAACAATAAGTAAGTAACGAAGCAAAGCTATATGTTGACAGAAAATGATAACACTTTCGGAAAGAAAGAGCATCTGTGCCGGAAAACGCTCATAGACCAGCTCTTTTCCGGGAAATCCCGTGCCCTTACGGCATGGCCCTTGAAGATGGTGTATCTGCTTGTTGACAAGAAGGATGAAGAAAGTGCTCCCGTGGAGTTGATGGCGAGCGTATCGAAAAGGTTCTTCAAAAGAGCTGTGAAGCGCAACCGAGTGAAGCGTCAGATTCGCGAGGCATATCGCACCCGGAAGCATGAACTGGTGGAGCACATGGCGCAGATGCCCGACAAGCAACTGCTGCTCGCCGTGATTTGGCAAGACGGTAAGTTGCACGACTCTGCCGAGATAGATGCCAAGATGCAGAAGAACCTGCAGCGGTTAGTGGAACGACTGTCTAATGGTAGTGAAACGATTCTTAAGTAGAATGGCTATGAGCAATCTCAGTATCTTATGGAAATGGGTGAAAAAAGTGCTCGCCTGGGTACTCTTGCTGCCCATCCGCTTCTATCAGGTATGCATCACTCCCTATACACCGCCTTCGTGTCGCTTTCAGCCTACTTGTTCTGAATATGCCAGACAGGCTATCCTGAAGCATGGACCCTTCAAGGGACTGGTTTTGGCCGTGTGGCGCATCTTGAGGTGTAATCCTTGGGGTGGTTCGGGCTATGACCCCGTGCCGTAAGTTTCCGGCTGTTTCGTCGGGCCCCTTATACATATTATATAATATATAAAGAAATCACATTCGATGGCAAAAA
>ERZ1026886.1106-NODE-1106-length-12316-cov-8.018106_pt1 | contig 12316 bp, 9 predicted proteins | sample MGYA00380173_ERZ1026886 | MGnify/ENA primary metagenome ERZ1026886 (study PRJEB33269, sample SAMEA4719809) | human gut metagenome | biome: human-associated habitat; feature: organic feature; material: feces | place: Cameroon | collected 2013-10 ... | reverse complement strand
TGAATAATTCCTAATCGGCGCAGCCGACAATTCAAAACTCAAAACTCAAAATTCATAACTCAAAATTCACAACTTGTCATAGTCAGCTGTTCCCTTTAGTATTCTCGGTCTACTCTCGTTGTATTCGGGCGACAGCAGATTGAGCGAGTCTTTATAGTAAGGACAGTCTATACCAGCAAGATACATCAGCAGATGCGGCAGCGCATCAGTCATAAATTTGCGGTTACGCGCATTTACCACCTCACGGAATATCTCGTGATGTCGCTTTATATACTTGCGCGAGCACCATATCCACATAGGTATGTCAAACTCGGCATGTGCCAAACGTGCGTCTACCTTTGCCGAGTGCATACGGCAGAAGAAGTGCATGTCGCCTTCGTAGCATTCCTCACCATGGTCGGGAATATACAACACTATGGCATCCTCGTTCTCAAACTTCTTCACTATCTCCGTAACAACGGAGTCGTTGTACAGTATAGCGTTGTCATAGTCGGCAAGTGTTTGGCGTTCGCGTGCATTCAGATTTGGCTTTAGTTCCTTATAATCGTCGCCCTTAAACTTCTTTCTGTCCTTTGGCGAGCGCTGTCTATATTGCACATGCTGTCCTAAGAGATGGAATATAATAAGATTGTTGTCGCGGTTTTGGCTTTGCAATTCCTCATAGTCACGCAACAAATCCTCGTCAAACTCATGTAGTTTTGTATTGCGCGAGTCAAACTGGGCCGCCGACAGCTTGGGATTATTCAAGAAGAATCCTCCGCTAAAATCGTATACTGCCTCTTTTGCCTTGGGCAAGAATTGGTTGGTAATGAAGGTTACATGATAGCCTGCCTTACGGAACACAGCCGGGAAGAGCGGATAGTCGCACCACTCGCCTTTATCTCCTACAGTATATGTGGAGAAGATATGCTTGAATACAAAACTTGTAAGATTCCATGGACTAACCACATCGGTATACTTAACAAGGCGTCCGCGCTTCTCCATCTTTTGCTGGCGCGGTGTTGTTGGCATTACATAGCCATACTGACTTGAGTGATGACGGTTGTAGCTCTCGCCTATTATTAGTATGATGTTAGGCGATCGGAATGAGCACGAGTCTACCTTTACCTTATCCACAGTTGCTACAAGGCGGTCTACCTGCTTTGCCGTTAGCGTATTGGCATACACACTGAACACCAAGCGGTATATAGGCTGATAAAGCACAGCATGCTTTGATTCTGTAAGGGTGTGTTCCACCTCGCCTATAGTCTTGCCTGTCATAAGTTTAAAGGTGGCTGCCTTATTGTGTGCACTAAGTACTATCGACACTACAAGCATCACAAGCACAGCTACCTCTGTAACAGGGCGTACTCGGCGCATGAAGTATATGCCACGTGCATGTATGGAGCGCACCAGTCGGCACCAGTCCTTAGGTATAAAATGTGGAAAACGCAGGCGCAACGTCATTAATATATGTATTAAGAGCAGCATAAGTACCCAACCTACATTGCTCAACAATATATCTGGCGACACACACGAGCTTAAGAACTCGCCTGCCTCACGCGTGTCTGTCTCGCCTACAAGCAATAGCATTGTAGGTGTCAATGTCGACTGAAACTTTACAAAGCAATATACATCCACAATGGATGCCATGTATAATGCCGCATAAAACACTCCTCTTACCCATATACGCACCTTATGTGGCAACACTGTAAGTATAGCTGCAAGCACATACACGTCAAAGAAGAGTTCGGGATAAAGATTGTCATAAAGCCTTGCACCACGCGCATTAGGCAACGTTGCCCATGCCGTAACACAGCCGAGCAGATACATAAACACGAAGAACGACCAGTTACGGCGCAATGGCAGCATAACTAATTCGAGTATACGCCTTATCATTTTAATAAATTTCATCTAAAGAATATATATAATATGTATATTAAAGATTTTTACGGCAAATATACACATCTTTTTCCACTTAGACGTACTTGAAAGTGGATTATTTGCAATAAAAAGGGCGATAGCCACTTATTTTTGTTGATGTTTGGCTTATCTGTAGGCTTGGTTGCTCTACCTACTTGTTAAAAGAAAAGACAACACTACGACAACTATTAGTGTCATACGGTAAAAAAAGGGTTCTATTCGTACAAAAGTGTAACTTTTCCTCTACATTACTTTCTCTATTGCAAAAATTATTATAACTTTGCGGTGTAACACCTCACTCTCACTCAATAAAGCACAAAATTCGAGAAAACTCGCAATCACCCTAACCATATAATATATTAACCACAGAAATCTAACTGATTATGACAATATACAACCTTTTCCAGACAGGGGCAAGCTGCATCTTATACGGTCTTCTTGTCACAGCCACACTTATGGCTATTATGTATTTCTTTCTGAAAGAATACAATAAAAACATTGTACGCACTATTCCTTTCTTCATCACTGGTGTGGTGCTCGCTGTATTACTCACTATTCAGTCGTCGTTACTGATAGGTGCCGTCAAGGCAAAAGGTATGGTAGACTCTGCCGAGATATACATCAAGCAGCTTACCGAAAATGAATATGGAACAATCTCCACAAACGAGTCGCAATGGGTTCTCGACAAAGTTGGAGAAGAGTTTCCTATCATCAGAACATATTGTGGTATTTGCGACTTTGGCGGCAACGACTATAGTCAATTGCCTGAACGTATGGCCGAAACTATGCGTAGCTACCTCAGTTCTTTTATATGGCACCGTGTATGGTGGATGCTTGGAATGATAGTTGTAGCATTATTCGTGGTGCTCATTGTTCCGGGTACTGGCAAGGGAAGCGGAAAGAGTTTGTCGTCTAACACAGACGATTGCTTCGGCTCATCTGGCAGCAGCGGTACTGACTGGGGCTTTTAATGCCCATACAACCTTGCTTCAACACTCTAACGACTCGGTATTAAATTCAACAACCGAGCTTTAGACATTCTGACAATTATATATACGCGCTCTATACTGATTTCATACAATTCTACAAAAACTGTTCAACACTTGCAACAAATAAAACAGAACATAAAACCGAAAAAACATGGAAAATCATTTGCTTATCGGACTCGGAGGCACTGGCGGACGTGTTCTTGCTGCTTTCCGAAAACTAATGTACGAGAGATTCAATGGCGAAGTAAAGCCTAAGGACCTTTGGCTCGACTACTTGTATGTAGACTCAAGTGAGCAGGACCTCAAGATGAAGGATCCAGCACAGTGGAGTGTTATGGGCAACAACATAGCTCTCGATGCCGACAGCATCGTGAAGATACCGGCTGCTAACCTTGCCGACTATGTTAATAACCGTTCTCGTTTCCCTTATCTTGCTCCTTGGCTTGGCAATTCTGATGATTGGCGCAATATTATCAATGATCCTAAAATCAGTGAAGGTGCAGCTGGACAGAAGCGTCGCCTTGGACGTTTGCTCTTTGCCAACGGTGCTCCCGAGTTCAACCGTATGGTTGGCGTTAAGGCGCGTAATCTTAGCTACAATCCAGATGGACGTAAGATTACATATCATATTATAGCTGGCTTGGCTGGTGGTACTGGCTCTGGTAGTGTTGTTGACGTTATTGCGCAGCTAAGACGCCAGTTCCCCGATTTGTCAAGCAACAAAATCATTCTTTATCTTCTCCTACCAGAAGAGCATCCTAATCCGTCATGGGCTTCTACCAATAATTATCAACCCAACGGATATGTTGCACTTACCGAGTTGTCGGCTATGGACCTTGGACTATTCAAACCTTGGAACCTTAGCGAGCGCGACTACGATGTGGAGCGTCTTGAGCTTGAGTTGCCATTCTACTCGGCTTACCTCATTACCGACACCAACCGCGAAAGCGTTAGATTTGATGTTGGTAAGGTTATTCCGTCTACTATTGCCGAACTGATATATCAGAAGACTGTAGGCGTAGCTTTGAGCGACCGCCGTATCGGTGAGAACGGAACTGAGAGCGCAGCCCACTTCTTTAACGATGTGGAGAAGGGTGAGAATCCTAAGTATTCCGACTATGATACACCTCATTGCTTCAAGTACAACAGTTTCGGCATAAAGCGTCTTGCTATACCTGAGCAGGAAATTAAGGAGTACTTTGGCTATACATTTGCCAATCAGGCATTGCTCAAGATGCTCTACAATAATCTTTCTCGCGAGTCGGGCTATGTGTCAGAACCTACCGTCAACGACGATTATGCCTTTATCACAAAGCCTGAGCAGAAGCAGAAGTGGTGCATATCACGCGAGCATCTGTGCTTATCTAAGCCTATACTACCCGATCATAAAAAGGAGGGTTGGTTGCCTATCGCCGACGAGTATGCCGTTGTTGATACATTCGCACGCGAGGTTCTTGCCAACAACGAGATTGAGCATAAGGATAAGTTTGTTGCCATACGCAACAAGACTAAGCGTTTCTTCGATAAGGACTTCCGCCCAATAGCAGAGGTAGGACAGAATGGTGTTACTACTTTCTATGAAAAGAAGGCTCGATTTGGTCGCGAAGCTATTGTGCAGGCTATTAATGAAAACATCAACAAAGACTTGCTTCAGCTTTGGGAGAGCGGCGAACGTTCACTCGTACAGCTAAGTGGTATAGTACAGACATTACTTGGTTACTTGGAAGAGGAGAAAGCCAACCTTGTTAAGCTTGCTGCTTCTGCCGACGACGAGATTAAGCGTCGCAATGTTGCTATGGAACAGCTCAACAAGGATTGGTGCGACATAGGTCTTGGTGGTAAGCTTATTGCTGCTATGGGTGGCAACAACAAGAACGTTCTTTCGCAGAAGTTCACCGCTGCCGTTAAGGAGAAATACATCCTTATGACATGGAAGGAGAGCTATGGCTTTGCCAAACTGTTGATAGACGACCTTATCAATGCTCTTATGGTTACAAAGAGCGATATCGACAATACAATTGCACAGTTCAAGAATGCTTACGAGACTCTCTCAGGTGCCATTAACAGCCGCTGCATTACAGAAACTGAGGAGAACCAAAGCCTCAAGGGTGTTGTCATCAAGAACTATGACCCGCAAAAGGTTCACACAATACAGCAGGGTTGTATTGCCAACGAGCATGACAACGACGAGCGTATTAAGATAACCACTGCAGGCATCATGGGCATTCTTAACCCTGATAAGCCCAACTTCCGCGAGGTATCCGAGAAACTTAAGACGGGCAACATAATCAGCATGCTTGAGACAGAGGGTCTGCGCGAGGCTTCCAACTTCTTCACTAACGAGGTTGGTCGCGACTACATACCGGGATATGAAAAGCTTATTGGCGTTAACATCATACAGAAACTGCACGATGAGTTTAGTGGCAACGACGAAGGTCTGCGCGAGAAACTCGGTCGCCTTGTACGTCATGCCGCGATACTTAACAAGCACCGCGATGTAGAGGTTAACAACGGTCCTAAGGTTCGTTCTACTATGTTTGTCATCTTGCCTGACTATGATGTCGACAAGGCTTTCCTCCAGAAGGTTGAAGACATTATTAAGAGTCTCACTCCTGAAGGCAGCATCAAGGTGTCAAGGGGTGGAAACAGCAACGAGATTGTAGTTATCACTCTCGAGACAATGCTTACCCCACGCTATTTACAATCGGTATATACACTCAAGCAGAACTACGACAAGCTCATGGCTTCTAAACAAGGCAAGGTTGCTCGATTCGAAACTCAGCTTGAGGACTATAAGGGATTCCTCCCTGCCAATAAGCAAACATGCAAGAAACTGGGATACTTGCCTTCGCTTTATGTAGCAACTGACGCAGAGAAAGTTGAAATAAACCAAATGCTTGAGGCTTTGGAGCACCCAGCAGGTCAGCAAACTGCCACAACAACTCAGACTACACAGAATGTTGGTCCTACAACTGGTGGCGGATGCCCACCTCCTCCACCACCAACACAGCAATACTATGTATATGCCAACAACCAGCAGTCGGGTCCGTTTGATATTGCTCAGCTTAAACAGCAAGTTGCTGCCGGCACTCTTAACAAGCAGACATACGTATGGAAGGATGGTATGGCAGGATGGGCTGCAGCTGGTACTGTGCCCGAGCTTGCTTGCATCTTCATGACAGGTACTCCTCCCCCACCGCCACCTCCAATGATGATGTAAACTCTCTGAAATAAAACATTATAGCAAAACATATAAAAAGCACTTAGAAATGGAAAGAAGAGCTATGTGTAAAAATGTTGGCGTGTGTTCACGCGCCAACAAAGTACAAATAATTACAGACGACGACCAGGAACTTAAGTGTCCTGAGTGTGGCGAAGAGATGGAATTGGTGCCAACAACACCGCCACCACCTCCTCCAGGAAACACATGGAAGAAGATTGCCATTGCAGCTGTAGCTATTGCTGCCATTGGTGGCGGAGCCTACTTTGGTCTGTCTTCTGGTGGCGATAACACTAAGAAGACTGTTGCCAAGGATACTGTTGCCACTCAGCCTGCCGATACAATCAAGCCTGTTAAAAAAGATTCTGTTAAAGCAGAACCTAAAGTAGATGAGCCTAAACCAGAGCCTAAACCAGAGCCTAAGCCAGAACCTAAGCCTACGCCTAAGCCATGGTCAAGTTATGCCTCATTCGACGGATCAACTATGACATTCAAGAAGGCTCACCGTATTCCAGGTACAAGCCGTGTAGCTCAGCCTGGCGACAAGGTGCAAGGCAAATGGGTTGACGGTGAGGTTAATCTCGTACGTTGGTATCATGCCGATGGCTCACCGAGCGAGACTCTTACACACGAGTAAGACTCCCATCTCCCAACAAAGAGTAATACTTAACTTTACAAACACTCCGTATGAATAGACACTTCAATATCTTCTATAGGTTGCTAACCGTTATGCTGCTCGTTACGAGCAGCATAACGGCGCATGCCGAAAACTATACAACTCGACGGCTGCAAACAATAGACCAGACGTTGAAGCTGACTAAAAAGAACTACCATATACACCGAAGATACAATAGCTACGGTGAAGTGGAACACATCGGACTGGCACTATTTCCTACCAGTCTGCCTTACGAGTTGCGTCCTTCGTGCGACTTTCTCGAACGCTACTTGCTTGAGGTTAACCTTACAAGCGGTACCGAGAACGCTCTTATTCTTGCGCAAAAGCCTGTATATTATAATGTAGGTAGTCCACGCACTGCTCTCAATATAGACAGTCTGTGCGACTTCAACATCAACGAGATTGAATATCATAAAAGTCGTGTAACGTGGAACAAGAACGGCAAGAAACTGCTTGAGATTGTATACGATCTCGACTGGCGCATGATGAGCGGATGCGATACACGCGAACTTGAACAGAACCTTATACGCAATCTTAAGCGTCATAAGGCATCTACATTCAATCCTCTGCCCGAATCGGGAACCTACATCATTGGTCCGGCTTTCAACAACAACCTCTATCTTGAGAACAATAAAGACGGCAACACACGCCAATATGTGTTCAACAAGAAACAAATGCCACACTCTGTGGCAAATCTTATGCTTGCCGACGATATGCCAAACGAGGCCTACGCCGACATTACATTCAGTCTATACGACAACACTCCAACAAATATCACGCTTAAATGGCGCGACGTTCTCAACTACTTCCGCAATGTTGAGCACTGCACTCCTTTCTTTGCCATTAAGAAGAAGAAAGGCGACAATATAGAAGGACTGCTGTTGCTTGCCAACAAAAACGGCGGATACATGCATATGATTTCGGTAAGCATTACGCCCGACATCATAACCGACAATGGCAAGGGCACCTTCAAAGCCCGACTTACTGCCTACATCCCTATGCACAATGTTAAACAAGAATATTTAAATCTCACCGAATATGAAACATTACGCTAAACTCGTCATAGCTTTGTTTGCTATACTTTGCCCTACTGCGGGCTTTGCCCAAAAGGATTATGCAGCCGAAAAGGCTCTTATTACAAAGGTTAAACGCTCACCTGGCACATACGTATATGCAGAGGCTACATGCCGTACAGAGGAAGAAGCCAAGAGCATAGCCGAGGATGTTTTCCTACAGAACATCAACGAGTATGTTGCCTCACAAAAGAAGCTACGTGGTGCAAACAATATTGTGGTTAACAACCAAAAGGGATTGCAGCAAACCGTAACTATGCCACGTGGTTCAAATATGCACCGCGTTTTTATGTATGTAAAGAAAAACGACATCATTCCTGCCGACAACTCGGTTGTTCTATCTAAGGAGGAAGTGGCTAAGACCGAGACTCCGGCACCTAAGGCAAACACTAAGACAGAAGCTCCTAAACCAAAGACAAATGAGCCGAAGACTAATGTTACCAATACCGAAACTGCTAAGGTTGCCACACCAACAGCCGATGTAACAACTCCGAAGGCCGATGTTGCCGAGGTAAAAGCTGAGTCTGCCCAACCTAAGACTGAGGTTGCTGAACCTAAGACCGAGGTTGCAGAAGCTAAAGCTGAACCAAAAACCGAAGTTAAAGCTGAAACCAAAGCCACTACAACTGAGGTTGCAGCCTCAACATTAGAAAAGATTATACCGGAGAAGCCGCAAGCCATACCCGAAGCAGCCAAGAAGATGGCTACCTTCACTAATGTAAAGACAGCTGCTGTATGGCTTAAGGACATGAAAGCCAACGGCACTGTAACCGAATATAATAAGTATAACGCTGTAGCTGACAAGGAGGCTTATTGGCTCGTTATATACGATTCGCATGGCGACATAGCTGCTGTGCTTACAGATGGCAAGCAGCGTAGAAACGCTGCCACACAGAAGCCCGACCACGAGCGCAACTATCCCAACTGTGCCGCTCTCTGTGTTAAGTTTGCCAACAAATAAATATAGTATACATAATAACATACAACAATAACAACGATATCGCGATATGAAACACTTCTTTATGACAATACTGCTTGCCTTGGCAGTGTTCTCCACACCGGCATCAGCCATAAATGTTAAGGTTAACGCCGACCCTGGCATCAATGACAAGGCTGTTATAAGCCGTATAGAGCATAATCTCTCTGCGCTGCTTACCGAGATTAACAGCGCCAAGGATGCCGACCGACCGCTTAGCTATGAAGGTCTGAACGTTAGTGCTGCGGCTAAGGAAACCCTCAACACCCTATGGGTTGTGGCACACTTCTATTGTTGCGACGACGAGGTTACCGACCGCCTATGGAACTTCCGCAAGAGTTATATGGTGCGCAGCATTCCTCTTATCATCGCTACAGACGGTGCCTATGGCGATGGCACATATCAGGAGGCTGTTGTAGAGTTTGACAAGACTGGCAATATATCCGACTTCCGTTTCTCTTTTGGCTCGCAACTTGGCGAAACTCTTGAAAAATGTTCTAAGGGCGACCCAGTAGACACCGAGCGCAAACTTGAGATATTGTCTTGGTGCGACCGCTTGCGCACAGCTTACAACGAGCACAACTTGCCGTTTATGCAGAAGATATTCTCCGACAAGGCTCTTATCATTACCGGACGCGTGGTAGAGGAAACCAACAGAGAGTTTGGTACAAGCACTCAGAAGATTGTATACAGCAAGCAGAACAAGCGCCAGTATATGCGCAACCTTGCCAATTGCTTTAAGAACAACAAATGGATTGACGTACAGTTCGACGAGGTTGGCATCGACGGTATGGACGGTGGATGCGGCACTGTTACACGTTCGGATGTGAACAAGAACTTCTATGGCGTGCGCTTGCATCAGAAGTGGCGTTCAAGCAACTATAGCGACGATGGCTATATCTTCTTGTTGTGGAACTTCACCAACAACGACAAACCGCAGATTGAGGTTCGCACATGGCAACCGGATATGCTTAATGGCAAGAAGCTCGATACCGATGAGGTGTTCTCGTTGGGCGACTTCAACAACGACATTATGCAGGTTAAATAACCCTGCATTACATCACACACTGGATATAGCACAACTTAACAGTAGATAATGAACAGACATCTTTTTGTATCAATCGTTACACTCCTATCTGCATCTGCCCTTCAGGCTCAAACCATAGAATGTAAGAAACAAGGGGCGGCAAGTGCTGCCGACGTTCAATCTGGTACGGCTGCCGTGCGCTTTGTGTCTACACAGGGCGATTGGGTTATTACTCCCGAGACCAACGATAAGGCTCAGCCCGTTACACGCAAGGGCAACAAGTACATTTACGATTTCAGCACACAGCTTACAGCCAATCGTGAGAGCTCTTTCCAAATGGGACGCAAGGGCAGTGCTATTACCGAACGATGCGTTGCCAAAGGCTTGCGCTCGGGATTTCGCACAACATTCGAGCTTGAGGAGATTGCCGACACATTGCGCCGTATTGAGGTGCAACACGACGATAGCCCCGGTGGCTACTTTGTTGAAGGCAAGGCTTACGTAGAATTCTCTACTTCTATTAAAGACCTTAATATCGAGTCGGCTTGGCCTAAGACCGAGAAGGCTTCGGCTACTGGTGCGCGTATCGTGTCGTTTGTTATCGATGTGGCACAGCTTGACAAGATGTCTGCCGACCTTGCCAATGCACAAAAGGAGCTCGAGGCCTTGGGCGACGACTATCTCAACCCTAAGATGGACGAGCTCGACAATAAGATACAGAGTATTCAGGAACAGCTCGACCGCTATGCCGTTATTCATCTTGGAGGCAATGGCATTAAGGGTGTAGACATTCAGCTTGCCGGCATCAAGGCTAAGGAGAAGCGCCGCTATCCAGTTATTGCTCTTACCGATAGCTACGACGGTTTGATACAGCAGGCTAAGGATATGTGGGACCAGCGCTCACAGCATACCGATCCTGCCTTCTATGCCAAGATATGCGAAATATACGAAAAGGCGATAAGTCATAAGGATGCGCCCAAGGACAAGCTTGATGATTTGAAGTTTGAGCTTGACATGGTTAAGTCGATACGCAAGGACTTGTTCATGGCCGAGCGATTCAGTCAGGAAATTGAGCGTGCCAAGGCTCAGTATGGCAAAGACTCCGAACAAGTGTACAAGTTTCTTGGTGGCCGATATCGTGCATTAAGTATGGTTAACGACCGATTCCCCGAAGTAGAGGGTGTAGACAAGATGCGTGCCGAGGTTCTTGAGCAGATGAAGAGCCATCCTCTCGGAACCAATGCCGAGCAGGTAACAATTACAAGACATCGCCAACACATAACTGGACGTGCCGTAAAGGGCGAGAACTTCATTCGCGACCTACATGGAATTGGCATCTTTGCCGTAGACAGTCCCAAAGAGGTTAAAAGCTCCACCAAGCGCATGCGTCTTGGAGCGGTAAAAGCCGACGGTACATTCGACTTCTATCTGCCTAAACCCGTAGAGTACATCTACTTTGACGGCGAGACTTATCCGCGCTCTATAACCAAGGAGACATCGGATATGGGCACTATAACGTTGGAATGCAAATAATAACTAACCAATTTATAATTACAAAAACAAAAACACTATGAAAAAGTTAACTTCATTAGCACTTATCGCAATGGCTATGCTCATTGCATTCCCAATTGCTGGCGTGGCAAAGGACAACAAGAAGAAAGAGAAAAAAGCTTACGAATGGAAGTGGGACGGAACCAAGAGTGGCAACGAGACTGTTGACGCCTACCTTATGTCGGTAGACAGTATCTGGAACAACATGAGCGAGTTCCACAAGATGGTTGACACATACCAATACAAAGAGGACACTCTTTACGTTAACGGCAAATACTATGTTCAGGCTTATATGAAGGACGATCAGGGCAATCTTCTTACACGCGGTGCCGTTAACTGGCAGTTTGTTAACTGCGGTATGCTTTCTGCCAACATCATCTCTCAGGCTGCCCTTGCTGCCATGCAGAGCGCCAATGCCACACTTGCTCTCCCAAATCTTGGCCTTAAGGCTCTATCGTTTGGCAAGTATGTAAAGGCAGGTCCGGTTATCTGTACTAAGGCTCCTAAGGAGATTGGCTTGATATGGAACATCCGCAAGCAACAGATGAAGAGCTGGCGTGGTCTTAAGGCAGAGGCTATCGACGCTACTAAAGTATATCCTAATATGACCGCCGAGCAGAAGAAGCTCTACAACAAGTGTGTGTTTATTCGTGAGGTTAAGGAGACAGCTCCCGATTATCAGGAGATTAAGACTGTGCTCAGCGCCAAGAGCGAGGACGAGTTGAAGAAGGAGAGCCAGGCAAGCTTCGACAAGTTGGCTCAGAGCGTTATCCTTCCAGAAGAGGCTGGCAAGTCGCTTGACGACCTTAGCGACGACGCTATGAAGGAATACATGTAATGCTATATTAGAAGTTATAGAATTTAAAGAAGTTATAGAATTTAAAGAAGTTATAGAATTTAAA
>ERZ1026886.1101-NODE-1101-length-12372-cov-59.057238_pt1 | contig 12372 bp, 8 predicted proteins | sample MGYA00380173_ERZ1026886 | MGnify/ENA primary metagenome ERZ1026886 (study PRJEB33269, sample SAMEA4719809) | human gut metagenome | biome: human-associated habitat; feature: organic feature; material: feces | place: Cameroon | collected 2013-10 ... | reverse complement strand
TTCCCACAGATTTCACAGATACACACAGATTATTGACCTATTCGGTCTTGGGGCTGAAACACAACTCAGGTAAACGATTTTACCCGTCAGGTGCTCCGGCAATTTGAAATTCAGAGAAACACCTGACGGGTAACTTATACTAAGAGAAACGACTAGTGGATAATGTACATACACTACGACTGAAGTTGCTTCAGCTGGTCTTCTGTTAATCCAGTAGCTTGTATGATTTGAGTCCAAGACATACCCATTGCCAACAAGTTACGGGCTACAGTCAAACCTTTAGATAATTCACCTTCTGCACGACCTTTAGCTATTTCCCTTTTCCTCTCCTTCAATATAAGAGCCATAAAGACCAGAGTAGTAGTCGTCAACAGCCTTGATACTTTCGTCGTATTTTTCCCGCTCCTCACTACTCAAGAAACGAACATCTGGCAATTTTGCAAGATGATCGAGCATCTTCTTCTGTTCTGCTAAAGGCAAATTTTTAAATACTTCATCCATTTCCATATACTTCAATACATAAATCAATTTTCAAAATCTGGGCGCTCCGGTGGATAACTTATACTAAAAGAAACGCCTAGTCGATAATGCACATACACTACGACTGAAGTTGCTTCAGCTGGTCTTCTGTTAATCCTGTTAATTGCACGATTTGAGACCAAGGCATACCAACTGCCAACATGTTACGGGCAACTTCCAAACCTTTAGAAAGTTCACCTTCTGCACGACCTTCTGCACGACCTTCTGCACGACCTTCTGCACGACCTTTAGCTATACCTTTAGCCATTCCTTTAGCTATTCCCTTTTCCTCTCCTTCAACATAAGAGCCATAAAGGCCAGAGTAGTAGTCGTCAACAGCCTTAATACTTTCATCGTATTTTTCCTGCTCCTCACTACTCAGGCAACGAACATCTGCCAATTTTGCAAGATGATCAAATATCTTCTTCTGTGCCGTAAAAGGCAATCTTTCCAATACTTCCATATACTTCAATACATAAATCCATTTTTCAAAACCAGTCTCGCATTCTTCCTCACTCTTATCAAAGAAAGGAAGAGAAAGATAGATGAAACGAAGCTTGTCAGAAAACACGGAGTCGCTAGACTTCTCCCTCAAAGCCACGTCTGTCCTAAACTTTGTCACCTCATGCTCCCTTGGCATAAAATTCATGATGCAAACCACATAAACCGGCACAAACTGATATAAAACAGCAGTACGGACACCTGCTTCATCAAACTTCTTGCGCTGGGCAACAAAAGCCTTACTAGCATAATAGATGGAACGATTCACAAAGAAGGGTACCCATCTGTTCTGCATCTCGACGATGAAATGCTTGTCATCGTCGGTAACACAATAGATATCAAAGATGCAGCCACGGAGATCATTCGTTTCTCCAGGCAGTTCCTTGTCCTTGAATGTTACGTCCTTGATTTGAAATTCGCCTTCAAACAAGTCGTTCAAAAAATTAATCAGCAAGTCCTTGCTGAACTCTTGACCGAAGAGACGCTTGAAGCCCCAGTCGGTAAAGGGGTTGATGTATCTACCCATAAATTATTATTTTAGATTCTATAAATCTGCTGCGAAGATACACTTTTTTATTGAAACTGCCAAGAAATTCTGGGATTTTCTTTCTAAAAGGAGGAAAGGAAAATACATGAGAGCGATAAAGGATGAAATATGGGTATCATCATCATTCTTGAAACAAGTTATGCAGGATTGCTCATCAAACAAAAAACTCATGGTAGGCGACGACTATCTCCTTAATCTGAGTGTTTGCTGTTTTTCTCGCCTCACAAGCCAATAGTTTCACTACCCAAACCATAATACCATAAACCAGAATACACCATACGAACAACACAGAACCCTCAAACAGATATGCAGCAACAAGCTCAGCACAAAAAGAAGACAGCAAACTTTGGCATGGCAGCCAAAAAGAATGCCATATAGGAAATTCTAAGAAAGAAAAGGAAACAGAAAAGACAACAATGGGAGTAATCATTCCTTCATAGATTGCTCTCATCACCAAAAGATGATTAACATAATGGAAACGATTCTGGCACGCATACGCTCTATCAAATTCATCAGGCTTTTCATGACAAACTTTGTTTTCTCCTTTACAAGACCTTTGAGATTGGTCTAGCATCATCCACATATGAGTAAACGCTGCTTCCTTATTAATCGCAAACAATTTGGAAATAGGTACATTTTCCCAAGAAAAAGAAGCTACGATTTCATCGAAATGACAACAAAAATCCTGGTCATTCGACAATTTACTCTCGCAAGAATACAAAACAACATTGCGCACATGTTTTCCTACAACCCAACTAATTATCCCTAATACGTAAGACAGCAACAGACAAAGAATTGCTGTCAGGAAAATGTGGTTGGCATGAAACACCATCTTTCTGAAACCACAAGGGATATAAGTTAACACACATAACATTGCTCCACCAGATATCAAATACGACATATCAAAGAAATTGAGCGAGCTAGTTAGCACATCAAATTGTTTCTGAAGACTAACCTTATTAAAAAGTTTTAGATTTTCCATATACTATCGACTTCTATATAAATAATTAGACTTAGCTACAAAAAAAGAGAGACACCTTCGCAAGATGCCTCTCCCCTTTTATTGTTTAACTTTATATATCACATCTCACTGTTCTTATGAACAATGGTTTCTAGATGGTTCATTACTTCTTAACAACCTTAGTTGCCTTACCGTCCTTAACTACGATGTTAATACCCTTAACGAGCTGGTTAACCTTCAAGCCACTGACTGTGTAGATACCATCAGCCTTAGCTGCGAAGTCAGACTCGATACCGTTGATACCAGTTGCTGTACCATCCAATGTTACCTTAACCTTGAGGTTAGGAGCATAGAAAGGAATAGAAGGAGAAATAGAAGTTGCAGACTCAATGTTATTGAACTGAATTTCAGATCCATCTACGAATTTCTCATCAGCAACAACTTCAAAGCTGCAAAGCTCACCACTTGTACCAACAAAGTCATTAAGGATAAGACCATCAGGTCTTACTACAAAGTGACCATTAGCAGCCAAGTTAGCCTCATAATTTGGACAACGATCAGCAACAACCTGAGGCTTATTGACAACCTTCAATCCCTCTGGCAATACCAAATCAAATGTCAAACCAGCAATCTTAGACTTCTCGAATCCCAAGCTGATGGCAACCTTAGTTGACTTGCCTACAGCAACCTTGATAGGAGATACAGAGAAATCAAGATTATACTCACTATTGCATGCTACAGTGTTGAAACTTTCCTGCTTTGTAAGAGGCAATTTAATGTCCTTAGGACCTATTTCGATCTTATTTACAGCAATAATATCATTCATTGGCAACTTATCTGCAGCCTTTACTTCAAAAGCAAAAATCTCACCTTTACCAGGAGCAATCACTGCAGACTTCTTGATAGTAGCTAAAGTAATAACACAAGTCTGAGCATCATAGCTAGTTACCTCACAAATTGGCTTAAGAGCATTATCATTCTCACATCTACCTAACAATGTGCTCTTAATTTTATCACCCTCAGATATTACAAAAGAGAGACCTTCTGGCAAAGTAACCTTGCAAGTATATGAACCAACTTCAACATCATTAGTCATACCAAGCACAACGGTACCAGTTTCGCCCGGCGCAATAAAACATTTCTCAGCAGAAAGTTTCAAATTTTGCGCAAAAGCAGATGTTGTGGCTACAAAAGCCATCAGCAACATCAACAATCCTTTCAAAAAGTTATTTTTCTTCATAATAATTCTTTTTTAATAACTAGTATCTTGGGGACAATCCCAAGATACTAGAATGTTATTTACTTATTATCCTTCTGGTACTTAACAAACTTGTTAAACCAGTCGAAGTATGTTGTGAGATTAACAACACCTGTATCAAGATCATCAGTTGCATTACGCAAGTCATTGAGATCAACAACTCCATCCTTATTATAGTCAAGAGACTTGTCAACGTCATTTGCTGCCTTAGCATCATCCTGGATCTTCTGGATAGCCTCCTCAATCTTTGTCAAATTGTTAGAGATATTAACCTTCTGCTCTCCAAGCTCATGCTTCTTATTGTAGGTATCAATCTGAGTCTTTTCTGCATCGAGACTAGTCTTAGGAGTATCCAACAATGGCAAGAACTCATCCTTAACAGTATCCTTATAAGTACCAATCTCCTTAGTTGCAGCAGCCAACTTCGCAACAAGATCATTGTACTTCTTGGTAAGTTCAGTGAGAGCCAAGTCATTTGCATGGTACTGAGCATAATTCTCGAGTCGATCCAAATCTGCATTCTTCTCATCAAGAGTAGCTTTATACTTCTTATCAAGAGTCTCTGCATCCAATGGGGTCTTCTCCAAAGCATTAAAGATAATCTTAACATCCTTATTAACACTTTCGAGAGTAGAATGAGCATAATCACCTGCAACACCAGCATCAGCAGCCTTAGCAGCATCCTGCAATGCATTTTCCTTTGCCTTATCTACAGACCAACGAACCTTCAACTCACCAATTGTAGCATACAATGTCTTGTATGATTCCAATTTAGCATTAACATCAGCAATGTCACCAGGCACCTTATCCAAAGTCTCCTTCTTAATGGTCTCAACCAAATCAGCAAGATTCTTGCTAGTACCAATCTCAATGTCAACACCAGCATCATGAGCTGCCTCTACACGATTTCTAGCTTGCTGAACATGACCATACTCTACACCCGAAACCAGGTTCTTGTTAATGTGATCATAAGCCTCAATGAAAGTATCGTAAGCACCACTACTCATAACATCGTACAATTCATTTCCAGAAGCATCCTTTGTACCATAAGTAACGGCCTTCTTTGCAGTAGTTATAGCACTTACCATACCAGGTATTGTACGGAAGGCATCACTACCATCTGCAGTAGTCATATATGTGTAAGCAGCCTCATTTGCCTTTACAATGGCACTCTGTACCTCTGCTCGGATGCTAGTCTTGATAGCATCAATCTCAGTATTGAATGCGGCCTTCTTATCATCATTCCAACGATAAATGTTATTGTCTGCATCAAACTTAACACCATCATTATCAGCATTTTCTTTATCTTCAGCAACCTTCTTATTCAAGGCAGCTACTTCACCCTCAACTCTGCTCTTTACATCCTCCAACTTCAATACGATGTTGAACAATGCCTTCAAATTTACATCGATAGCATCAGCTGCACTCTTTGTAGGAATAGCAGTCTTGTAACCATCAATCTTAGTTACCTGAGTATCATAGTAAGAACGAATATCTTGAATTGCATCAGTAAATACCTTACCATCAGCAATGTTCTTATCCGTTACCTCTTTAACCTGATCACCCATGGCTGCTGTCCAAATATTATCAATTTTCTTATTAGCTGTAGACAATTTCTCCAAGCGTGTTGCTATACCAACAACCATATCCGTCCATGCTGTTGCACGAATAGCCGGATCTGAGTTCTGGTCCTTATACTCCTTAGCATAAGCTGTCAAATCAACCTGAACTTCAGCAAATTGCTTTTGGAATTCTCTCTGTGTTGCTGGCTCATTCTCATATTTAGCCGCAACCTTATAGCTCTTTGTATTCAGATTATCCTGAACTTTAGCATGCTCTGTTGTTACAGTTACATAAGCCTGATGAATGAAGTTATTTCTCAAATCAATCTGATCCTTTTGAGCCTGATCACAACGATCTGTCAAATATGCCTTCAAAGCAGTCTTATCTCTAAGCTGACGATCATTCTCATTTGTAATTCTCGTCTTCAGTGTTTGAACTTCAGTCTTCCAAGTCTCATAAGTTGAAGGAATAGTAAAGTTACTCTTTACTGCCTCGATATCCTTGATATCCTGAGCCAACTCAGTTACAATATGCTCCTTATGATCACGCTCAACAATAGCACGAGCTATCAAGTTCTCAACATGCTTAATTGCCTCAGCATAACGTGTATCAAAATCTGTAGCAGTCTTACCAGAAGCTGTATATTGATCAGGGAATTTCTCCAACTGCGCCAAAGCATCAGCCTTGATATCCTTCATTTCCTGTTCAACCTTATCTCTCTCTGAACTTACCCAAGGTGTCTTAGGAGTAACAGAAGTCCACTTACGCTGACTATTACTCCAACTCTTGAAGTCATTTATATACTTCACTTGATCATTATCATGATTATAGCTAGAGCCCTCTGTAGGCTGATCCTTCTTAGCTGTCTCAAGAGTTGAATTCAATGTAGCCGAAGCATTGATAATAGCATTGTATTGCACAATAGCATTATCCACTGCAGTCAAAATATTATCAATCTTAGCCTCAACACCACTAACATTTCCTAACTTTGTCTTAAAGTCACTAATGTTATCAGATACAGTATTTGCTTTCTTATAGCCTTCAAGCTCAATAATTGCCTTCTCAATTTCACGACCCTGCCCATTTAATTGATCTCGTACTGCATTAAAGAAACCAAGGAAAGAACCCTGATTATCAGTATCTGTTGCAAAGTGAGCAGTCTTCTCGTTTGCCTTATTCAACGCAGTCTTTGCGCTCTCAAGTGCAGCCTTACCATCACGATAATCCTGAGACTCTACATGAATACCTGTCACAACAATATCCGCACCAATCTGAACGGTAATAGTACCAGCCGCAGTAACAGAGTGCTGAATGACGTTACTTGAGCCCTTATCTACAAAGTACTCAGCACCACCATCAAAAACAATCTTCTCTTTATCACTAGCACTATTATTTACTGCATAAATAGTAACCTTATCTTTTGCTGATACTGCAAAAGAATAAGTACGACTAGCTACATTATAACTCAAGCCATCAGTAGTAGGCTTAAGAGCAGGACTTGTAGGGTCTTGTTCACCCCAACTGTAATCACTAGCAACTGCTGAACCAGCAACCATCGACAATGCCGATACTAAAGTTAAAACTTTTTTCATAATCGTAAAAATTTAGTTTATAAAAAAATATTATTATTACCTGTTCTTAGAAAGAATCCTCAAATGTCATGGTGAATCTGTTTCCAGGATTTCATCATTTATTTGTTCTTAGAGAATTGTAGCTTCTAGTTAGCGGCCTCTTGTTAGGAGAGAGTCGGCTAATATTTCGTATTACCTTCTTCAGTTCTTACATCTTACATCGTTTATCATCTACATCGTTCGTTAGAAATCTACAGTTCTTTTTAGGTTGAGAGGACAAACTCTTTTTAGGAGTCTTATACCCTCATTAGGTTCTTTCGGTTGCAAATGTAGGCAAAATTTCTGAAACGAGCAAAACTTTTTAGGTTAAAAAGTGTAAACCTTAATAATTTTAACGCAATTTCGTAGCCTTTTCCGCTAATTTTTCGGTGTTTGCGCAAACAAAAACAAACGCAAAAATGCGAAATCAGAAAAAAGAGAAAAGAAAAGCCGCAGCCTTCATCCAAGTAAAGACTGCGGTTTTTATGTTTTATGAGACCATTATTCCTCCAGTTCCTCACATACCACCATATCCACTCCTCGATAAACAACCACGAGTTTATGTAGTAGAGTGGTCTTCACCAACTCTTTCACCATGTTGCTCTCGGCATAGCGGGAAACTTGGGCAGCAGCATCTCTGAAGAGTTGCTGCACTTGCGAATCGCTGGTGTTCGACTTGCAGTACTTCAGTTCAACAATGTAGGAATCAGTCATATCCTTATAAATATCACAAAGAGGCGAAAGGAAGATATCTGCATATCCACCCTCATTGTCCAACTCGGATATAGGACGATAGAACTTGCACTGGCTGGTCATCGCCAAAGTGAAACCATGCACATAGGCTTCACCCTTCTGTCTGTCACGCTGCGAAGAAAACTTCTTCAAGCTATCTGCTATATAAGTAAAGTAAGGCTTGAAGTTACCCTCGTATACCATTTTACTAGCCAACTTATCCTTATCAAATTCCTCGAATGTCAAGTCATTCTCCTTATAAGTATCCAAAAGATAGGTGTATATCTGGTCACGCACCACCTCGTTCGGAATAATGAACCTGGTGTATCCCTGATAAGAGCCATCTATCGTTACTAAACCAAAATAGAAGAGCAAACTCAGGAAGTTATCCGGGTCATTGATACGTTCCGCAGGAAAATTCTCTACGAGATTACCCATAACATAACCCTTGGTAACCAGTTCCTGGATGATGCTGGCATCATGGTCGAAGTTCTTGTCATGGCGAATCAGCATGCGAATCTTATCATAGTCAATACGGATATTGGTCTCTATCATGGATTTTGGAATCTGATAGCCCGAACGGATATACCTATCCAGGAAGTTGAGCACCATCACAGAATTATACATGGTGGTCTTGCCATACTCTTCTACAGAGAAACAATAGTTGTCAAACCATGGCTTCATGTTACGAACCAACTCTTCTACCGTATGATTGAACGGACAAACAGCCGCATAATCAGTAAGCAGCGCCCGCACTTCTTCCTCTGTAAATCCTACCAGTTCATTAAACTCATGGCACAGAGAATAATTGGAGCCTATATTGAAGCCACTCGTCAAATCGTCCATCGTTACAGGACTCACACCTGTGACAAAGACACGTGCCAACGAAGAAGAAGTGGCATCCTTCACGGCATCGAAGAACATTCGAAGATATCCTTCACCATGAGTCTGCTCACGATACCTGACCATGTGCTTCGGTTCGGCAAGAATCTTGTTGGTAAAATGGTCATACTCATCAATGAAAAGATAGATATGCTGGTTCACATTCTCGCATTCTGCAGCCAGGAACTTCAACTGATCTACGCATCCCTGGCACTCCTCTTTCATCCTAACGACAATATCATCGGGCAGATACGCTTTATATCTGTCACAGAAATTCATGATACCGATATTAACACAGGAATCCAGACCAGCCCGATAGTTATCAAGTCCGGCATCCACTGTGGCAAAGTTGAGGGGAAGAACCAGATAGGAGTTGCGTTCAGGCGTAGGATTCTCGCCGATATACAGTCCGCCAAAGAGCTTATCAAACTGCTCCTTCTTATTGATATCGTAATAATTCTGGAGCATAGAGATGGTAAGGCTCTTACCGAAGCGGCGAGGGCGAATGAAGAAGAAGAACATATTGGCTTCCTCTATAGATTCGATAAAACGGGTTTTGTCCACATAGTAACAGTTTCTTTCCCTTAAAGTCATGAAATTCATCAAGCCATAAGGAATGCGTTTTCTTTTGGCTGCCGTAGGCATACCATCATGTCTGTTCATCTGTTCCATATCACTATCTCCTTATTAATACAGTTGCACTCATACCATTTTCCAATCCAAGATACCCTTACCTAGATCATCGAGTTCCAAAGCCAAACCAATCACCTGACGGGAATCAGCCTTAAATGGCTCCAAATAGTTATTGCTCTTGATTTGGCTGGCAGCAGCATCCTTACCGCCATTGTTCTTCAACTTCAACTCTAATACATAAATGTATCGGGAAGTCTTCACTACCATATCAATCCTTCCAGTAGCAAGCATGTGCTCAACTTCCACGCTAAAGCCAATGGCATGGAATATCGTACTCATCAAAAGACGATAACGCTCCTCCATATCCATCGAAGCCATCTTCTTGTTACTATACGGTACATCCGCTATCAAAGACTGAAGGCATTTCATCGCCTCATCAACATTTCCTATATTCATATAGCGAGTCAGCATATTCTGCGTAGAAATCACCTGTTCTCCATTTCGCAAGGTAAGTGCTGGCATCACTATCCTATTCAGTGCCTGCTTCACTTCCTCATTTGGAAAGCCAAGGTGATACATGCCATCCTCATAACCCTTCATCGTCAGGTAGCCCGACTGATAAAGGAAGAGCTCGGCACCGCCGCCTACTACATCAGAAGTCTCTAAAGTGAAGGAATCGATATAGCAATCATTAAAATAATCTAAGCGCATCTCCAAGTTGGTTACAAACTTCGGTAGCAGCGAGGTGGCACCCGAAGAAGCCCAGAAATTACGAATCTGCTGTGCTCCCAAGGCATTCACAAGACTATACGGATTGTAAATATCCACAGAATTTCGCCTGCAGAAATGATAACCATCATAGAAATCCTTTAAGCGAGCATGCGTTTCCTCTACCGTCCAACCATTCACATCCGCCATTTTCTTTACTTCACATCCAAAATTGGCAGCAATTTCTTCTTCCGTAATGCCACAAATGGCGGCATACTCTGGTTCAAAACTGATGTTGGTTAAGTTGTTGAGCACAGAAAAAAGGGAGATTTGAGTAAACTTGGTGATGCCCGTGATGAACACGAAGCACTCATACTCATCATCTGCCTTTAAGATAGCAAACACCTCACGATAGGCTTCCGTGCAGCCATCGTGATCATCGGTTTTCCAGGAATGTTGAAGGGGAGCATCATACTCATCAATAAGCACAGCCACCGGCTGACCGGTCTGCTTATATGCCGACACGATGATAGCATCAAAACGATCGGCAAGCTGCGCTGTTGGATCCACATCAATTCCATACTTCTCCTCATAATACTTGAATCGTATATTAAGGTAAGAACGGATGGTCTCAGCCGTAGCCCCACCTCGGCTCATGTCAAGACGAATCACGGGATGACGCTTCCATTCCTTCTCCAACTCCATGATTTTCAAACCCTCGAAGAGCTCTTTATTACCTTCGAGATAGTGCTGGAGGGTATCTACAAGCACGGATTTGCCGAATCGACGAGGACGACTCAAGTAGTTGTACTGGTCACCATAGTTCACCAAATACCACACCAAGTCGCTCTTGTCAACATACACGAAGTTACCCTCCCTGATTTTCTTAAACGACTGAATGCCTACAGGCAATCGTCTTCTATTCAAGTCCAACATATCTTGTTCCTCCATTTTTTTAAAAGAATAATGCAAAATAGTCTCCTATCTCATCTTCCACTCGCCCTTCACCTCCACCATCGGAACCACAATCTGCTCCTTGGTGCTGTCGCCGAAGGCTAGCTGCAGGAAGACGTCGGCTACATGGTGGGCAGTGTCTGCCTTGGCATTCAGCACGTTCACCTTCGCTATGCCCTGGTGCTCCAGCTGTTGCTGCTCCACATACATCCGGGCATTGAGCAGCAGCTGGTCGTGATAGCCCTTCGGGATGCGGTAGGGCTGGTTGAAACCGGATACATACTCCTCGTACTTGCCCTCAAGGAGCAAGTCGTAATATCCCTTTGCGGCGATACCCGCAAAGTAAGAAGGGTCAGGACGCTCCTCCTTGCAGGAAGAAAGTCCCAACCCCATACTTATTATCATAAAAATCAAAAGTTTCTTCATCTTTATACATTTTGATTCTTCACTCTTCGTTCTTCACTCTTCACTTCCCCCTACTTCTGACGAATGAAGACGTTGATTGGACAACCATGCAGCGACCAGTTCTCACGAATCTTGTTCTCCAGGAAGCGGCGATAGTTCTCCTTTACATACTGTGGCAAGTTGGCATAGAACACGAACGATGGAATCGTGGTGTTTGGCAGCTGGGTACAGTACTTGATCTTGATATACTTACCCTTCACGCTCTGTGGTGGATAAGCCTCGATGATAGGCAACATCACCTCATTGAGCTTGGAAGTACCGATATGAGCCTTGCGGTTCTGGTAAACCTCCTTGGCTGTCTCCAGCACACGGAAGATACGCTGCTTGGTCAATGCAGAAGCAAAGATGATAGGGAAATCCACGAATGGAGCCATACGGTTGCGGATGGCATTCTCGAAGGTATCAATCACCTTCTGGTTCTTCTCCTCTACCAAGTCCCACTTGTTTACTACCACCACCAGACTCTTGTTGTTCTTCTGAATCAACTGGAAGATGTTCATATCCTGGGTCTCGATACCACGGGTAGCGTCGAGCATCAGGATGCAGACATCACTGTTCTCGATGGCACGGATGGAACGCATCACGGAATAGAACTCCAAGTCCTCGCTCACCTTGTTCTTGCGGCGGATTCCGGCGGTATCAACCAGATAGAAGTCGAAGCCGAACTTGTCGTAACGGGTATAAATACTGTCGCGGGTAGTACCAGCAATCTCGGTAACGATGTTTCTGTCTTCACCGATGAAGGCATTGATGATACTGCTCTTGCCGGCGTTAGGACGACCTACCACGGCGAAACGAGGAATATCCTCCTCGATGGCTTCCTCAGGATTATCCTGAAGCTTGTCTAATATGATGTCGAGTAAGTCACCCGTACCTCCACCTGTTGCGGCACTGATACACTGAGGGTCGCCCAATCCCAACTTATAGAATTCGGCAGCCTGATAGTATTCAGCACTGTTGTCCACCTTGTTTGCCACAAGGATAACAGGCAGTTTGGCACGACGCAAGATCAGGGCTACGTCCTCATCCCAGTCGGTCA
>ERZ1026886.1098-NODE-1098-length-12396-cov-4.883316_pt1 | contig 12396 bp, 10 predicted proteins | sample MGYA00380173_ERZ1026886 | MGnify/ENA primary metagenome ERZ1026886 (study PRJEB33269, sample SAMEA4719809) | human gut metagenome | biome: human-associated habitat; feature: organic feature; material: feces | place: Cameroon | collected 2013-10 ... | reverse complement strand
ACTTGAAATATATTTTATGAGTAAAAGACTGTTTTTGATTCTTTCTTTAATGATAGTCCAACTATCGTTAGGAATGTTGTTTGCTCAAGAAGCCTTTGAAGTGATAGAAAATTTCAAGAGAGTAGGGAGCGATAATATGGCATATTCAATAGCTTCTAATGATGTGGCTAACACAGGAATTGCGTCAGCATATTCGTCGCATAGCTTTTACATTACGCCATCTTCAGCAGATTTTTCTAAATGTAGTTGGAGCCTTGTTTTAACTCTTGCAGATGGCTCTTCTGTGGTCGACTGTGTCTCTAATGAGCAGACATTTACAATACCACAAATCTCAGATACGGAAAAATATCAACATTCTGTTGAGGGCGAAATTTGTGGAACGATAAAGTTTAATGGTGTTATTAACAATAAGAATATAGAATTGTTGTACCCGTTACGTTTGGACCTAAAACCACGAATTTTGTCTGCCAAAGTATTGAGCACCAAGACAAATTCAGAAAATTCCAACTACTATGATGCCGTTGTTGAAATAAAATACGAAGGGTCCAATTATGTACACGCATATGTTGAGGAAGATTATAGTCCATTATTAAAGTATTACTATTCTTCTACCCCTTATTACACAAAGATGGAACTAACAAATATTGCATCTTGGTGTGACGCATGGTTTAACATAACAGTTCGAAACGACTACGGAAGTGACAATTATGTTTTAAAATTATCCCATAATAATGGTGCTGTTGATTCAGTAGATAAGCTTTATGTGACCTCAGTGTTGAATGAGGATGTTCGCATTTATGTTTATGGTGTTAATGGCAAATGTTTGGGAATATATAACAAGGATAAGAATTCTCTGCCAAAAGGAATTTACTTTCTAAGGTATTATAATAAAAATAACACATGTATTAGAAAGGTCAAATTATGCATAAAATAAAAAATACCATATTTTCTTTTTAATAATCAATTAAAACCACGCAAAGGAGCGGTTCGTGAAGGCTCAATTGTTGTTTGAAAGGAAGCTGAAAGTTGTGCGAAAAGAACCGTTAGGTCATCGTACTCCGACCGAGGTACATGCGTACTCCGACCGAGGTACATGCGTACCACGACCGAGGTACATGCGTACCCCGACCGAGATGCGATGACTTTTTTAAAGCAATGGCGACCTAAAGCAACGGCAACCTAAAGCAATGGCGACAGAAGACGGGCCGATGCTTGCCAAAGACGAGTGTAGAAAGGTGTGTGGGGGAGGTCGGCTGTGGTCTCGGCAACGGTGCAATGGGTGAGGTCGTCGAGGAACACCTGCTTGAGACGCATGGTGAGGTCATGGTCGTAGAAGAAGATGTTTGACTCGAAATTGTTTTCGAAGCTACGGAAATCAACGTTGGTGGAGCCACAGCTGCACAGCATGTCGTCGCAGATGAGCAGCTTGCTGTGGTTGAAGGCATCTTCGTAGAAGCAGATCTTGACGCCTGCCTCTATGGCCTCGCGAATGTAGGAGGTGCTTGCCCACTCAACCAGCTTCGCGTCGCTGTGGCGTGGCACCATGAGGCGCACGTCGACACCTGCAATGGCAGCTGTGCGCATGGCGAAGAGCACGGGGTCGGTGGGGAGAAAATAGGGTGTCTCAAGATAAACATACTGACGGGCTTCGAGCAAGATGCGCACATAGCCTTGCATGATGTCGGGCCACATGGCTATCGGACTGCTCGTCACGACCTGTGCCAGACAGTTGTTGCTGATGGCGAAGGGGACGGGCGGATAGTAGGAGCGGCTGTTGATGAGTGTGCGGTCCACAAAATACCAGTCGACGAGGAACGCTCTCTGCACGGCATAGACGGCACCGCCCCTTATGCGCAAGTGGGTGTCGCGCCATGGCTGATGCCCGTGTCCCGAAACATAACGCTTGGCTATGTTCATGCCGCCAATGAACGCCGTCGTGCCGTCGATGACGCACAGCTTGCGGTGGTTGCGATAGTTGACCTTGCTCGTGAACGCAGGAAACCTAACGGGCATGAAGGCATGTACGTCGATGCCCGCTTCGCGCATGTCTTCAAAAAACCGTGAGCGCACCTTCCAACAGCCCACATCGTCGTAGATGAGGCGCACCTCCACGCCCTGCTCGGCCTTGGCGATGAGGGCATCGGCGATGAGGCGGCCCAAGGCATCGTCTTCAAAGATGTAGGTGTCGAGGTGGATGTGGTGTTTGGCCCCGGCAATGGCAGCCAAGAGGGCAGGGAAGAATTCGTAGCCAGAGGTGTAGATCTCTACCTCGTTGTCCTTGAACGGCAGCGACAGGCTCTGGTTGGCAAAGAGGTGCATGAGGGTGCTGTAGCGGTCGGGTATGTGCAGGTCTTTCTGTTCCACAAACTCGAGCATGGAGCGTTTCGACAACTGGTCCAGGCTTCGCTGGCTGATCATCCTGTTGCGCCTTGTGTTCTGGCCAAAGAAGAAATAGAACACGAAGCCTATAAGCGGCAGGAACATGAGCACAAGAATCCATGCCATCGTCTTTGCCGGCTGCTTGTTGTCCATGAGAACGGCAACGATGGACACTACGACCAAAAGGACGTAGATGAGCGCTATGGTCCAGTGAATGTAGAACATCGTCTTATTTGATGTCGATAAGCTTATGGGTCTGTAGCGACAGTCGCCATTTTGGATGCTGCTTTATATATTCCACACAGGCGGCGGTGATGGCAGCGTTGCGTGCGGCATCGCCCACATCGCAGGGTTGCAGATAATAATAGTCGGCAGTGATGCCGTGGTCGCTCACGTTGTCGGCGTTGCCGTCGAACAGACATTTCAGCTCGTTGCAGCGTGTCACCGCCACATGCTCCTTGGGTGAGCAGGTGAACCAGTCTATCCCGTCGACAGGCTGGCGTGTGCCGTTGCTCTCCATGGCAATCTCGTAGCCGTTGGCGTGGAGCAGGTCTACGAGCGGCTTGTCCACCTGCAGCGTGGGCTCGCCTCCTGTCAGGATGACGAGTCGTGCGGGATATTGCTTTATCGCTTCCACGATGTCGTCGTTGCTCATCTCGCGATAGCTGCTGAAGAGGGTGTCGCAGAACGGACATTTGAGGTTACAGCCCGAGAAACGCACGAACACGGCGGCACGGCCTGTGTTGCGTCCCTCGCCTTGGAGCGAATAGAATATTTCGTTTATCTTCATAACAAGCACAAAAAAGAGGGTGGTTAATCTATGCAATATTTTGCCACATTGCCCTCGCTCTCTTGCACAATGGTGCAATAGCAATGGGGCACCTGCTCCGTGATCCATCGCGCCATGTTCTCGGCTGTGGGGTTGAAGGGCAGGATGTCGTTGAGGTTCTTGTGGTCGAGCTTCTCCTGTATGCGTTTCTTCACGACGCTGAAGTCGACAACCATGCCGTTTTCGTCGAGCGTCTCTGCCTTGCACATGACGGTTATCTTCCAGTTGTGGCCGTGCAGGTTCTCACACTTGCTTCTGTAGCTGAGCGTGAGCTTGTGGCTTGCCGATATCTCAAAAGTTTTTTCTATATAATACATGTCTTTTTTTGTTGATTTTGTTTCTTGTTTGTTGTCTCATCACATGGGCCTGTCATCGTCGGCGGGTTTAATGTTGCCGTTGATCATGTCGTTAAGGTCCTGGTCTTCCTTGCGCTTGCGTTCCTTGCGCAGACGTTCAAGCTCCTCGACCGCCCTTTTGTTGTTGGGCTGTTTGACGAGCTGTTGCAGAAGGGCCTCTGCCTCGTCAAAGTGGTAGATGTTGACAAGAAGATGCGCCTTCAGACATGTCAACATCTTAAGGCTCTCCTTCTTGTCGTCAAGATTGTCGGAGGGTAAGATGCTGTCGTCGTCATCGTCGTCGTCATCGTCCGTGCCCATGGATATCTCGCCTTCAAGGTCGTTTATGCGCGAGTCGATATAAGACATGGCTCTCACGTCGTCGGCCATGACAAGGGCGTTGGCGTAGTCGCGCTGGAAGCGTCCCCAATGCAGGCCGTTGATCATGCCCAAGAAGTAGCAAGCCATCTTAAACTGCCGCAAGATGTAATAGCTACAGCCCAAGAGGTAACAAAGCTCAAAGAACGAGTAGAGGTTTTTGCTCTTCTCGTGCTTAAGCTGCTCCTTCAAGATGTCGTAGGCGCTGTTCAGCCACGGCAACGCCTCGGCATAACGTTTCTGGTAGAAGAAGCGCGTGCCCTGATAGTAGAGATAGGCCTCTTGCTCGGAGAACGCTTCCCACAGCAACGCCTGGTGTATGTCGTCGGGCATGGTGCCACCCTCCTTCTTTGTTGCCACGACCTCCTTCCACAGGTATGTGAACTTTGCCTTTATCTGTGGCTCCTCCATGAGGTCATAGGCTATTGTGAAGACAACGCTCTTGGGCTTCGTTGCCTCCTCGTCGCAGGCGGGGTGGAGGGGCTGTATGCGTTGTGGCAAGAGCGTCATGCTCATCCTTATGTAGAGCGCCTCGTTGTCGGATGAGCGGCTCATCATGGCAATGGAGACCATGCGTGCGGGCTTGTTGTCGCCATCTTCTTTGTATAACAAGGTGGCTTGCGCCTGTTGGCCCTTAAACTGCTTGTCCTTGATGAGCGGCAGCGTGAGGTCGTAGTCCATAATGCTGTAGTGGGCAACCTCCTCCACCGTCTTGTCGCCGTGTGTCACCATGAGGCTCAGCACCTCGTGAGGCTTTATGCCCAACGTGTCGCGCAGAATGTTGCCGAGGAGCGGACGCTGCGAGGGGGTGTAGTGGGCTTGTTTGGGTGCGTCCTGTGTCTTTATCTCACCCTCAGAGAGCAGCTTGTTCTCATACGACTCCTTCACGAAGCTCTCTTCAAAGTCGGTGTAATGGCCTTTCCTGTTGTATCGGCACACCTCTTCCACCTCGCTCATGACCATGTTGCGGCAGCTGAAGATGTCGTTGAGGTAGAGCATGAGCACATCGCCGTTGAGAGTGCTGGTGATTGCCAGTCCGACGATGATGTGGAGGTCGGCCTCTGCCTTGTCGGTGTCGCAAGAGTAGACCACCTCTGCCAGGCCGCAGCTCTGGTTTATCTTGTTTATGAACGTGCGAAGGCTCAGGATGTCGACAATGCTCTTGCCGTAGAAGAAGGGGTAGACAATGCGTGCTGTGTTGCCTTGCTTGCTGATCTCGAAGGAGAAATAGCCGCCCTGATACTGAAAGCTCATGGTTGCCTCCTCCTTCTCTTTCGTCACCTCCCATTTGCCGTTGACGTTTATCTCAGCCAAGGCGTTGCTGATGACCGCCATCTTGTCTTGCAGGCTGTCAAGGAACACAGTCTGGCCTGCTTTCGCCTTTTTGCGGTCTTTCCAACTCTTGTAGAAGACGAAGGCTATGATGAGGACATAGATGAGAATTATTATAACGGTTTCGGTATCCATAAATGATTGTCGCTAAGATGAATATGTGGTGTTTGTGGAAAAACTGCTTTAGACGACGATGTTGTTGCCCAACATTCGCGCCAGCTTGTTGCGCAGCTCCTGGGTCTCCTTATATTCTGCCATGAGCTTCATTAGCTCGTCGGCGGGACCGTTGGTGGCTGTCTTGATCTTTTGTTGCAGCTCCTTGAGGTGGTGCTCGATATAGTCCATTCGGAAATCGTTGAGCAGATGCTCAAGCTGGTTGCGCACATTGTCAATGCGTGTTGCCTCTCTTGCCAAGCGGTCTTGCTCGTTCATCGGGGCATCGGCAGCAAGGGCTGTGGGCGACAGCTGGTAACGCTCTGCCGTCAGGCTGGTGGCTATCTTGCTTATCTCTATGTCTTCGTGGTGAATGAAGAACTGTTCGGCCTGGAACCCCTCGTCAGCCGAGTGGGCCACCGCCTCGTTCAGGATGCGCTCAAACGTGGGGTTTTCAAGATGCAGCCCGTCGATGCTGAGGTTGTAAGCCAGATATTGTGCCACGTTGAGGTTTATGAGGTTGCCGTCGGCATCTTCCACGTTGCGGTATATAACGTCGTTGCCGTTGCGTATGACCATCTTCACGAGCATGCGCTCCACCTTCGACGCCTGTTGCAGCGGCGTGGCCACCGTGAGCTGCTGCGGTGCATTTGCGCGTGGTGGTTCGGGCGATGTCTGTTGCCCTGCTTGCTGCTGTTGGGGGTTCATGCGGTCGCGGCCGTCGCGTATGAACTTGTTCATGGTGTTGATGAGCGTCGCCTCGTTCATGCTCATCCGCATGGCACACTCGTGCAGGTAGGTGTCGCGCAAGATCTGGTCTTGCACGAGCGATATGCTCCTCACGATCGAGTTGATGGCCTCGGAGCGTTTCAGCGGGTCGCGCTCGTTCTTGAGCAACAGGTCGGTCTTAAACTCCATGAAGTCGGTCTGGTTCTCCTCTATATATTTCTTGAAGTCGGCAGCTGTGTGCTTGCGTGCGAACGAGTCGGGGTCGTCGCCGTCGGGCAGCAGCAACACCTTGAGGTTCATACCTTCCGACAGCAACATGTCGGTGCCTCTTAAGGCGGCGTGTATGCCGGCGGCATCGCCGTCGTAGAGCAGCGTTATGTTTGACGTGAAGCGGTGAAGGATATGGATCTGGTGCTGGGAGAGCGCCGTGCCCGAGTTGGCCACCACGTTCTCGATGCCACACTGGTGCATGGCTATGACGTCGGTATAGCCTTCCACCATGAACACGCGGTCTTCCTTGGCTATGGCCTTCTTTGCTTGATAGATGCCATATAGCTCGCGGTCCTTGTGGTAGATGTCGCTCTCCGGCGAGTTGACATATTTCTGGTTCACGCCCTTGGTGCGCGAGTCGAGCACACGTCCGCCGAAGCCCACCACCTTGCCGCTCACGCCTATCCACGGAAAGATCACACGTCCGGCGTAGCGGTCGATGAGATTGCCGCGGTCGTTGCGGTAGCAGATGCCTGTGGCAAGAATGAACTCGTCCTTATAGCCCTTCGTGCGGGCTGTGTTGGCAAGGGCGTAGCGGTCGTTGGGGTCGTAGCCGAGTTGGAATTTCTCTATGATGTCGTCGCGTATGCCTCGTGAGCGGAAATATTGCATGCCTATGGCCACGCCATCGTGTGTGTTGCGCAGCTGGTCTTTGAAATAGCCGGCAGCCCACTCGTTCACAATGAACATGCTCTCGCGCTTGCTCTGCTCCTCCTTCTCCTCGTTGCTCAGCTCGCGCTCATGAATCTCGATGTGATATTTGTTGGCAAGCCACCTCAGGGCCTCGACATAGGTCATCTGCTCATGCTCCATGATGAAGTTTATGGGTGTTCCTCCCTTGCCGCATCCGAAGCAATGGCAGGTGCCGCGTGTGGGCGACACAAAGAACGACGGGGTCTTCTCGTTGTGGAAAGGGCACAGTCCCTTATAGTTTACGCCGCTCTTGTGAAGCGTCACAAACTCGGACACAACCTCCACGATGTTGGCTGCGTCTTTTATTCGGTCTACTGTTGCTCTGTCTATCATCTTGTTCTCTGTCTGTCGTTATGGCGGCGTTGACTGGCGCCTGATGAAAAAAATAAGGAGTTGCTGTTATGAGATACAAATTTAGAAAAAAATATTGACATTGAGGCCTTTTTGGAAAACCTTTTGTTGCGACGGGCACAAAAAAATCCTGCCGCCGCTCTTGCGGTGACAGGATTATCCCTAATGACCGATTTGGGATTATGAGGTTTGCTCTTCGCAAAACGATGCTGTCGGCCACTTGTCGTGAGGCTGAGGCTATAGGCAATAGTTGCCGCTGAACAGCTCTTTCTTGTCGACGGGCTGCATGACGCTCAGGAAAGACAGAAGCTCCTCTTCGCTCTTGACGGGCTTTCCGCGCAGCGACCTCACACGGCTGAAGGTGTTGAAGCGCTGGTCGTCGCTGACAAACCATTTCTCGTCTGTGATCTGGCCTCTGGCGTGTGCTATGTCGTGATGGATCTTGAAGGCATACTTGGCAGCCACGGCAGAGAGGAAACGTTGCCCTTTGTCTGTGGTGACGAGAAGCAGCAGACAGCGTCCGCGCTGACGTTTCCGTGTCTGTTCGCTCACCTTAAGATGAGAGGCGCTGGTGCTGACCGTTATGTTCCATCCGCAACGGTTGATCTGGTCTGCCTTCTTCTTGAACAGCACGCCGTGGGGCGAGGTGTCTTCAAGGCGAAGGAAGCAGATAAGATAGTGGATCATCTCGTGCAGGAGCACGGTCTGGTAGTCGCGTTCGGAGCAGTCGTAATAGGTGCTGATGTGGATGGAGAAGGTGCGCTGGGGCTTGGAGAACCAGTTTTTCCTTGATGTCACACATTTCATGTAGCCGAACCTTGTGCGCGCCTTCGAGAGACGGAACAACGGGGTGGGCAGCGTGTCGTCGAAATAGAGGTGGTTAAACTTCGCGAACCATTCGCTGAGCAGCAACGTGGTGAGCGTCATGGAGCCTACTTGTTTTTGCAGGTTGTCGCCTTCTTGCAACAGGTCGTTTTCTTGCAGGCTGTTGCCTTGTCGCAGGCTGTTGCCTTGTCGCAAGCTGTTGCCTTGTCGCAGGCTGTTGCCTTGTTGCAGGCTGTTGCCTTGTTGCAAGCTGTTGCCTTGTCGCAGGCTGTTGTTTTAGGACATGTTGTTTTCTGTTTGCAGCATGCTGTTTCTTTCTTGCAGCATGCAGACTGCTCGTCACAGCCCGGCATGATTTCAGCAAGCTTGGCAGCAATCTTGTCTTTCATGACGGTGCTCACGACAACCTTGCCGTCGGGTGCGATGAGATACATCGAGGGAATCCACTTGATGTGGTATGCGGCAGAGATCTGCGTCTCCTTCCATTTCTTCAGCTCGCTCACCTGTGTGTAGGCAATGTTGAAGTCGCTGATGGCTTTCATGAGGTTCTCTTTCTTGTCGTCGAACGACACGCCGATAAACTCGACACCACGCTTAGCATAAGTGTTGTGCAAGGCTGCAATGGCAGGCAGGTCCTTGCGGCAGTCGGGACACCATGATGCCCAGAAATCGAGCACCACATACTTGCCGCGCATGTCGCTGAGCTTCACCTTCTTGCCATCGGGTGTGGCGAGAGCAAAGTCGGGAGCCTCGGTGCCAGGCTTCAACAGTTCGGTTGCATACTTGGCATCGTCGTCTTGCTGAGCCGATGCCTGGTTGTTCTCTACGTTCTGTGCCGTTGCGGCAAAGAGAGGTGCCGCCAACATGAGGACGGCAAATGCGATTTTCTTGATCATTGTTCTTGTTCTTTAAAAGTGACAAATGGGTGAATGACCTTAAGATAGCGGCATGAAGCCCAGTCATTCGTTATTGTCGGATGAAAATGTTTGTTCCTTTGGCCAGTTGACGAGATAGAGCTTCTCCGTGGCTCGTGTGAAGGCGGTGTAGAGCCAGTGAATGTAGTCGGGGGTGAGCATGTCGTCGGTCATGTAGCCTTGGTCCACATACACATGTGCCCACTGTCCGCCCTGTGCTTTGTGGCAGGTCACGGCGTAAGCATATTTTATCTGCAGGGCATTGAAATGGGCATCGTGCCGCACCTTGTCAATGCGCTCGCGCTTGGTGTGGATGTCGGCATAGTCGGCCATCACACCCTCATAGAGCATCTGGTTCTGCTCAGGCGTGAGGGCAGGGGCTTCAGAGAGCAGACTGTCGGTGAGCACGGTGGCTGTGAGCTCATAGTCGTTATAGTCGGGGAAGGAGAGGGTGAGGTCGGCGAAATGGAGTCCGTAAAGTTCATGCACGTTACGCACGCGGCGTATGACGGCCCTGTCGCCATTGGCGATAAACTGTAAGGGTGCCTTCTCGTCTGCTCCCGCCCAGAAGTAGTTGTTCTTCACGATCATGAGCATGTCGCCCGTGGTGAGCTGCTCCTCGCATCCGAGCACCATGTTTCTGATGCCTTGGTTGTAGATGTTGGCGCGTTTGTTGCTCCGCGTCACCACCATGGTCTCGTCCTGTCCCACCTCGCTGTAGCTTGTTGCCAACTGCTCAATGAGCTCGTCGCCTCTCACGACCTGTATGTCGGTGAAGCGGTTGAAGACGATGCGTGGCAGCTGGGTCATCTCGTCGTGTGTGATCATCTGCCTTATGACGGTGGCATTGTAGAGAATGCCCGACTGCTGACTCTGTCGCAGCACCTCTCTGAGGTCAGACTCGAAGACGCGCAGACCGTAGCCTTGCATGAACGCCGTTGAGAGGGCAGGCGACTCTTCTTCGCCCACGGGCGGCAGCTGAGCCGTGTCGCCGATGAGCATCAGGCGGCAACCCTTGCCGTTATACACATACTGCACGAGGTCGTCGAGCAGCCGGCCGCTGCCAAAGACCGACTGGGTCAGCCCTTCGTTGGCAATCATCGATGCCTCGTCTGCCACAAACAGCGTGTCGGTGTGCAGGTTGTCGTTGAGGTTGAAGTCGCCCTCAAACGTTTTCTGTCTGTAGATCTTGCGGTGGATGGTGAAGGCAGGCATGCCCGCGTTCACCGACAGCACCTTGGCGGCACGGCCTGTGGGGGCGAGGAGCACCACCTTGCGGGCATAGGCTGTGAGCATGCGCACGATGGCGGCCGTGAGCGTGGTCTTGCCCGTTCCGGCAGAACCGCGCAGCACCATCACGCTCATGGGCTGTGGCGAAGCCATGAACGTGGCAAACACCCGCAGCACATCAGCTTGTCCCTGGGTCGGGGGGAAGGGGAAAAATTTCCCCATCAAGGCTATAAACTCTTCCATCCTGGCTGTTTGTTGCAGAGGAGCAACAGGTCTCATTTTCTGTTGTTTTTATTTTTCCTCGTTGTTCTGTTCTTTCTCTTCGTTCTGTCCCTTTTCTTCGTTTTGCTTCTCTTCGTCGTCAGCCTCTTTGTCGTCGTCAGCCTCTTTGTTCATAAAGATGCTGAAGTTGACGCTGCCATAGGCACGATGCTCCACAAAGTGGGGGTCGTCCTCAAAACTGTTGTGCTTGCCGTGCTCAAACACCAGTATGCCGTCGGGCTTGAGCAACCCGTGCTCAAAGACAAGACGCGGGATGGTGGGCAGTTCGGGAAGAGCGTATGGCGGGTCGGCGAAGATGATGTCAAACTTCTGTCGGCACGTCTTGATAAAACGGAACACGTCGCCTCGTATGAGCGTGTGGTTCTTTGCTCCAATCTTGGCGATACACTGGCGTATGAACGCAGCATGGTCGCGGTCGGCTTCAATGCTTATAACCTCCTTGCAGCCTCTTGACAGCAGTTCAAGCGAGATGCTGCCCGTTCCAGCGAAGAGGTCGAGCGAAAGGGCTTCGTCAAAGCACACATAGCCGTTCATCACGTTAAAGATGTTCTCTTTGGCAAAGTCGGTTGTGGGGCGTGCCTTGAACGAACGGGGAATGTCGAAATGACGACCCTTGTATAATCCTGTAATTATTCTCATTGTCTTGTCTTTTTTTCGTTGAAAAATGGTTGGAAAGCTCAATTCTTTGTAGATAAGCCCTCCTATTCTTGAAGGGTTTCCTTTACAGGAAACTTCCTTTTTGTGGCAAGCTATCCTTTTTTCTTAAAATCCACCATCCACCTTATTATATAAGAGACCGGCGGCCTCATAACAGCTTGTCGTAAAGAGCCAGCAGGTCGAAGGGAAGCTCTTGCGCGTTGGCTTCAGCGAGAAGCGAAGACGGCTCGCGTTTTGCGACATTGCTGACAAACTCGCCCGCCATCTGCACATACTTGTCTGTGGTGGCGGTGCTGCCGATGATGTCGAGCAGGTCGTCGCTGGGCTTCATGCCGAGCTGTTGCCATGCGTTGAGCGTGTAATAGACAGCGTCGGCTGTCATGGAAGCATCGAAGCGGTTGCAGAACACGATGTGGTTTTGGCGGAACGACACCAGTTCCATGGTCTTGCCGTGAAGGTAGGCATACATCTTGCGCTTGGCGCTCTTATAGCTGTCGGCGTGGAGGTGTTGCCACACAGGGAGCATGAGCGGAAGGAAGGTCACCATCTTAAAGTTGTCGTCGAGCACCAGTTTGAGGTCGCGGTTCACGGCAAAGGCCACCACCACATTGGCGCTCTCAAGCATGGAGGTCATCACCTCCACGCTCTTGTCTTCGCCGTAGGTGTAGGCATAGAGCTGTTCCGCCTTCTCGTTGTCACACTCGTCGGCGGGTATGACAAGCACGGGCGTGTCGATGAGCACTCGTGCCGAGCGATGCTGTTCAGCCAGCATGTGGCTGTCGTTGAACGCTTGGCGCAGGTTGGCAGCCGTGGACACACCGCTCTTCATGTGGTATGGCTCATGGCTTATGGTGCCGTCGGCTTCTCTCTTGGAGAACGACATGGCGTGTTCGCTGATTCTTATTGTCAGTTGCATGATTGGATATGTTTTAAAGCCCCACCCTGCGCCTAAGGCGCAATTTTGAATTTTGAATTTTGAATTTTGAGTTTTGAATTATCGGCTTTCAGCCGATGTTGAATTTTCGAATTTTGATTTTTC
>ERZ1026886.1093-NODE-1093-length-12466-cov-6.735960_pt1 | contig 12466 bp, 24 predicted proteins | sample MGYA00380173_ERZ1026886 | MGnify/ENA primary metagenome ERZ1026886 (study PRJEB33269, sample SAMEA4719809) | human gut metagenome | biome: human-associated habitat; feature: organic feature; material: feces | place: Cameroon | collected 2013-10 ... | reverse complement strand
CATTTTTATATTTGTATTTATCTACTATAGTTTGAAACGGTGGTCAACGGGGGTGCCCCTTTGGGTTTGTCATGTACGCCTCCTTCCCTGCCCCTTTCGCTCGTACCTCACAGCTTTTATCCGTCTTCGCCTCCTGTCCCTCGTAATCATCCTCAAGCCTCCTACCGCCCTCGAAGTCCTATCTCCTACTTATCTCCCCAGCAAGTTCGACTATTGCCTATCCAAACAGCCCATCAACGCCCTCTGTGACCTTCTTAAGCCTTGCATCCGCACTTTCTCCGAGCGCAGATGTTATACCAGTGTTATCACGGCTACCCATGTCACTTGGTTTTAGACTGTCATTCAGCGACTTAGCCCCTTTAGGTTCTGACCCCAACTGGGTCATACCCGCCTTGAACAGAGCATTGCTCATATTCTGAGCCGCCTCACTGGTATTCTGTGCGGTCTGCATGGCGGCTTGCTCACGTTCCTGAGATTGCCCAACTTGGTGTTGGAAGTGCTTGTCTGCCACTTGCTGCTTCCGTGCCGTGTCATTCGCTCCTATGTTGGCTATCGTGTCACCCATAGTCTTGTTAGCCGCTTCCTTCGCCATTGCTGTAGCCGCAGCAGTACCACCGCCAACAGCAGCCGCACCATCAGCCTTGCGGACGTAGCTGTCCTGAACCTCTTGCGCACGCCTCATCAGGTTCTGTCCAGCCTTGGTGTCAATGTAGTCGGTATTGTACTCCTTGTCGTACCAAGCCTTTTCCGCTGCCGCCCTATACCTCCGTTCTCTCTCCGCTTGTCGTGCTGCCTTTCGAGCCTTTGCCCCACCGAACAGAGAAGAAGCAACACTGCCAGCCAACATTGCCGCAGTGGCTATCCATTCACATCGAACACCGAGAACTGGAGATGCACCGCCTAAATTCTTTGGGATTTTCGTCAAGATTTCTTTCATAATTGCAATTATTAATTTACCAATGTATTTGTCAATGTATTTGTGTCGGCAAATATATATATATTTGGCCCTCGTTTTTTCCATTGTAGCCCTACCACATTTCCCTCCTCCTCCCACAAATCCTTTTGCCGCCGCCCAAATCGTAGTTTTCGCTCACAAAACACAACTCAAAACACCAACTTTTGTAAACATTTTGCACTTTTATACCAAAAACTTATATATCTGTTTATCAGCAAGTTAGTTTCACCCTTTCCAGAGTGCAGATAAAACTTTTCTGTCGTGATATTTTACTTTTCTCAATTAAAGAGAGTTTTTTGCCTAAAACCCATTTCGCATTAATAGGTACGCGCGCACGCAAAGAAGCGATGAAAAAATCTATCTCATCACGTAATACAGCTATCATTCAAGTCAAAACTCTCGTATTTTCAGCATATTCGGGTAAATGGTCGTGTTTTTCATCAAATTCGCTAATTATGAGGCGTTTAAGGGTGCTTTTCTGTCATTTTAGAGCCATTTTGTTGCTTTTCAGGCGTGTTCTTCAAGTTTGCGCAGAATTTATCGCAAAATAGGATTAAGGCTTTTAGAAGGTGTTTTTCTGTCTGTTTTTCTCTTTCCTCTCTTCTTTCCTCTTCTATCCTTTCCTCTCCCCCCCCCTTCCTCTCTGTATTCTCTGTTTGTGTGTTTCTATCTTCTCTCTTATTGGTTATCTGTGTGTATGATGATGAAGGAAGAGAAGAATACCTTTGGGAGATAAGGCAGCGTGGGGACGGGGCTACGCCCTCACGCCTCCTGATGTGGGGCTACGCCCTTACTATATGCTACCAATCTGTATAAGCAAGTTTTCTTCTTCAATTACTGGCATAAGATGTCTTGACAATACAATTCCACTCTTTGTTTTCACTGATGCCCATGCAGTTTGTTTGGCATCACTGAATATTGGTTCGGCACCTAAGATTCTACATATACGACTTATTAATATTCCGTACATGTCTGTAATACCATCTTTGGAGAAGTCTATATCTATAACAATAGAAGTAAGTATTTTATTATCAAATACAAAACGAACCTCATTAACATTGTTGAAAGTATTCTTTCCCCATGCTACAACTCCAGAATAATTTCCATTTGATAGATCATCATTATTGACGAGTAAATTTAAATGTCGGAGTCTTGATAAACAAAATTCATAACTATCACCAAGTACAAAACCCATAATGCCATTAAAACGAATGCCATCTACTGGATTAGAAGACATTGCCTTTTTCTTTGCACTACCAAGAAGAACCTTTGCGGCAAAAACGATAAACGCTATTGACGCAATAATAATAAAAATTTCCATAGATAAATTGTTAGATGTTGTTATATATACTGCTACTTTATTATAGCCTTAATTTCTTCAACTTGTTTCAGGAACTCGTCCAGTGTGTCGGCAGTGTAGTGGATGCCTTTGTAACGGATATAACTGGCGAAATCTTCCTGCTTGTCTGTTACTTCATCCTCAAAGAACTCACTTACGTTTGCACCGATAACACTGGCTATTTGTTTCATTGTTTTATATGTAGGATTTCCAGAAATATTCCGTGTTAAGGTTTCCCGAGTAATCCCCATTTGTTCTGCTACACACGTGATGTTATAGCCATGACTTCTTATTACTTCTTTTATATTCATAACGTGACATTATAATGAATGTCGCAAAGTTACTCATTTTTTTGATTAATTCGGCATTTTCTTTGTTAAATAGTATTACATTGTCACAGATTATGTATAATGTCGCAAAAGTGTGATATTTTAGTTAATTGCTTGTTAATTCTGTTAATAGACACTAAAATATCACATTATTTCATGAAAACATTTTGAAGTGTGATATTTTGTTGTTACATTTGCAATCGAATTCAGTATTACACTGGTTCACGAAGAACGCAAAGCCCGTAGTTACGATTAGCCGAGCGGAGGGAGTATGGCAGAGATGTCACCCGAGTAGTTGCCGTAATGCAGCCACGTATGTACATTTATATACGTGTAGGTCACAAGCCCTTCAATGCAGAGTGGAGCAACAACTAAACAATATGAAGAAATTTGCAGTATTGAAACAACTTTACAATTACTCACCTCGTGTGTTAGAAATGTTCGATGAACGTGAAGACGCAGAGTTGTACGTTACACTAATGAAAAAGACAAACAAAGACACAGATGCTTTTGAATACAATTTATTTGAAATGAGTAAATAATTTAATTGGATAAAACATGAAACCGATTGATTACAGAAAATTGACAAAGGAGGAACTATTAAGCATTTATAATAGTAACATGAACTATTATAAAGCACACAACATCAAACGCCCATTTGGCAGATATGCTGAATTGTTCTTCATATTGTTCAACGATGGCACAAACCCTTATATGTGGTCACTTGAAACCATTTGCAGTTGGTTTCCTGAATGCGACCGCACAAAGTTAGAAAAAGTATTGGATATATACATTTAATTAAATAAACACTATGCTTACACTTAATCAAAAAATGGGAGAAATAACATTCTCCCAAAAAGGCAAAGAAAAGAAACTCGACATTTGGGACGGAAATGTTTTAGCCGCATTCACTTACGATTATATCGACCAAAATGGTTCTCATTCAAGAGGTCTTTACGCATTCTTTACTGATACCAAACAAGTAAAGAAGTTGATAAAAGATTACGGAAAGAATATGTTTGAGGCTGATAGAGGAGAAATTAAGGTTATTCTTAACCTTTACTATCCAAGTGCTAAGAAAGCCTTAACCATATTTACTAAGTACTTGGGGTTAGAGGTTAATTGCTACTATAAGGAGGTGAAATAAAACCTTGGGGAGATAAGGGAGGGCTACGCCCTCCCCTTGCTGAATGTGGAAACTAAAAAAAATAAAACTCATGAAGACAATAACACTTTCAAGCGATGATATTTGTATCATCACTCTCGCTTTACTGGATAAGGCGATGAATATTAAGAACTCTGCGAAGATATGCGGTATTACACTATCTTCGCAGACCTTAAACAAACTTGCTGTCATGCAAGGAATAGTTGACAAAATAAACGATTAAATAAATAAGACTATGAGAAAGAACAAGACTTACGAGCAGCAAAAGAAGTTCTACGATGAGAGTGGAGATTTCGAGAGTTTAGGAGCCATCTTTGTTTACTGGCTTGAATGCGGCAACGAGACCGCAGCACAGATGCAGGAGACATTCAGAGAAGGCAACAAAGAGTGCAAAGATTTCATACTGGAAGACTTGTACCACCTATGTGACAAAGAGATACTTTACAAATTTGTGAGGATCTTCTACTTTGGCAAGATGTAACAAGCTATATCGGCAAGAGTATAGAGGCTCACTGGTGGTTCAAGACCACCTGCCGAACGATTAATCAAGTGGGACAATGGCACTTTAGCAGATTTCCGAGGAATACACCCACACTAATAAAATTATTAGTCGGAAATGCGGGCGTGATATACCTTAATATCAGATGAGCAAAACATCTAAAAGCCGTATCGCTATGCAGAGCGAGGGAGAAAAACCCGTAAAAAGACCGATGCGAGGGCAGAGCATGGGGCTAAGGAAAAAGCCTGAATAAACGAACCCGAGTTTACGGCGACTCGTAAAACTGCAAGCCAAAATCTCTTGTGTGGAGTGAGATTGAAATAAACCACACGTTGAGCAACAACGTTAAGTGTAACGAGCCGTGCATAAGCGGACAAAAAAGGTAGGGCAGCGGAAACGTACACCTCCGCACAACAAAAGGCGTAGAAGCAATCCAAAAGGCTTCCAGCGGCTCACGACCGCAACGCCTACAAACGTATAACGATAAAAAGAAAGGACAAAGCTATGGACATTACATTTTTCGCACTCACAGCGGTAGTATTCTATGCACTTGGCGTAGCCGCTGGCAGACACAACGACAATTTTAAGGAATAAGAAAACAGATAAGATTATGAAGAAGTACATCAACCATTTGTTGGTAGTTGCAGCCATTGCTGCAATGCCGGTACTTGCAAGCGCATATACCAACGCACGCAAGGAAGCAGACAGACGTTTGCTTATTGATTTCATTGAGTATTGTCAGAAGAACAAGGGGCTTGAGCAGATTGATCCAAACAAGGACTACAAGAAATCAAGCCTCCACGACCTCAGGAACATGGCTACCTACTATGTAGAGCAGTCGTGCTTCTATGATGTGACAGACTTCGATGAGCAGTATAAGATAGACGAAATAGTATATCATAACGACAAAAACAAGGAACATGGCAATAATAACTAAGTTTTTCAAGGGAGCGGGATATTCAGACAAGAACAACGTGAGATATATCGCACGCACAACCTTTGTTCAGATAAGGACACCGCATTCAGAGAGATATTATTTAGTCAACGGAACACAAGTGAGCAAGTCAACTTGCTTGCAGAGAATAAAGAAATAACAATTATGAAAGCTATACCAAAAGACAAGCAGATTGCAGAATACACACTGATTTCAGCACCTATAGACGAAACTAACGTCCAGTCGGACATCATACGGAGAGTATTCGACAATGAGGAGTGCATAACGAGAAAAGGCACATATCTCGGGTATGTGGAGGATATGGCGGTCAAGGCAACTATCTTCTATAACAACGTATTCTTTACACTCATCAATAAGGATGAGGCAGATAAAGGCATATTCGCTGGCACTATCCTATCTCGCATCACTGAAGACGAGTATAAGGATATACATATTGGGAACTCTTTCCAGTATATTGACGAAGATAACAAACTCATTGTTACAATTGATTGCGAGAAAGACAGAGAGGTTGTAGTCACATTCAGCCTGAATGTACTTTCGGATGATTTGGTATTTTAAGCAATTATCGGCTGAGTCTGTAAAAGCAGCACACCACAATGCAACGTTTGTGGCAGCCACAAAGACTAAAACGCAAATAATATGGAAGATATTTTATCAAACATCTATGCGGACGCATACCAGTATGCGATAAGCAACGGAGCGACAGAGAGACAAGCAGAGGAGTATGCACTCGACTGCAAGAACGAGGTTGAACAATTTTACAATTAAACAGCTATGGTAAAGTTACGTGATTACATTACAGAGCAGCTAAAGGATATGGCTGCACAGGACGAGAATTTCAAGGCTCGTTACGAGGACAAGGACAAGTCTATGGACGAATGCGTGAAGTATATCTTCGAGCAAGCGAAAAAGCAAGCAGAGAATAATTGCGCAGCGATAGACAATGACGAGGTATTGAACTGGGCAGTACACTACTATCAGGAGAAAGACTGCAAGCCAAAGGGTAATGTTGTAGCAAAAGTAAAGGCTTCGTCCCCTGTAGTTGCTTCGCCAGTACCAGCCAAGCCACAGCCTAAGAAAACACCACACAAGGCAAAGAAAGCAGAGCCTAAGGCAAAGGTTGTAGAGTTGAGCCTATTCGATTTCTAACGTAAAAACTATAAAGCTATGAAACCAAGAACCAAGAACGAGGAGCAGATTATGAAGCTATCTGCCCGACTGGGTGGTATATGCAAACGTGATGAGCAGAAACTCATCAGGCAGACGTACGGAACGTGTGAGTACAACGATATGCACAACAGAGCATACGCAGTCATCAATCAAGCCTACAAAGGCTATCAGGTGTTGAGGTATTTCCGCATCACCCGACATCGAAACAGAAAGCGAGAGGTATCATACACTTTATGGGAGGTGCAGCAGATTTGGAATAAGAAAGGATCACGGCAGACAACTCTGTCACGCAGACGTACGATGAGCTGGTATATTGATGCCTTCTCCTACTCGTCAGACCTATCTATCCGACCACAGCGCATCGACATACCTCACGACTATTGTTACAACAAGTCCCTCATCGACACATACCGGTATTGCGAGCCTTATATGGCTGCACAGCATGATATGTGCAGAGCAGAGATATACAAGATATTATCGAAGAATGACCCATTCGAGGAGACTCTTTTCAAGGCTTCGCCAGCATTGTTCGCCTACGCACACAGATACGTGCGTGACACAGAGCCTTATATGGCAGCATATAAGGTTGCTATCCGTCACGGCTATGTCATCGACAATGTATCTATGTATGTTGACTATATCAGTGCGCTTGTCTATCTCGGAAAGGACACACACAACCCATTCTATGTTTGCCCAGACAATCTTCTGCAGGCGCACGATAAGTTTGTTGCTAAAGTGGAAGCAGAGAAGAAGAGAATAAGAGAGGAGGAGCGCAGAAAGAAAGCACTCAAAGACAATGAGCGGTACATCAAGGAGAAGCAGAAGTTCTTTGGTATCTTCCTTTCGGACGGAGAACTTACTGGCGAGGTGCTGAAATCAGTTGATGAGTTTATCAAGGAGGGAGAGGCGATGCATAATTGCGTGTTCGCTTGTGGGTATTACAATCGCAAGAACTCTTTGATATTCTCTGTACGTGACAAGGACGGAAAGCGAGTGGAGACCGTAGAGTTTGACCTCGTAAGCGGAAAAGTCATACAGGCATACGGCTGCTGCAACAAGATAAGCAAGCAGCACAAGCAGGTACTTCGACTTGTCAATTCAAGCGCAGCCCTCATCGAGAGCTATAACAATAATAACAAAATTAAAATCAAGGCAGCAGCATGAAAAAGCAAGAGTTTATTTTCGTCTTCCCTCAGTCAGGGGAGACGATTACGAGAGTCATGAACCCTCTCGCAGTCAAGGACGCAGTTGTAAAGTACCTCAAGGTTCAGAACGAGGTGCGTGGAGACATCTGCATCATCAGGAACAGCCTCAACGAAGTAGTCGCCATGGCATACGTCAGCGAGACGATGAAAATTTCTTTTTTCACTGAGGACGAGTCTGTGAGCGACATCAAGCCTATCGAAGTAGTAGAGGAAGGAGGCGCATCATGAGCAAGCAGGAGTGGTTTATTCTGATTATGTTCATCCTGAGCATAATAATCGGTTTTTCCTAATAGAAGGCAATGGGAGTCTAACCAGCTCCCACTTTTTTTTATTTTCAAACTATGACAAAGAAAGCAGTAGTATATTTTTATGACGACATCTGTTGTGTGGACGATACCGAAATCTTGTACGACAAGAGAGACCAGCTGGCTGATATTGTTGTAGCCATGCTCAAAGCCTCATCAGAGGCCAAGACGGCAGAGGCTTACGATGCAGCCACCAATAATCTTATTCTAAAGTACAATATCACTCGCAACGGCAAGGTGTCGAAAATGCGCACGTCAAGGCGAGGTGGCTCACGTCCAGGGGCTGGGCGAAAAAGCAAGGGCAGAGAAAGCATACAGCACATTATCACACTTCGGGTGAACGCAGATACATACGATTATCTCCAGTCACTTCCCGACAAGTCTCTTTGGATTAGGGCAGCGATAGCGGAGAAACTTGAACGAGATAATAATACAACAGGGCAGTCGTGATTTGCGACTGCCCTGTTTTTTTTGTTTCTATAGCTCATCAAACTCCTTTTTGTATTCTGCCAACTTTTTCTCTAAAAAGTCCTTCAAATTATAGCGGAAAGAGGAATTTGTTTCTATAAGTGTATAGAGATCACTACTTACTTCGTCATAGTTGGCGCAAGCGAAGTCATGAATTATACTCTCTATTCTTTTGATAGATATTTGGAGTCTATCTGCTTCTTGGTATGTTTTTTCTGTCATATCTTAGCAAAAATTTAAAAGCGGCAAACACTATTCTCACGAACCATGAATGCCTTGTGGAAAAATCAAAAATCTAACTTTGCCTATTTCAATTTACTAATATCAATAAATGTGCTATTATTACCTCCGGTAGTGACCTGAGGAACAGAGCCATCCCATTTCTCAATCCACATCTTTTGGAGAATAGCAGGAGTAAGTGAAGCAGTCTTTAGCTCGTTAGCCTCACGTTCTGCACGAGCCTGTACAAGCATCTTCTCAGCCTCAGCCTTCTTTACTGCCACCTCATTAAGTGCTCGCTGTGCCTCCTGAATAGCCTTATTCTTCTGATTAACAGCCTCAACGATAGAACTTGGATACTTAAGACCAGACGTTAGCTGCTCAAGATGAAAATGTTCTTTGGCAAGGGCCTTACTAAGTTGCGTCTCAATAGCTCTCTCTACCAAGTCACGATTGCTGACAATTTGGTCAGTTGTGTACTTGTTCAGCTGAATACGGAATGCGTCTTTTACGTAGTTAAACATAGTTCCGTTGATAATGTCCTTCAATTCCTTGCGGTATTTCTTGAAGACCTTTGGCGCATTACCATCCACCATTTTCAAAGAAACAGTAGGGTCAACGGTAAATTCAGAGCCATCCTTTGCGTTAATGGTGAACTCTGGGTAGTCAATAGTCTGAACAAACGTAGGGTACTCATAGACCTCCTCTGTGAAAGGATTGTACCACACACGACCTGTTACCAGACTCACATCATCAACGCCTTTGTCGGAGCCGTAGAGATTAACGAGAATACCCTCTGAACCTGCATCAACACGTTCACTGCAAGAAGTTAAACACAATGCCGAGAAAAACAGCGACAACACACACAATAATTTAATCTGTCTTTTCATTTTTGTTATTTTTGAATGTTAAACAATTTGTTGCTACAGAAAACAGAACCCAAAACAAAAGAACTGCTACACTAACAATGTTTGTCGTTGTATCTGCCTTGCTTACGCCTCTAAGTCCGACATCAACAACCATAAGGGTTATTACAACCCATGCCACGAATGCGGCAATTTTCCATTTAATTTTCTTCATAAGCTATTTGTAATCATATCTAATTCCAATAAAGTTCACGATGTTCCTTCTTCAACAAATCACCAGTTCTACACCACCAGTCATTCGGATTCGCTTTAAAATGCTCTTCCAGAATTGGGCAGTTCACTTCATGAGTAAGGCTAAGATGAGAGGTTGGTTTGAACTGATGCACACACAGAAAGTCTGCATGATTTCCACCATAAATGCTTGGCGGCATAACATCTTTCGCCTGATGCCATACCTTGTTGAGGTCAATGAGGTCAACCCCATCCAGTTCCTTCAAGGCATCATCAATATTACCCAGCACACGATTCAGGACTTCTGCCCTATCCGTTCCACCCTTAGCAATTAACCACTTGGCATCACTTAGGGCACTTCTAATCAACATATCCAGTTCCATAAGCCAAAATTTCAATGTCTTTTCGATTTCTCAATGTTATATTGGTCGCAGATGTCACAGTACGCACCATAAGCCAAATCATCAGCCATTTCATTGTACTTGTCACCATTGTGTCCTTTCACCCAATGGAAACGAACACCAGCCACATGAGCTGCGCATTTTTTATATAATTCATACAAGTCAGGGTTCTTCTTTGGCTTATACGATTTAGATAGAACTAAGATACAATACTGGCTATCAGTATAGATGTCCACATACGCACCATCAGGGCAAGCGTTCACAGCACTAATAATCGCCAACAACTCCATTCTATTATTTGACGTGTTCAGTTGACCATGATTCTTCATTTTTAAAATCTCCCCATCTTTGAGAAGGATATACGCAGCACCACCAGCCTTAGTTTGCGACAAGTTATCACAAGAGCCGTCAGTATACGCTACATAATGAAGAACATTGTCAGGAAACTCCTCTTCAATCTCATTGATGATTGTCTTTTCGTGATAAGGAACTTTCTTCGCTACTCGTAAGCGTGGTTTTCTCCCTCTCTTTGCAATCAACACACCATTATACGCAGATACAAGAGAGTGCCAATGATTAGGAGCTTCGCCATTTTTCTTTTTCCATCCTGCTTTTGATACAAGATTCCAAATGGCATCAATCCATTCCTTATCATCCAACTTCATTCCATGAGCACAAAACTCATCGAACTCTTCACGTGTAGGCACGTGCACGTTAGGTTGTTTATTATTATTTATCATAAACAAAATATTTTTTATTTATATTCCGTAGGCTTAAAATAGGAACTGGTTGCACGTTAGCTGAGGGAAGTAAAATCCCCCTTACCCACAAGTCTTTCATTGTGGTGGAGGATTCACTTGGGTGGAGACCGTATATTCGCCCCTTCCATCGACCTATCACAAATCTATACGTGAATCGGTTTTGCAGCTTTCTGAAATATAGTTTTCAGTCCTTGTCGCACCTTCTGCAATCAATCCTGTGCTCTGCCATGACTCTTCCTTGCAATTTATAGACAAGAGAATCGGAAGGTTTTTAGCCCATAGTCTTTCATCTTGTCTTGTCTTCTTGTAACTTAGGAATACAAAAAATCCCCAAAGTTGTGTTACGACCAACTAAGGGGATCCATATATCGTTACCTATCGAATATAGGCAGCAAATGTGCTATGTTTTCTTTGTCAATCGTAACTTGACGAGTGCAAATGTACGCATTCTTGCTCATTTGTGCAAATTCTTGAAGATTAATGAACTTATTAAAAAAATGTAAAATGTTCTGATTTCTGAAAAATAATGCTAAAATTTTATGTATATAAAAATGTTATCACTATCTTTGCAGTGTGTATGTAAGCATCTCTATTTCTGACGATTACAATGATAAAGTTGTGAACCCAACGGAATCACTCTCATCATGATGCAAAGCAGGTGATATGATCATTAGATTGTATCACCTGTTTTGTTTTAGTACATCCGAAATCGAAAATGACTAATGACTAATGACTAATGAGCGAGTCATAAAACGTTTTCATCAATCTAAGTATTTATCAGGAATGATTTTATTTTTGTCTTGTCAGGAAGATTTTTTGTTTTGTCAAGAATTTGAGAAACAACGTTCGGCGTCCGAAGGGAAAGCCAATTTAAGAATTTATCTCTGATTACCTATCCGCTACGCGCGGTGAACGTTAATTCTCTGTTTCTCAAATTCTTGACTCAAAAATACTCTTGACTAAAATTTATTCTCCGTCACCAGTGCCGCCGCCTTCGGTCTGAGAGCCGCCGCCACCCTGGGTATTGTCGGTGTTACCGCCAGTCTGAGAGCCGCCGCCAGTCTGAGAACCGCCGCCTTCGGTGCTGCCGCCAGTAGATGGAGAGGCAGGCTTGCTGATGTCGACGTTGTCCTTGCCCTGCTTGATGGCCTTGATGACGGCAGCCTGTGCGTCACGGGATGCAACGAGGTTGAACTCTGCGTCGTCACGGAGTGACTTGAACTCTGCGCCTGGCTCCCAGATCACCTTCACACCAGTGATGTTCTGAGCATTGAAGGCGTTGGGGTCCTCCACACCCTTGCTGGAGAGAGAAACGGAGAAGTCACCGAGGTCGCCGAGGCGGATCTTCTTACCCTCAAGCAACTGCTCTCGCATACAGTCGACGGTGAGGTAGAGGATGGCTGCGATGTCTGCCCTGCTGTACACGCTGCCGTGGCTTGAGATGTGGCGGGCGAACTTGTCGATGTTCATCACTCCGGTGTACTGTGCGACGGCGAAGGCGTTCTGCTTCTCGGTCTTCACGAGTGCGAGGTCGGCTGGCTGTGGAGTCTTGCCCTCCTTCTTTGCCTGGTTGATGCGTGACTTTGCCTGGTTGATTT
>ERZ1026886.1091-NODE-1091-length-12470-cov-96.034233_pt1 | contig 12470 bp, 14 predicted proteins | sample MGYA00380173_ERZ1026886 | MGnify/ENA primary metagenome ERZ1026886 (study PRJEB33269, sample SAMEA4719809) | human gut metagenome | biome: human-associated habitat; feature: organic feature; material: feces | place: Cameroon | collected 2013-10 ... | reverse complement strand
ACTGCAACCTTCTCTATACTTGACTTAATTCTTTCATCCACTCGAACAGTATTAGCCTCCTTCAACATAGGAAGGAGTTTGCCAACCTTGGCTGTAGAAGCATCTACTTGCTCTGAAATAATCTTGTAATTACGGATACTTTGCTCAACTATGTCTGATAATGTACGGAATACATTGATGTATTGATTGAGCAAATCACGATCCATATCTCTCTGTTGTTCGGGCGAAAAGGTATCCAATTGCGCTCGAAGTTCATCTGTATCAAATTTCTTCATTCTATTCTGCTTTAAAATAATATTTTATCTACGTCTTCCATATCTTGCTCGTTTTCCCAATGCAGCAATAGCAGCCTGAGCACAACGATGTGCCCACTCCATTTCATCTTCACGTGGATCTCGTCCCCATTTCTGATCATTGCCAGTACTACCACCTCCTCCTGAAACAGAAATATTGGGAGTAGCGAGCATCGTAAAATAAGCTGTAGCAAGATTCGTCAACATCTTCCAGTTAGCTACACTACGAAAATCAAACTCCGTATCAAAATAGTCCTCTATCTCTTTCGGAATAAAGCGATCATAGACTTCGCCATCAATATTTATACTTACACGTGATGTTCCAAGAACTCTTTCCGTATAAGAATTGAAAGCTCGACTATATGTATCATCAACGAACTTTGCTGTGGTATTCCCGGCAGTTCCAACACCAGAGCCATCAACCTTGAAACCTGCAGATATACTCTTCTGTGGCTTTTGAACTGGATTGTTCATTGAAGCAGAAACATTCCTCATCTGTGGATGAAGTAACTTCCAGGTAGTTTCGATATTCTTGGCTGTCAACTTTCGTCCACACCCCAATTCAGAAGCCTTGTACTTTACATTACCTTTCGCAAGAACATAGCCACGAACGATACCCTCTTTGTCCCGACGCAAACGCACATCATATCCCTTTCTTTTCAACAAGTATGCATATTCATCCCATGACCAGTGGGGCATTAATTTAACGATATCCATACAATCCTCACTCACCTTCCTGAGATTATTGTCTCGAATCTCACAAGCCGTAGTCCAACCATATCTTCGAGCAATAATCTCAGCTGCTCGTTGGGCACGAAGATGAATGGCATGGTCATTATTCATCTGTCCCCATTCTGTCATTCTACTAACTGCAGCATGAAGATGAGGTGTACCACTCTCAGAATCTTTATGGAGCCAAACAGTAGCCATACTACATCCCAGATAAGTTTTGTCAGACACCAACTTACCCTTTTTGTCATAGATTACCTGTTTGTCAAACTCTTCAACAAAATTGTTCCAAAGCATCTTCCAATCAGATAAAGAAAAGTCCTTGGTATGTTCAGCAGAAGGACTTATCTCGATACGGATCACATTATTCTTGACATCCATTCGTGATGCAGAAATCAAGTTCATCATCATCCAAATCCCCAAAGCATCCATATCTGCATCAAGATTTTGATTACATACATGGTATATTTTCTCCGGATGTTTCTTGTGCTCCGACTCACCACTCATATATCTGATGGCATTGATACCATGTGATATTGCTTTTGCCTTTGCAATCATAAACTACTAATTTAAGTTGAACTAGATGGGAAATCATTAACTTTCTGTACCGACTGCAAATAGTCGACTACAGCATTCGTTATTGGCACAACCCTCTCATACCAATCAAACATCACACGATAATTACGAAAGAGAGAAAGCTTTTGTTCGTTAGTTAACCCCGACAAAGCATTAGCAAAATTGACCATATCAATACGGCATTTCGCCAAATTTCCTAGCAGTTTTATCTCTTCATTAGACAACTTGTTCTTTGGTTTATATCCCAAACAACGAGCACGAACAAAGCTACTTACTGTCATATTACAACTTTTAGCAGCCGAACAGATCTTCGAATATTCACCCTGAGTCACCTTGGTAACTACCACATGATTTCGTTTATTCTCCAACGATATTTGTTTACTTTTATTTGTCATTTCTTTAATCGTTTAAAATATTCATATCAAGGGTTGTGAGCCTGCGAACGACTTCATCCTCCGCTCTTTCTCAAAGAAAGGAGGCGAGAACGCAGAGGATACCGAGCGCAGCAAAGGTAATACCTCGGCATATCTCGCAACAGAAATGCCGTCACCTCTGCTTGTCCACAACCCCTTCAGCCCTTTAACCAGTTACTTTATCCCAAGGCTTAGCCTTCAAGTATTGATTCAAATAGAACTGGGCAGAAGGCTCCGGAAACTGACTCAAATAAACTGGAACAAAATCTATGGCACGCTGCTTATCAGACTCCGCCATAGAATCCCAAGCATTTTGAAATTCCCCCGTATAAGTACCGATTTTCGGATAGACATCAACCAATCGCTGCAAAGGAATCGGTGCGTTAGAAACAACTTCCTCTTTCTTCTCTTCAACAACCGATTCGGTCTTCTTCGGTACGACTCGTTTTTTACTCACTTTGCGTTGAGCATTCTGAGTATTAACAACACGACGCTGCTCATAAGCATTACGTTGAGCATCGATTTGTTCACGAAAAAGCGTAAAGAACGCTTTCAAAAGGGAATTGGAAAAAGCTGGTTCCTTTTCCTCTTCTACATAGCGAGCGATAGCTTTTGCTATCTGTCCCGCATCTTTGTCTTCCAATTGCGCTAAAGCAACATAAAGACTTGTTGGAATTGTTATTGCTTTCATTAATTCTAAAATTTATTTTATGAATGAATTCGGATACCATATTGACGGCAAATCCAAAAAAATGTTCCAATACTAACGCTTTGGTAATTTCGCTTCAACAAATCAGAAAACAGTTTATCTGTCTTCAATTCGTTATAATCCAGATTCTGTTGACTACAGATGTGAAAGAACGGTCTGCCATCTTCTCCCAGAGTAGCAAGAGAACAGCCAACCTTCATCCATTGTTCATAGGAATCTGTCACATCCGTTCCAGTGCGGCTGATTATCTCACAGCATTTTTCCACAGCCAGAAGATCATCATTCCCATCGAAATCACCAAGAGGATAAAACACCTTTCTAGGTGGTTCCACATAAACACCTTCGTATGGGATTGCACTCATGTTAATTAGCGGATGCTCATCATAACTTATACAACGCATACGAGTGAGGTCGCTACATGCTCCATCAATCGTAATTCCCATTTTTTCAAAATCGATTTGCAACTGTCGAAACTGTTGCAAATGATTTTGTGGATACCGCAAAGGAATAATGGCGAAGATACCTTTACCACTAACACTGAGCGAACAATAAGCAATCTGAGGCAATACAGCCAACTGAGTTTTGAGTTCTTCCCAATTCGTTATATCTGGGTTTTCCTTAGAATCTACATCTATACTTATCAACCCCGAATATTGCTTTATGTTCCCAACGGCTCTCGTTGGAGCAAACACGCCACTAATAGCTGCTTGTGGGAGTCGCCGCTTCCATTTATCCCGTTCCTCCTTATCTGCAATACAGCGCATCATCAGGATGACATTTGCATGCTCTTTTGAAAAAAGGAAATCATGCAAGGTAATTACCCTTCCCACATTATCAGTAACTCCATCGTAAACCGAGATTTGCCTTGAAAATATATTCATAGATATAACTTATTTTATAGTTTCAGTTGCAGTACGTCCTATATTTCTAATTATCAGCAAGATAGAACAGCAACCCACCGCAACTATATTTCAATCTGAGACTTATCATTCAACTACAGCAGGTTGCGGTAGGATTACACTTGAACTCCCTTTATATAAAGGGGTTTCCATTGATGCGCAACCGCAACCATGAAGTTCTGGTTGTTTATTGACTATCCTACTCACGTATTGCCGGCTAACACCAATACCTTCTGCAAACTTGGTAATATTCATTTTATCTTCTCCTACTAGGGAATACAGCTGTTTAATCAACTGTTCTTTCGTCATCTTCTTAGCTGTCGTTCCTCCTGTAATAAGATTCAATGCTTTGGTTCCACAATACTCGAAGTAGCGCATACACTCCACACTATACTTCATTTCTTCTGCTGACACCTCTGTAGAAGATGGCAAAGCAAAATAACGACCGGGGCCAGCATCATCCTGACATGCCAAGATATGAGTAATGGCACACCATTTCAATACATGAATACGCAATTTCGATAACATCGATGCCTGGAACGAATCATGATCATCCGTTCTAGCCTTTGTTTCGTTATAGTAATCTATGTACACTTGCTTAGCTTCAGCACTGAGCGTCAGTTCCATATTCCCCATTCTCAATAGCTTCGTGAAGATCTCATTCCAAGCTTCCACATAGGATGATTCCAACACTACCTCAGAATAAAATGACTTCGGTATATTGTCTGGATACACAAACAGCCACCTCTGCACAAAACCTAAACTAGCCAAATTTCTTTTGAAAGCTTCAGTAAAGGCATCTGGCTGGATGCCACCCATCATGCAAAGAAATGGATGTTCTATACGAATTGGCATTTGAGTCTTTCGAGTGACAGAAAAAGTGGTACCATCCCAGATGGAAAGATAGTTGCTTATCTCACCACTATTATGGTAGCGTCCGATATCATCTATGAAACCCTTGATTTCATCTCGGTACAAAAGAAGTCCATCATGAGAGTCACATCTTCTATCAAGCACCTGATACAAGCCTTCAGGAGTAACATCTGAGACTATCAGTTGATTAAATATAGGTTCATCCTCTTCGACATTCTTTTTGAAGACCTTATATTTATCACGAAAATCCCTATAGCGTTTACCATCCTCTTGATGCATAGGTTCCAACAGAGCCTTGATTGGTGAACTTTTGTTTGAACCACTTGGAGCTATGTGACTAATCCATAAATTAGGATGATTTCGATACTTCCCATCATGAATCGTCACATGTTTTCCACACAAAGTTGCCACGATACAATACACCGCAGATGTGATGAAATCCTTCGGGCACTGGAATACCTTAGCATACTGCTCGATGACTCGCTGTACTTCCAGGCGAAGAACATAAGTAGGCAATTCCTTTGGTGGAGCATCCAGTGAATGCGAATTGATTTTAAGCATACCACATTATTTATTTAGATCAAAGACACGCTCTATATCCGACTGACGATAGAAAGACTTTCTTCCCATCTTAACAGGTTTGAGCAATCCATCCTTCGCCCAACGCCATAGCGTCACCTTAGATATACGATACTTGTTCGCTACCTCGTCTGGAGTAAGAAGAGTCTCTGTCTCCTTCTTACGATTCAATTCACTTTCCTCTTTCCATTCCAGAAAGAGTTCCTTTAAATCAGCCTTATTCAAAACCAATTGAATCTGGCTATTACCTGAAATTTCTGTTATATTCATATTCTTACCTTTTATAATTTTGACGCTGCAAAGGTAAGAGTATTTTTGCGGGGAACAATTATAACTTTACGGGGAAATAACAAAAAAATGAAATTACTTATATTACTGATTTTCAACAATATAAGTAATTTCATTTGTATAAAAAAACTATTTTGCGGGGATTTTGTCATGAATCCGACTTTTTTGCGGGGAAATTAATCCCAAACTTTATTCGTTGGATCATAATTTCCCAAGATTTCATCCAATTGACGAACAAATTCTTCGTTTGATTGACTCTGCTTACGTCCAACAGCTTTACCATATCCACATTCTTTACCATATCTAGATACATCCCCATATGTTAAGCCACACTTTTTAGCGATTTCCGTTTGCCAATATACAACTATATTTTTTTCTTTTACCTGTACTTTTCCTTGTCGAGTAAGTACTTCTTCTTTATTATCTATTTGAATATACCTAGATAAACGCCTAATCAGATAACAAGTTCTTCTCTTATTATCTTCAAGTGGAACATAATTCCCCATAGAAAAACGTAAATTAAGAAAGTTATAAAAATCCACCATATCGAATTCTTCAAACAATTTGTTTCGACACAACTCCTCAATATCTGCAGCAAGATCTAATGGCAACCACATATATTCAGGACGTAATTGATTTAATGCATCTTCAATTCTTGCCATCTATACTCCTCCTGTATTTTTATGCGTTCCATATCCTTCAAGGACTACTGTTGCCATTTGAGACAAAACAGACACCAACATTACCACTGCTCCTATCTTTAAACAAAACAAGCCAGAAATTCTTATCTGCTCATCACGATGGGCTTGATATAATTCTTGGGTATTCTGACTAAGTTTGTCATATTCAGCTTTCAGTTTTGCATGCTCTTCCTCCAATTTAGGATCATCATTTCCTGAATACCATGCATTATCAAGTCTGTTGTCTATAACCTTATATCTATCCCATGCCTCATTTGAAATATCATGTGCATCTTGGGCTTTTTTAGAAAATACAGATAAACGCTTGCTGCATATCATCTCAAAATCTATTTTTTCAAACACATGCTTATTCGCATAATATAACTTTAAGAATCGTGAAGATTCCGTCTGTAGCATTTCAATATCTTTCAACAGTTCCTGGGAATCTGATACTAATTCAGTTTCTATATAATCTATTATTTTCCCTGTATCTTTACTGTCTCTATAAAACTCATAAATTTTCCATGCATCGTTGAAGGTCATATCTCCTGTTGAGATATAGCCTTCAATAACATTATTTATATATAATAAGTTTTGTGCAATTGTATAAATCATAACTAAATGCAATTAATTGTTTCTTTTAAAATGTCATCATCTATCTGGCGATAGCGATTGAATGCCCTACTTCCCTCAACATGACCACTCATCTTTCCAACGATATTCGGATCACGTACAGCCTTATAAGCTGCACCAACGAAAGTACGGCGAGCCATGTGAGAACTGGCGACATCACAAATTCGTTTCATTTCATTCTCCCCAGTCGTTGAGTTACGAACCTGAACGATTCTTGTGATGCCACAAATCAACAGGATAGCCTTGATGGCATCATTGTATTTCTGTGGACTGATGAAAGGAAACAAGCGTCCATCCTTATCAACACCCTCATATTTCTTCACCAATTTCAAAGCACATGGATTTAACGGAATACGAGGCTTCACCGGAGCATCTTCATCGGCAGTCTTACTCGGCACATACTCCAAGATTCCCTGGGTGATGTTCTGAGAAGTCAATCTCGTAAGATCACCAACACGACAACCTACCAAGCACTGGAACACAAATATATCACGCTGAGTTTCCAATGTCCTTAAAGGAAGTTTTGAACACGCCTTCTTATCTTCATCATCCAGTTTTTCAAACATTGCAGGAATATCTGTTTCAGCCACAAGATTTCGTTCTTCCTTTGTTATATAAATAGGTGTACCATACTTCTCCACGCCTATCTTGATTCCATCGAAAGGACGATTGGTTGTTCTCTCCGTTTCATACAACCATTGCATAAACGCCTTGAATTTCTTTTTAAGCTTCACAATGGTATTCTCTCCACGGTCTTGCAATTTGGTCATCGTATGAACCACGTTGATTTCAACAGGATACTCTTCAAGAATACTTTCAAACTGTTTAGGGTATTTCTCCGATAATGTCTTTTCATAACGAAGATACTCCTCGAAATCTTCAATATCCTTACGAGTCATCTTGTCTATATTCCAAGCAAACTTCTCCTGCATCACTTTCTTCTTGAAAGCTTCATATCGAGCCAAATCCCGAATCAACACTCGGAAGGCTTTGGTATGATCATACGAGAAGCGCTTCTTTTCCAAATACTCTTCAGCCAGGTCATAAATAGAGTTCTTTTTTCTTTCTCTCTTTCCTTTCTTGGCAGGCTGACGTGTTGGATGATGAAAGCGGTTTACTATCTTATCCAACCACACAGCATCTACATCATCTTTATGAGCAGAAGCGAAAGCCTCCATTATAGAAGCTAACAACTCGTCCAACAATTGCTTTTGCTGTTTAGAGTTTTTCACTTCAGGTGTTATAATACGATCTGCTACAACAACCTCGCCATAAGATTTCAACTCATAGCCTTTCTTTGCAGCTTCTTCTTTATTTATAGACAATACTTTTTCTGGTACAGCAATACCAGTCTTTAAAGTCTTAGTTCTATTGATAAAATATCGAAAATGCTTCGGAGAGATAAACAATCCGCTCTTTACCCTAAGATTGGCACCACGAAAAGGCACGAAGCGAATGAGTATTTCGCTTCTATGCGTAACCTTATCTTCCTTGCTTGATATACTTAATTCTATACTAGCCATATTAGTTCCATTTTGGTTGCTGCAAAGATACAACATTTTTGGCAACATTTTGGCAACATCTTTGAAATCTAACGTATTTTTAAGAAACTTTACGAAACAAGCAACGACTATCAACATCTGATTATCAAGCACTTACAATCATCATAATTTTTCATAAGTTTAAATAAAAATATGCCTATCAGGCGCACCGAAGAAAATCCTAACTACTTGATAATAAGCGGTTAGGATTTTTCGTTTCTAGAAATTGCCAACATTTTGGCAACATATTTCAATGCTAATCCATCGCGATTGCCAAAAGCAAGGTGTCATTTTACATACTTTCACACTATTTCTTGTGATTACACATCGAAAGATTTGATTTCTCGCTACCCAGATGATCGTGGCTATTCCATACGTAATCTGCGATATATGAAACGCTTTGCATCTGAATATCCAGACTTTTCCAATTTGGCAAGTGCCACTTGCCAAATTAAAGGAACTGCCAATTCTGCAAGTGACACTTGCAAAATTAGAGAGTGAAGGCAAGGAGTTTGTTCAAGTACCACTAGCACAAATATCTTGGTATCACCATATTTCCCTGTTATCCAAGGTAAAAAACGAATTACCCAACCTATGGGAATTGCACAATACGAAACAGAAAAACTCTTTGCTGATGTAGCATCGGCATTGCCACAGATTGAGGAAATAGAGGAGAAGCTTGAAAAATCAGAGGAAAAATCGGATAAAGAATAATACATGGTTATTTCCATTTTGGAAATAACCATAATATATATAGGAATAACACAGAAAATACAAAGCAGAGAGATTACTACCTACATCAGCCCCTCCAGTTTTTCCTGCGCCTCGCGCATATCTTTTTCAAAATTCACATGGTCTAGAAGGAATTCCGTTCTGCCTTGAGAAAGAAGAAGATAGAGCTGCGGATTCATGCCCTCTACATACTGGGCGATGGCATACTCTATATCATCACGCTGCGTAGGATTGGTGGAAAATTCAAAAACCCTGAGCTTCTGATGAATAAAGCAATATGCCGACTCTATACTATCTCTGGTGATGCCCCCTGCCAAGAGAGCATCACCATTATTATTCTGATTCATTCTGAATATTCTTTTTATTTCACGCCCTTCATCGACAAGGCGATGCGCTTGCGCTTCAAATCTACTTCTGTTACTCTCACCATCACATGCTCATGAAGCTTTACCACCTCAGAAGGATCCTGAATGTAACGGTTTGACATTTGGGAGACATGAACCAGACCATCGTTGTGGACACCTATATCTACAAAGGCACCAAACTTGGTAATGTTGGTAACAATGCCCGGCACAACCATGCCCACCTGCAAATCCTCTATCTCCTTGATGCTGGCATCAAACTCAAACTTCTCAACCTCACCACGAGGATCCAAACCCGGCTTGTCAAGCTCTGCCATGATATCGGTCAAAGTAGGCATACCCACCTCGGCACTCACATATTTTCTGATATCAATCTTCTTCTGCAGCGCCTTGTCTTCTACCAGCTGCTTCACCGTTACGCCCTGATCTTTCGCCATCTGCTCTACCAGCGCATAGCGCTCTGGATGAACGGCACTGTTATCCAAAGGATTCTTAGCGCCTGGAATGCGGAGGAAGCCGGCACACTGCTCAAAGGCTGAAGGACCCAGACGTGGCACTTTCTTCAACTGGGCACGGGAAGCGAAGGCTCCATTCTCACGGCGATATTCCACGATATTCTTGGCAAGCGTAGGTCCCAAACCGCTCACATAGGTCAGCAGATGCTGCGATGCGGTATTCAGGTTGACACCCACCGAGTTCACGCAACTCATCACCACCGTATCCAGACTCTTCTTCAACTGAGTCTGATCCACATCATGCTGATACTGTCCCACACCGATGCTCTTCGGATCAATCTTCACCAATTCTGCAAGCGGATCCATCAGTCTTCGTCCGATGCTCACAGCACCACGCACGGTAACATCCTCATCCGGGAACTCATCTCTTGCAATCTTCGAAGCCGAATAGATAGAAGCGCCATCCTCGCTCACCACATAGATATCTACCGGATGAACGAAATCGATACTATGCAGCCAGTCGCTGGTTTCGCGGCTTGCCGTACCGTTACCTACAGCCATCGCCTCCACCTGATACATCTTTACCATGCGCTGGATGGCAGCCGTAGCCTCGCTCTTCCTGTTGCGGGGAGGATGAGGATAAACAATTTCATGATGAATCAGATTGCCCTGCGCATCAAGACAGCAAGTCTTGCAACCATTGGCAAAACCTGGGTCAACCGCCATCACGCGTTTCTGTCCGAGAGGAGCCGCCAACAGAAGCTGGCGCAGGTTTTCGGCGAAGACCACAATAGCCTCCTCATCTGCCTTCTGCTTGCTGAGCGCAGCAAATTCGGTTTCAATGCTAGGCTTCAGCAGTCGCTTGAAGGCATCATCCACCGCTTCACCCACCAGCGTCTGGCACTCACCGAAACCATGTACATAGTGGCGCTTCAGTTTATCCTGACACTGCTCATCATCAGCCGAGATGCTGACACGCAAGAATCCTGCCGCCTCGCCTCTACGCATAGCCAGCAGTCGGTGCGAAGAACATTTCTTCAATGGTTCTGAGAAATCGAAATAGTCGGAGAAGCGCTGCGCCTCTTCCTCATCCTTCTTCTTGGCTACCACCTTAGAAGTGATGATGGCACCGCGTCTGAACTCGCCGCGAATCTGATTGCGGCTATGCTCATTCTCGCTTACGGTTTCGGCGATAATGTCCTTGGCACCCTGAAGTGCAGCCTCCACATCCTTCACCTTATCGCCCACAAACTTCCTGGCAGCCTGCTCCGGATTGCGCTCACGCTGGAAGAGGAGCAGCTGTGCCAGAGGCTCCAAGCCTGCCTCACGTGCTATCTGTGCACGGGTGCGGCGCTTTGGCTTATAAGGAAGATAGATATCTTCCAGTTCGGTGGCATCCCAGCACTGTTCGATGCGTTTTTTCAGTTCATCCGAGAGTTTTCCCTGTTCCTCGATGGTTTTGAGGATAGTCTCTTTTCTCTTCGCCATCTCAGAGAGTTTCTCGTTAGCCTGTGCGATGGCTTCAATGTTTACCTCGTCCATATTACCGGTTTTCTCCTTGCGGTATCGCGAGATAAACGGAATGGTGCAGCCCTCTTCGAGCAGCGCCAGAGTATTTTCTACAGCCTGCTCCTTCAGATTGAGCTGGGCTGCTATCAGCTTTGTAAATTGATTCATTTATGATATTTATAAAATAAGATTCAAACTGTTTGTTCATGCAAAGATAGAGAAAAAAGTTGGTTTGCCCAAATATTCCCTCATATTATTTGGCGGTCTCACTAAAAAATCGTAGCTTTGCAGCAGAAATAGCTTTAGATACATTCAGCACGCCCGATTTTCTTGATTTACATCAACAATACGACTTGTTTTGCAAGAAAAACTGAGAAATAGTTTTGAGTTTTAAGTTATTTCCTATACCTTTGCCGCTGAATTAGAGAGTGCAGGGCATGTCTGGGATGTGCTTTGCTATCATAAATAAAGGGGCTGAAAAGCTACCTGATTAGAGTGATAAAAGAAAGTAATAATTAAAAGAAAAGATTGATTATGAAAAAGATTATGTTGAGCCTTGCTATGGCTCTCGTTTCAGTTTGCGCTAGCGCACAGGTTTACATCGGTGGTACAGCTGGTATTTCCAGCAACAAGATCGGTGATGGTGACAGCAAGACAGCTTACACCTTGATGCCTGAAATCGGTTACGAATTCAACAACAAGTGGGAAGCAGGTCTCGAGATTGGTATCAAGAAGGGCGAAGTTTGCAAGCTTTCTCCTGTAGGTGAATCTACAACATTTAGAGTAGCTCCTTACGTACGTTACACAGCCGTAGAAACCAAGTTGGTTAACCTCTTCTTAGAGGGTACAATCGGTTACAGCAGTTACAGCAAGGGCGGTGGCGATTCTTACGAGGTAGGCATCAAGCCAGGTTTGGCTGTTAAGCTTTCAGACCACGTAAACTTCATCACAAAGGTAGGTTTCCTCGGTTACAAAGGTTATTCTCCTGACCATGGTGACAACTCATCAACATTCGGACTTAACGTAGATGCCAGCAACATTTCATTTGGTGCTATCTACAAGTTCTAATCTTAGGGTGCTCATTTACTCATAAGCAAAAATATCAGGGGCGCAAGCGATTCCTTTCATGGAAACAGCTTGCGCCCCATTTTTTTGTTCAGCAAGCGAACACGCTTTTACTCTTCACTCTTCACCTTTCC
>ERZ1026886.1090-NODE-1090-length-12485-cov-45.403540_pt1 | contig 12485 bp, 6 predicted proteins | sample MGYA00380173_ERZ1026886 | MGnify/ENA primary metagenome ERZ1026886 (study PRJEB33269, sample SAMEA4719809) | human gut metagenome | biome: human-associated habitat; feature: organic feature; material: feces | place: Cameroon | collected 2013-10 ... | reverse complement strand
TCCCGCACCTACTACATCTATTGCAGAAGCGGAAAGCGAAGCCATGGTGCCTGCCAGAAAATGAAGAAGCAAGGCTTCAAGGTATATGATATGGAAGGTGGAATCCTAAACTGGACAAAGCTCGGAATGCCGGTTGAAAGATAAAAAAGATTGTTAAAATGCTAAAAATACTTGCCTGTGTAACTATTTTTAGTTACATTTGCAGTCGAATACATAAAGAATGTGACAAATGAATAAGAAAGATAAACTTTTAAAACGCTTCTATAGTCTGCCGAAAGATTTTACTTTCGACGAAATGGTTAGTGTATTTTCCTGCTATGGGTTCCATCAGGAAAACAAAGGAACAACTTCTGGTTCAAGAGTCATATTTGTCAATGACAAAGATGGCAATAGCTACATCATGCATAAGCCTCATCCTTCAAATATTATCAAAGGATATGTTATGAGACAAGTATTCACATTTCTAAAAGCTAATGGATATATTAATAAATAGGAGGAACATAATATGGGATTATTAAAATATAAAGGTTATACGGGTAGCGTAGATTATAGTGAGGAGGACAATTGCTTATATGGCAAAGTTCTCGGAATGAGCAAGGATATGATTACCTACGAAGGTCAAGATGTCAATGAACTACGAAGGGATTTTGAAGGCGCAATAGATGACTATCTGGCTTTATGTAAAGCCAATGGCAAGACACCTCGTGTACCATATAGTGGCAACTTGAATATCCGCATTACTCCTGAAATTCATAGCCGTATTGCAATGATGGCGATGCAAGCAGGAACTACAATCAATGGTTTTATTCGTGACACACTAGCTAATGTTACAGGTGTAACTCAAGTTACAAACGCATAAGAATTACCCCCGAAAAGGTATAATTAATCAAAACTCACGATTAACTATACCCCTTCGGGGGTATTTTATTTTATCTGAATCTATTTCTTCAACAGAATCCAAGCCGAATTTACTTCTTCAACACCGGCTCGCAGGTGATGCTGACACCAAGCTTCTTGAAAATCTTCTGATCCACATCACTCAGCATCACGGTGCAATGAGCCTGACAGCCACGGAGCTTTGGCAACTGCTCCAATGCCTTCCTGCAGTTCTCATCATTCTCAGAAAGAACAGAAAGAGCTACCAAAACCTCATCCGTATGAAGACGAGGATTGTGACCACCCAGGTAATTCACCTTCGTATGCTGGATAGGCTCAATCATCGACTGAGGAATCAGCTTCAACTCATGGTCGATGCCCGCCAAGTGCTTGGTAACATTCAAGATCAATGCCGCACTGCAACCCAGCAGTTCGCTGCTGTGACCGCAGATAATCGTGCCATCCTCCAACTCTATCGCAGCAGATGTATGACCCGTTGCCTTCTTATGATCCTTAGCCGCTACAGTCACCTTGCGATAATCCGTAGTAATCTTAGCCTGCTTGAAAAGCAGCTGAATCTTGCTGATCTCCTCCTCGTTGCACGCACCAGCCGCCAACTTGTTGGTAGCTGCATAGTAACGGCGTATAATCTCGTTCTTCGATGCCTCGCAGCAAACCTCATCGTCTGAAATGCAGAAACCTACCATGTTCACACCCATATCCGTAGGCGACTTGTATGGATTGCTTCCGTAAATACCCTCAAACAAAGCATTGAGCACAGGATAGATCTCAACGTCGCGGTTGTAGTTGATGGCTATCTTGTTGTATGCTTCCAGATGGAATGGGTCAATCATGTTCACATCATTGAGATCGGCAGTAGCAGCCTCATAGGCGATGTTTACCGGATGCTTCAATGGGAGATTCCAGACAGGGAAGGTCTCAAACTTGGCATAACCCGCACGCACACCACGCTTGTTTTCATTGTAAAGCTGACTCAGGCAGACAGCCATCTTGCCGCTACCAGGACCTGGAGCTGTAACAATCACCAGCGGACGCTCAGTCTCTACATAGTCATTCTTGCCGAAACCCTCATCCGAAGCAATGAGATCCACATCATGAGGATAACCCTCGATGAGATAATGGCAGAATGTCTTGATGCCCTCACGCTCCAGGCGCTGCTTGAAGGCGATGGCTGCAGGCTGACCGTTATAATGGGTGATGACAACAGAACCCACCATGAAGCCACGGTTCTGGAACTCGCCACGAAGGCGCAGCACGTCCTCATCGTAAGTAATGCCCAGGTCGGCACGCTTCTTGTTCTTCTCGATGTCGGCGGCACTGATTACGATAACAATCTCGATGCTATCGCTGATTTTCTGGAACATGCGCAGTTTGCTATCAGGCTGGAAACCCGGCAAAACGCGACTGGCATGGTGGTCATCGAAAAGCTTGCCTCCCAATTCCAGGTAAAGCTTTCCGTCAAACTTAGAGATTCTCTCCTTAATGTGCTCAGATTGAATCTTCAAATACTTCTCGTTGTCAAATCCTAACTTCATATTGTGTTATCTTTCTTTGAGTTGAACTCTATATCCTTATCGTTAAAAAACAAATCGCCTGCAAAATTACAAAAAAGTATTGAATTACGAGACAAATATGAAGATAAAGTTTCTAAAAAGTGACAGATAAGCCACAAGAATGAGAAATAAAGTCGCAATCCTTTCGTCAAATCGATTTTTTGCAGTAACTTTGCACCGAATATTCAATAAAATCACAAAAATATGATTAAAGCAATGATTCTGGCTGCAGCAGCACTCACCATGAGCGCAGCTACAGCCGATGCACAGACTATGATTGAGAAAAACAACATCAAGGTGGAAAACCACCTGATGACCCCAGAGGCTCTTTGGGCCATGGGAAGAATTGGTGGCGCCGAAGCTTCGCCTAACGGCAAGCAGGTGGTTTACCAGGTAGGTTACTACAGCGTGAAGGAGAACAAGAGCCATCAGATGCTCTTCATCATGGATGCCAACGGCAAGAACCAGAAGGCACTGACCACTGATGCCAAGAGCGAGACCGATGCGGCATGGATTCAGGGCGGAGAGAAGATTGCCTTCATCCGCGAAGGCCAGCTCTGGAGCATGAACCCAGACGGAACCGGCCGCAAGCAGCTCACCAACGACAAGCTGGGCATCCAGGGCTTCCGCTTCTCTCCTGACGGCAAGAAGGTAATCCTCATCAAGGAACTCCCTTACCACGGAACCATCAAGGAGAATCCTTCCGATCTCCCTCTCGCCACAGGTCGCCTCGTCACCGATATGAACTATCGCCACTGGGACCACTACGTAGAGAGCCTTCTCCACCCATTCGTGGCTGATGTTGCTGCCGACGGCACCATCAATGCCGGCGAGGATATCCTGAAGGATGAGCCATTCGAGTGCCCTATGGCACCATTCGGAGGCATCGAGCAGTTGGCATGGAGTCCTGATTCCAAGACCATCGCCTATACCTGCCGCAAGAAGGAGGGCGTTCAGTATGCCATCTCTACCGATTCTGATATCTTCCTATATAATATAGGTACGCGCGAGACCAAGAACCTCTGCAAGGAGGCTGGCTATGTGGAGCCTAAGATTGATGCTACCAAGAGCATGAAGAACCAGGCTGTGAATGCGCCTGAGAATCTGAAGAACAATCCGGGTTACGACGTGAACCCTCAGTTCTCTGCTGACGGAAAGTACATCGCTTGGCAGAGCATGGCCCGCGATGGCTACGAGAGCGACCGCAACCGCCTCTGTGTTTACGAACTCGCTACCGGCAAGAAGAACTATGTATCAGAGAAGTTCGACTCTAGCGTAGAGGGCTTCGTATGGAACAAGGACAACAAGAGCCTCAGCTTCATCGGTGTATGGCACGGAACCCTGAACCTCTATCAGGCTAACTTCAAGGGCGAAGTAAAGCAGATTACCAACGAGTGGGCTGACTACGGAAGCATCTCGCTTGCCAACAACGGCAACAAGCTTCTCGCTACCAAGGCTAGCATGAGCCACCCTACCGATATCTACATCGTTACCCCTGGCAAGAATGCCAAGAGCACCAAGGTAGAGCAGATTACCCACGAGAACGACCACATTCTGAGCCAGTTGAACCTGGGCAAGTGTGAGCAGCGCTGGGTGAAGACCACCGACGGCAAGGACATGCTGGTATGGGTGATGTTGCCATCTAATTTCGATGAAACCAAGAAGTACCCTACCCTTCTCTTCTGCGAGGGCGGTCCTCAGAGTCCGGTGAGCCAGTTCTGGAGCTACCGCTGGAACATCCAGATTATGGCAGCCAACGGTTACGTCATCGTATTGCCTAACCGCCGTGGTCTCCCAGGTTTCGGCAGTGCCTGGAACGAGGAGATTTCAGGCGACTGGACGGGTCAGTGCATGAACGATTATCTTTCTGCCATCGATGATGCTACCAAGAATCTGCCTTACGTAGATAAGGATCGTCTGGGATGTGTGGGCGCCAGCTTCGGCGGTTTCTCAGTATATTATCTCGCCGGTCACCACAACAAGCGTTTCAAGGCATTCCTCGCTCACGATGGTGCTTTCAATCTGGAGAGCATGTACACCGATACCGAGGAGGCTTGGTTCAGCAACTGGGAGTATGAGGATGCTTACTGGAACAAGGATAAGAGTGCCAACGCCAAGAAGACTTACGAGAACAGTCCTCATAAGTTTGTAGATAAGTGGGACACACCAATCCTCTGCATCCATGGCGAGAAGGACTACCGCATCAACGCCAACCAGGGCATGGGCGCCTTCAATGCAGCCCGCATGCGCGGTATCCCAGCCGAACTCCTCATCTATCCTGATGAGAACCACTGGGTATTGAAGCCACAGAACGGCGTGCTCTGGCAGCGCACCTTCTTCGGATGGCTGGATAAGTGGTTGAAGAAGTAAAACTTTAAAGGAGAAATCTTTAAAGGAGAAATCTTTAAAGGAGAAATCTTTAAAAAGGAAGAATCTTTTGAAAGAAATAATCTATATTAAAGAAGGGAGCCCTCACGGACTCCCTTCTTCTTTATAATAAAAAACCAACACTCCAGCTAGACCTCTATGTCTAGCAAAAACTTATCACTTAACTAACAACTTCTTGCCATTGACAATATAAATGCCTTTGGCAAAACCATTTACACTAGCAACATCTGTCTTTATCAATCTCCCATCAATGGAATAAATATCGCAGTTATGTACTGCTGCTACAGGTTCTACCTTGCTGATACCTGTTGCTTCACCACCCTTAGTGTAATACTTCTTGAAGAACTCCATATACTTAGTACCCCAATCAGCTGGTGTTGCATGTCCCAGGAACGGATTGATGATATATACCTTATCCTCTGCCTTCACCTTATCGAGCAGGTTGAATGGAGCAAGGTTGGTACGTGTAGGGTCGGTAGTATCCTGCAAGCTGAAGCAAGAGATAACCGGACAGGTTACGTGCTCTGAGAAGTTCATCACATCATAGTATGAGTTGAACTCGTTCATCTGCTCTGTAGTCATTCCGAGTTTTTCTGCTGCAGCCAGGAAGTTGGCACGAGGCCAGTTCACGATCTTCATGCCTTCCTCGAAGTCAGCATGACCCGTGATAGAAGGAGCAATGGCTCTGAATGCTCCCGACAAGCCCTCGGCTACATAAGTGAAGCAACCACCCTGACTGCCACCGGCAGCATAGAGATTATTGGCATCCACCTTCTCACGTGTCTTCACAAAGTCGATGGCTCTCACGCAGTCGAGATAAGCACCACGATAATAGTGCTTCTCCTTGTCGCCCCAGCCGTATGAATAGTAGTCTGTCTTGCCGTTCTCGTCACGACCATATACGTTGTCTGCTATGTTTGGCTCACGGTTGTTGAGCATCTGTCCACGGGTAGAGAGGATAAACTCGCAATAGTCTGGATTATCATCTGCACCCACACACCATGGGGTACTGCTACCGCCATCGGTTCCCTGATAATGGATGATGGTTGGATACTTGCCTTCAGCCACTGGTTCTGCATAATAACCACGGATGGTAACAGGAGTACCATTCTTGCTGTCAGCTACAGACTTCATCGTCACGAGATAAACCTTGCGCTTGTCTGTACTCTTATCTTTCAATTCCTCCATCTGGATGTTGGCATCTGTTGCAGCCAACTCGTCGAGTCCTTCCTGCCAATAGCTCCAGAAGTCGCTAGGAGCAGTAGCCTTTACAGGCACATTCTTAGGGTCGTAACCGATGTTGTAAGAGCAAACATCGTTATGGTTTACATTGGCTGTCAGCTTGTAGAAGCCAGGCTCATTCAATTGGTCGAATACCAGATTCACGTGCTTGGTCTCGCCAGCAGCCAGCGTTACATCCTGCGAGTAGGTCTGATAGATGCTATGTGTCTGAGTATCATCATCCACCATATCCTTCATCAGCGTAACCTTATAAGGCACGGTTACTTCCATGCTCTCAACATTGGTTATAGTCATACCGAGTTTTGGAGTCTCGCCGCCTTCCCAAGCCTTGATGTCGTCATCATCATTCTGGGCAAAGATATTGTATTCCTTCTCAGGTGATACGAGTTCGATGCTGTTCAATGTATAACCGATACCGCTCACACGAAGTCCATTCTTCATGATGGCAGCCAGCCATTCATCGGTCAGGGTATATTCAAAGTAGCTACCGCCCGTAAACTGAGCAATCTTCAAGCCGGCAAGAGCGGTCCAGTTGGCAAGAATCTTACCCTGTGCAGTACCGAATCCCAAACCGGAATAGTTCATGCGGAGCTTATCGCCAGCCTTGGCATCAGCCAGCTTATCCTTAAGTTCAGCAGCCTTTACGAATACGGAATTGTTGCTGCCAGCAGCCCAGCTGATAACCTCTGAGCCTGTCCAGATAGTGGTATAGGCATTACCCTTGTTTCCGGAATCTTCCTTAACAATCCTGTGCTTGATATCTACACTGGAGAGATTGTAACCGATTCCCTTGATGATGATACCCTTGTTTTGCAATTCGGCAAGCATCTCTTCCGTGATAGTTGCCTTGAAGATATAAGGAGCTTCTGAAATCACGTATTTTTCATCTACTCCAGCCAAAGTCTTCCAGTTGCCATTCTGCAGGAACAACTGATGGTTGCTGCCATTGAGGCTAGGAATTGTGATTTCCAACTCATCGCCTACCGCTGCATTGGCAAACTTGGCAGCTTCTATCTTCTGATAAACACTCCAGCTATCCACAGAAACATCACCCTTCCATACGTTCAGGTTGATGGTTACATATTCCTTATTGTCGGTGATATGCTTCTTGAAGAACGACAGACAGTCGTTGTACCAAGTGTTAGGAGTCTGATGCTTGCAGTCAGCATTCACCACATACTGCTTCTCCTCCACCTTCAGGTTGTTGTAAGGTGCGAAGTTGGTATGAGGAGGACAAACCGGGTCTTGCAGGCCCATCGCTGTAGTAACAGGACAGGTGATGTAAGGAGCCAGGTTCTTGGTGTCGAAGTATGAGAGGAACTTATACATATCCTCATCGCTCAAATTCTTTTCTGCCTGCTGCTTCTTGGCTACAGCTGCTGGCCAGGCTCCCACCTTGAAGTAATCAGGGAAGTCGCCCATAAACTGGATGGATGGTGCGATAGCCTTGATACGGTTGTCGAGGGCTGCACCTGCGATGGTGAGGGCACCACCCTGGCTGCCACCCATCATGAAGATGTTGTCCTGCTGGGCCTTCTCGCGAGAGGCGATGAAGTCGATGCCTCGTATTACGTCCATATAGGCACCTCTATAATAATAGGTATCCTTGTCGCCGAAGTTGTAGGCAAACCAGTCGCCATACTTGTTCTTATTATCACCACGATTGTTGATTACCTGACCGCGAACAGAGAGGTTCAACTCAATCCAGTCGCTGTTCTGGTTGCCATCAGGACAGAAGTTGAGGGCTGGAATGGCAGCATCGCTGTCATAACCGTTCTGGGTGATGATGACAGGATAAGTGCCCGCAGCCACTGGCTCTGCATAATAGCCACGGATGGTTACAGGATTGCCGTCGCCATCATCTATTGAGTTCATCTCTACGAGATAAACATTACGCTTGCTGGTTGACTTTGAGTCTATCTTGGTGAGTTTATATTCCGGAGCCACCTTTGCCAGGTCTGCCTTAGCCTTGTCCCAGAACTCCTTGAAGTCGCTCTGTGCATCAGGTGCTGAAACGATGCTTGTAGGGTCGTAACCGATGTTGAAATCGCTCAACTCTCCGTAATTGGCAGTAACCACAGCATGATAGAAACCTGGCTTCAGGTCGGTCAAAGGAATGGTTACGGTCTTGGTTTCACCAGATGCTACAGTCTCTTTCTGCTCATAAGTCTTGAACTCCTGATAATCATCTGTACGAACCACCGCCTTCACGGTAACCTCCTGGTCCTTGCTCTCTACACTCTGTACGTTAACTCTGATAACAGGTGTCTCGCCCTTCTCCCAGCACTTGATGTCGGCTTTCTCTACCTGGCAGTTGAGGGTAGGTATCTGTGCAGGATCAATGATATCTACGCTGGTCAGCACATAGCCGATACCCGTTACGATGCAACCGTTTGCCTGCAACTTAGCCAACATATCTGCCGTAACAGTATATTCAAAATAGCTGGATGTTAACTGATTAAAAGCCGTACCATCAGGCATGTCCTGCCAGTCGCCTGTTGAAATATGACTCTGGGCACCCATGGCGAGATTGGAATAGTTGAAGCGCAACTTATCGCCTACCTTTACATGGATAAATAGAGAATTATCCAAAGTCTGCCAACCATTCTGTACGCCAGCCGACCAGTCGATAGCTTTATTTCCTGTCCATACGTTAGATACAGGATTTCCCTTTTCTGTATCGCTGGTCTGCACTTGTCTTATCAAGTCGATACTGGTGGCAGTATAACTGACACCCTTTACGATAACGCCCCCGCTCTTCAGTTCGGCGAGCATATCCTCTGAAATCAGCCACTTGATTTCGCAAGGAGCACTGCCAACAGTCTGACCGCTCTCTGCACCAGGCATTGTTTTCCAGCCGCCCGTATTAAGCATCACCTGCGCCGAAGAGGCAGAAGTCTGCGAAACATACACCGAGAGCATATTGCCTACCTCGGCATCCTTGAAATTAGAAGAAGCGATGGAAATCCAGTTACTCCATGCTGCATCCATCTCTTGGGTTCCGGTCCAGATGTTAGTCTTCACCTCAACGGTTCCCGCTCTCAATCCTATATATACAAATAGGTAAAGGAGCAATAAGAAATACCTTTTCATGATTTTTTGTTTTTAATTTTAGTGTTAAATTGTTTTCGTGTGCAAAGATAGGATAATTTGCACAAAAGACTGTCCTCTAATGTCTTTTAAGCTTTCCCAAATGGAGAAATACACATTTGGGAAGATAAAATACACAAATGGGAACCTGCTTTTCGCATTTTTCGCCTTCCTGATTTGGCTATTTCAGATAATCTCTTTATCTTTGCAGTATGAAGAAACTAAAATTCATAATAGCAATCATTGCTCTATTGTTGCAGACCACTATCATGCAGGCGCAATACAGCTTCCGCTCCATCGACATCCAGTCTGGATTGAGCGATAATTACGTGCGCTCCATCCTGAAAGACCAGCAGGGCTATCTCTGGTTCGGCACCCTCAACGGGCTTACCCGATACGACGGGTTCCGCAACCGCATCTATCCGCTTACCCAGAAGGACGGTAAGCAGAAAGCCAACATCTTCCAGGTGGCGCAGGACAAGTCTGCACAAATCTGGGTTACCACATACGACGGACACATCTTCTGCTACAATCAGGACGAAGACTGCATGATAGACAATGCCAGTGAACGGCTCGCCCAACTGGGCATCAAGGCAGCCTCCCACAATTCCAACAGCAAGAATACAGGCGCGAGAGTCATCATAGACCAGGACAAGAACCTATGGTACGTCTCCGGCTACACCTTATATTATTATATATACGACGAGAACCGTCTCTATCAGATGAAACTCGCCGAACCCGCCAATTCGATAACCTGCCGGGAAGGAATCGCTTACGCACAGACCAGCAAGGGGCACATCTACCGCATCAACGTGAAACTGAAAAATGCCACTCTCCTTGCCACCTATCCCATGCAAGCCAAGGCAAAGAATCTCAGAATTTACCAAGATAACCAAGGCAATGTATGGACATACGACCAATACGTAAACGGACTCTACCTGCTGCCCCTGGGCAAGACATCAGAAAAAGCAAGACGCGAAAAAGGCGCATCGCAGACTACCCTGGAAAAAATCTGCGATGAAAACGTCAGTGCCCTGGCTGAAGACCGGCAAGGCAACCTATGGATAGGAACCAACAGCGCAGGCATCATCATCCGACAGACCGACGGAACCTCCACACGCATCACCCGCAACGAGGACAATCCCTATCCCCTGACCAGCAACCATATCTACACCATACTCATCGACAACGAGAACATGGCGTGGATAGGAAGCACGAAGGTGGGCGTTGCCTACACCAATCTCAACAACTACAGCATCACTTCCGTAGCCACCCCATTCAATGAAGACATCGGTTTCCTGTGCCAGGATGCCATGGGCAAGCTATGGATAGGCTACGACGGCAACGGACTCTACTGCGAAACCACGGGCAAACTATACCAGGCTGGCAACAGCATGCTGAAGAACAATCTGGTAATAGGCGGCAGGATAGCCGGCGACAGGAACATCTACCTGGGCACCTACGGAGGAGGAATCTATCAGCTTACACCTGATGCACAGATTCGCCCCATCTGGCAAGAACATGCCCAGCTGAAATACGCCAGACGAGTGATAGAGGACAAGAAAGGAAACTTCTGGATAGGCGGCGTGATGAGCGGACTCTGCAGCATCACCCCACAAGGCAAGTTCAGGAACTATACCTATCAAAACTCCATCCTCCGCACCAATGCCATCACCGACCTGGCCTATACCGGGCAGGAAGACGTAATGCTCATAGCCACCAGCACGGGCATGTATCTGCTCAACGCCCAAAGACAACTGAAAGAAGTTCCTGCCAAGGAATTGCAGAGTGCCTGCATCAATGCCGTTTATGCAGACCGGAGAAGACTGAAATGGGTGTGCACCAACGATGAAGTGAGAATATACGATGCCCACTTCCATCTACTCAAAGCCTTTGGCAAGAACGAGGAACTGAACAATGCACTTGCCATTACGGGCGACCGCCAAGGCCAGATATGGATTACCACAAGCAAAGCCCTCTTCAACATCAGAACAGGCAAGAACGAGAAAGGCGATTACACTTTCCATATCAGGAAACTTGTGGATAAGGATGGTTTGGGCAACATCACCTTCTGCAAGAAAGCCATCTACTGCGACAGCAACGGCGACATCCTGGCAGGAGGCTGCGGCAAATACATCCGCCTGAGTCCTTCGCTGATAGAAGAAAGCATGAAGGCAAGAAACGTGGTGGTCACTGAATTGCAAATCAACGGAAAAGTGATTGCATTAACTTCAGACAAGCTGCAAGACATGGAATTCCAGCACGATGAGGAGATCAGCCTGTTCGTCTCCACGCTGGATTATACCCATGCAGCCCCACTCCGTTTTGCCTATCGTCTGGACAACGATGAAGAATGGAAGATAGCCGACGGCAACTGCATCCAGCTAGGTCAGCCTTCCTGGAGAAAACATACCTTGCAGGTGAAGGGGCTGGACGGAAATGATGACAAGGTAACGATGATTACCTTCCGCGTTCTACCGCCATTCTGGCTGTCAGGCAAAGCCATCATGCTCTATTTCCTGCTACTGGTTCTTATTTCCTGGCAAGTATGGAAAAGGGAGAAGCGCAGAAAAAATGAGGAAGATGCTTCTGAAGAAAAAGAAGATTTTACAATAAAGCAGGAAGATGCATCAGGAAAGCAGAATGATGTTTTGAAAAAGCAGGAAGATGCATCAGGAAAGCAGAATGATGTTTTGAAAAAGCAGGAAGATGCCTGGATAGCCAAGGCAACAGCCCTCATAGAGCAACATTTATCCGATTCGGAGTTCAGCGTAGAGAATTTCAGCGAAGAGATGAACATGAGCCGAAGCGCCCTCTACAAGAAACTGATGGCCGCCACGGGTAAATCTCCACTGGAGTTCATGCGATCTATCCGCCTCAGACATGGTCTTGCCTATCTGCAAACTGGCGACCTCTCCATCTCGGAGATAGCCTATAACATAGGTTTATCACCCAAGCAGTTTGCCAAGTTCTTCAAGGAAGAATACGGCTGCCTGCCTTCAAAATACAAGAAGAAATAAAAGGAAACTGGAAGAGGGTGTGCCTTTGACTTTTGACACACCCTCCTCCTTTTCTGTTTCTACTCTCCGAATTCTTTCTTCACATCAAAGCAGGGACAATCCTTGGCGGAGAACTCATTATGCCCATGAACCGTCGCCTCCGGATATTCCTCCTTCAGCTGCTCTATCAGCGCTTTCAGCGCAGCCTTCTGCTCGGGGGTTCGGGTGTCCTTCGGCTTGCCAGCCTGGGATAAGCCGCCGATGTAGCATATTCCGATGCTCACGGTGTTGTGGCCCTTGCAGTGGGCGCCCACCT
>ERZ1026886.1088-NODE-1088-length-12493-cov-43.260814_pt1 | contig 12493 bp, 12 predicted proteins | sample MGYA00380173_ERZ1026886 | MGnify/ENA primary metagenome ERZ1026886 (study PRJEB33269, sample SAMEA4719809) | human gut metagenome | biome: human-associated habitat; feature: organic feature; material: feces | place: Cameroon | collected 2013-10 ... | reverse complement strand
TTGTGATAGCGGCAGGATATGCCACAAGATTGGGTGAGTTGACAAAGAACTTTCCGAAGCCATTGTTGAAGATTGGTGAGAATACGATATTGGGCAGAATGCTCGATGATATTGATAAGATTCCGGAGATTGATGAGCACATCATTATCACGAACCATAAGTTTGCCGGTATTTTTGAGGAGTGGGCATCAAAACAGAGTTATACGAAGCCTGTTACGATAGTGGATGACGGTACGGAGACGAATGACACAAGGCTTGGTGCCGTGTGTGATTTGCTGTTTGCGATGGACAAGTTGAAGATTGATGATGATATGTTGGTGGTAGCTGCCGACAACATCCTCTTCTTTTGTTTCCAGGAATTCGTGGATTTCGCCAAGGCAAAGGGCACTTCGTGTATCATGTGTCATGAGCAGCCGAGCATAGAGAAGTTGCAGCGCACAGGTGTGATTGTTCTGGATGATAATGACAAGGTATTGAATATGGAGGAGAAGCCTCAGGAGCCAAAGAGTCATTGGGCTGTGCCACCATTCTATATTTACTTGAAGAAGGATTTGGATAAAGTAAGACATTCCGTAGAGAATGGTTGTGGCAAGGATGCACCAGGTAATCTTGCGCATTATATGGTGGAACAAGTGGAGATGCATGCGTGGAAAATGACGGCAGGGAGATTTGATATTGGTAGTCTTGATACGTATAAAGAGGCGTGTGAGAAGTTTGGGAAGTAGAAATGGTATCTCGAGAACCAAGAATGGATGAATCATGTTACTTCTGGGGAGTATCAGAAGTATTATGAGAATATGTATAAGGATAGATAATGTCTTTTTTCCTAAAATCATCCCGTCCTTCTTTACCTTTAAAGAAGGCTCCACATCTCTCACCAAGCCTCTCTCTTGCCCGAAGAGAGAGGATGTAACCGCCCTCCGGTGCTCAGAACCGCTTCGCTATAAGGTTGGCGGGACATCAAAGCCCTCGCCATGTTGTGCGGACTGGGACCGCCTGGATACTATTGGTGATACGAGTTCTGTCGGTTTTTCTGCTGCTTTAGATGTGGTGCAGAGAGAATTAAAGCATTTAGAATTGTTGAAGTTTGCGGGAGCGTTGATGTATGTTCGGAGGATGAAGAACAAGAAATAATAGATATATGGAAGAACGGCTTCCTCTCCCTTTTTATTTTGAGCTACTTCTTAGGGGTGGAGCTTAGTAGTCTGAATAGAATATACAATTTGGTTATGAGAAAAAGAATAAAAGAAAATCATGAGATTGTTTTTGGGCCAAACGCACAAGGGCATGTTTATAAACCTGCTCCTTATCATGGATGTAAGGCAAAAAATCTGAAAGATAAAACTAGATGGATTGGTGATGCAAATTTTGAATTCTCTATATTTAATCTAGCTGATGTTCATACAGAATTGCCATATCTAAATAATAGTGATATTATTGATAAAAGATGGCTGAATGATGATGGTCAAGGTCTTTATGCCATTTTGAATCAAGGAAAAAACTTACTTGGTCAAACTGGTGAACGCCTTGCCTTTTTCCCGATTCCTCGTAATGCACAAGACCCATGGCATGGTTACCCTACCAATAGCCAATATATTGGAGATGAACTTGTGGAACATTGGTACTCCATCAACGTAATTTCTAAAGGAATTTATCGTAAACTTTTAAAACATATCTTATGAAACCTGTCGTTAAATTTTCGATTAATGTGGAAGCTATAGATTGTTATCTCTATGGGGGATATCTATTTCTTGTTATGGCAGATGGACAATTGCTATACGTTTCTTATCATAAGGTTGTAAATCGCTTAAAATATGATTATCCTCAGTACTCTAGTTTGATAGAATTGATATTCTTACATAATGAGTATTCTAAGGGTGAAGCTGCCAAGATTATATTTGGTGTAACAGAGATAAGAGAGGTGGTAGAAAAACTTTGGCTGAAAGCTTCTAATGAAATAGAATTTGAATTAAATTTTAAAGATATTCAAGAAGAGTGTAAAAGCATCGGTGAATATTCATCCATACCTCTGGATATACGCCTCTATGGCTATCGGCTGTTTCTTGGATGCAAGGATGGTCTGTATGAGTCTCGACTGAACTCGGAAGATAACTACCAGATAAATCCTTCTCATTTGGAAAAATGCTATGATGGCAAAGTGATTGGGGTGAATGCTAATTATGGATCTGTTGTTATCTCTGCTGATTGGGATGGGCTTTTGACTGGTGAAATCTTAGACTTTGATTCAAAGTTTAGACTTGATGAACGGCATCCTCAAGGTAAACGCTCTCTACGTACAGGTTGGATGACAACTGATTTGATGAATTATGAGAGTACTTCTGAGTTTGACTATTATCGAAATGAGTATTTGCAGAAAAAAGACACAGAGGAAAAACATTTTTATTCCAAGGCTAAAATTTCTGAAAGGAAAATTATAAAGCAGTTTGGAACAGAAGTTTATGGTATGGAAACTCTCTTTGATAAATCTAACATAGATAAAGAAGATATAGTTTATAGTTTCAATAGTTCGCAGAAGGGCTTCTTTGTAATGAGTGATGGATCTATACTCAATGCTACGGTAAGAGCAAATGGATTGGCAGATTCTTTTTATATATCTTCGAGAAGTACAAATTTTGCAAAATTTGATAAGGATATTATAGACAAGCCTTTGTCTAGCTGTATTGTACCTAGTGGGTGTATCTTGGAATTTTTTGATAAGGTGGTATTAATTCAAAATAGTCAAAGCCTCACTTTAGTGAACCATTCTGTCAATAGTGTCCGCTCTTATACCTCTTCAACAAACTATCGAAACATCGTAAGTGTTGTGGATGACGACAAGGTCACTTTTTGCTCTATTTTTGGTTTGGATAGTTTGAACCATAAACCTGCATTTCCCAAGATTCCTGTTCCTGCCAAAGGCTTCGAGCCTATGATTAATGGAAAAAGGGGAAAGGATTTGCCTTTTTAATACATAACAATGTGATGCAAAAGAAAAAAGCAAATATTGAGCAGTTGACTGCAGTCATAAAGAAATATAAGGTTGTAGGTTCTTTCTTTTTAGTTTCTTGTACGAGTTGTTTTTGGTTAGGTACATATTACGAGAAAATAATGATGACTCGTGAAATAACAGAAATAGAAACTAAGCATCAAAGAGAATACTTGGAGCAAAAAGAGAACTTCTTGAAGTCTTATTATGAGCTGAAAGAACAGTTTATTAAATATTCAAACGATACAATACATGGAAAATAGAACATATAATGACATAATGGAAGAGCTTGGGCAGCTAGGGAGTACAGGTATGGATGTGACAAAAAGTCAAGAACGTGCAAAAGAGTTAAAGGAAGAGCTGGAATCAATGATAGCAAGAGCTAAGAGAAAAACTCGAATTGTTTCTTTGATTTCTTGCATATTTTGTATTCTAATAGTTGCATTTGCAGCTATTGTTAATTTGTCTAATTTAAGTTTGAAAAAAGATGTTAGTGATAAAAATGCAATTATTGAGAAATATGAACAAATGGTGAGAACCCTTGGAATCGACAAAGACAGAAACTCGAAACTGCATAAAACTAATGGCTCACCAGATTCAAATGAATTAATAAATGAAAACTATCAACTGTTGCAGAAAATTTCAGACTTAGAGAATAAAATGAAACTTATAAAGCATGAATATGGAATTAAAGTTATAGATGATGGTAAGTCTTATTATCTTCAAGCAAATAAGGTTGATTCTGCATTAATGCTTTTGGATGTATATCGTGACAAGATTCATTATGATGCCAAAAAGAAGGAATGGATTGTTGTTAGATAACGATGGGGTGTAATGAAACAATAGATATTAAGTACGAAAAATGAAAATGCCTGTTACTGGAATATTTATGAATGGCTGTGCAGATATTACAAATAGGGCATAGCCCAATCTATGAGCTATGCTAATGAGTTTACTTCCCAAAGCCGTTTCTATATGAGCAATGGTTTGAGTCGTGAAGTTATGTCTGCCTGTTAGCCATTTGGAGATTTCTGAGTCGCGCTTGTTGAGTAATCGGGCAAAATCCTTTTGGGTGAGTCCTTTGGCTTTCAGAAACTCACTAATGCGCTCGGCAATACCGAAAGACAAATCGAACTCAGCCTTTTGCTCGGCAGGTATCGCAGCGTGGCAATCATGGAATAATTTGTTCTGTATCATAACACTTAAATTTCAAAGGTTGCATTTTCTGTGTCTGTTATTATATTCTTTTCAATGGTAATCAAGTCCTTGGTAGATGCCAAGGAGAATGGGAAAGCCGTTCGAAACGGCTTGGACTTTCTACGCTTCGTGGCAGAGGAATACTGCCGCTTGGAAGTGTATAACAACCAAGAATGTGATGGAGATGATTTCTTCACTTATCAAGTGGAGAAAGAACTGGCACAAGTGCTGAGAGACGAGGCAACTCCTATTGAATCTGTTACTGTGGCTCAGAAAGAGATGGCTGAGATTGAGAAGATGGAGGCATACGATGACTATTGCCTGTGCTTTTTTGACCATATCCGTGAGGCTATCAACTTCCGATTGGCGGATGCGGATACATACCTTGCAGACCTTGACAAGCAGATAAAGCATCATACATACGAATACAAGAGATTGGTGAATGACGAAAATTTTGACCAGTTGAGTTCGCTATTCCGATTTGAGGAGTTGGGGAAGTTGCTCATCAAGAAGATTGAGTATCTGCGGACTCATGGTAGAGAGAATGAAGTGGATGGCATTATGGAGGAGTATAAGTATGTGCCGGATGTCTGCTCCTTCAAAATCAATGAACTTCTTGAAAAGGGATTGGAGAAAGATGCCTTGAAAGAGATAGACAAGGCGATTGCTGTGTATGGAGATGATGGATACAATACCACAGAGTCTTGGTATTTGCAAAAGATTGATATTTTGGAAAAGCGTAATGATAAGGCTGGGCTTATTGAGGAATACCGCAGGTTGTTCCGGCAGCATTTGGTGGATAAGCGACCTTACTTCGAGAAGTTGAAGGAGTTGGTTGCCAAGGAGGAGTGGGATGAATTTGTAGTGAAGCTCTTTGGGGATATTCCGCATATCACGGATGAAGATTGCATCGAAGTATGCGATATGATTGTAGAAGAAAAGAAGTATCAGTGCCTCTTGAAGATTCTGATGGACAACAGAATGTCGTTCAGCCGAGTGGCGCTCTTTAAAAAGTATGCGCATTATATGAGCGGGGAAGACCAAGCTACTTATACCGAGCATGTTATTGATGATTTGCGTAAGCACTTGAGTTATGCAAAATCGAAGAGCTATGGTTATATCGTGGATGACATCAAGGGTATGTACACTTGTTGTGAAGTTTCCAAGAAACTCATCTTGGCTTTTGTGGTGGAAGTAGAATACAATTACGGCAATCGTCCTGCTTTGATGCGATTGCTGAGAAGTTGATTTTGCGGTAATTTGCTGATAACTTGCAGATTTCTTGTGATTTTCTTGGTGGTTTCAAGAAAAAAGCGTATTTTTGCGGCAAAGTTGAACGTATTAATAATGGAGGATAGATAATGGTTGTATATGTAGCAAACCCACTTTATGATGCTGTGTTCAAATACTTGATGGAGGATGATCGCATAGCGAAGACCATTCTTACGGCATTGTTGAAGAAGAAAGTTATTGATGTGAAGATTCGCAGAAATGAATATGCGAATCTGACCCGTCGTGAGTCTATTTCTATGTTTCGTATCGATTTTGCTGCTACTGTATTGGATGAAGACAACCAGCCGCACTTGATGTTGATTGAACTTCAAAAGACCTGGCTTCCAACTGAAACTTTGCGTTTCCGTCGTTATCTTGCTCTGCAGTATAACAACGAGGAGAATATGTTGAAGGAAGAGCATGAGAAGTATGCTATTCCTATGGTGGCTATCTATCTTCTAGGACACTGTGTCGGTAAGATAGAGGAGCCTGTTATATATGTCAACCATCATGCTTATAATTATGATGGCAAAAAAGTAGAGGAGGGCATTCCTGATCCTTTTGTAGAGAGTTTGCAGCATGATAGCATCATTGTGCAGATTCCTTTGTTGCATGGTAGAGTTAACAATCGCTTGGAGAAGGTTCTTTGCTTGTTTGACCAGACGAATGTTGCGGACAACAAAAAGGTAATCAAGGTTGATGATAAGCAGTTTGAGGGTGACAATGATATGGAGTACATTGTCCGTCGTCTTCAATCGGCAGCGGCGGATCCTGATATGAGGTATCAGATGAATGCTGAGGATGAATTCTTTAAAGAATTAGAAGCCCGAGATTCCCTCATTATGGAGAAGGATGGTCAATTGAAGGAGAAGGATGGTCAATTGAAGGAGAAGGATGGTCAATTGAAGGAGAAGGATGAGATGCTTCGTAAGATGATTAAGGGCATGCAGGAAAATGGTATGTCGCTTGATGCTATTGCTGGAATGTTGAATAAGACTGTGGATGAAGTAAAACAAATAGAGGGCTAAACTTCGTATTCTTGTCTTAATTGATGACAGTGTTCACAAATAGAAATAATGCTGTCAAGCAGTATAAAGTACATCGGTATCATTTTAGTGATTACATACAAAATAATATATAACTAGATAATATGGCACAAGAAATAATTCCTGATAAGCAAAGTGTACTTACTTGCTTGAAGCAGAAAGTGTATTACGTTGATTTCTATCAGCGTGAGTATGTTTGGACCAAGAATACTGTGGAGGTTCTCTTGAACGATATCTTCTACGCCTTCGAAATCTCGTATAAAGAGCATAAGGATGAGGAAATGTCACAAGAGGTGCTGGAAAAGTATAACTGGTATTATCTCAATGTCTTTATCACCAATAAAGTGGAGGGGAAGGTGTTTATCGTTGATGGTCAACAGCGCCTTTCTACGCTTACTTTGATTGCGACAAAGCTTTATCATATTACAAATAATGATAATCTCAAAGATATTCTCCGTGATTGCATCTTTGCGAAAGATCAGTTTAAAGGCAATGTATTTTGTATCGATAACGACAAGAGAAAAAATGTGATGCAATGTATCCTTGATGGTTCTGAATATCAGGATGCTTATAAAAACAAGACAGAAGAGACTATCATCGAGAGATATGAGGATATCAGCAAGTTTATTGATGACAAACATTTGGATGATGTTGAATTGACTGCTTTCATCTATTACTTTCTCAACAGACTGGTTCTCGTTGAACTGTCTATCCAGAAGGATGATACGCCTATGGTTTTTGAGGTAATCAATGATCGTGGTGAGGCTTTAAAGCCTTTTGAAATTCTGAAGGGCAAGATGATTGGACTCCTTTCGAAAAGTGATACCAACAAGTATTCTGAAAAGTGGGATGTAGCACTGAATAGAATCAGCGGAAGAGAGGATAACTTCTTTGCTGATTATTTGAAGTCGCAGTTTGTGTTCAAGAAGAATACCTCTCTGGAAAAGCAGATTATCAACTCCTACCACCGATATATCTTCGATTATAATGATATAGCTGATAAGCTTTCTTTCAGAAGAGCTGACAAGAAACATCATGAGAACATTAAACTGTTTATCAATAATGAGTTGGATTACTATACTTCTCTGTATGCTAAGATCTCGACTTGTGGTGATGAGTTTGTGCAGTATAATCTGAATATCAATGATATCTCTGGTATTTATCAGCAAATTATGGCAGCTTGCGATGTCAATGATGAGCTGACGGACGAGAAGATTCATGCGATAGCTAAAGAGGTGGATAGACTCTGGGTGCTCTTTGTTCTGAATGGTATTTACGATAGCAACGATTTTCAGGATGTTTCTTATCAGTTAAATGGAAAACTGAAAGGACTGGATATGGCTTCCTACCGTGAGGTATATGACGGAATTATCATGCAGAGTATCAGAGAGAAACGTAATGTTTCGGGAGAAGTTTCTTTGCTGGATTTCAATAGCTTCCTGAGGAAAAACTATACGAATACGAACCGCCGATTCCTGCGTTATCTGTTCTCTAGGGTTGAGAAGTTTATCTGTGAGCATACGAATCAGAATATGCAGAATGATATCTACTATATCTCTACTAAAACCGGTAATAAGACGGGATACCATATTGAACATATTCTCTCTGAAAATGAAATGAACAAGGGGTACTTTAAGGATGTTGAGGAGTTTGAAGATCAACGTAACCTGTTAGGTGGCTTGCTCTTGCTGAAGGGGTTAGATAATATCTCTTCTGGTAATGAAGAGTATTCGGACAAATTGAAAACTTATAGCAATGGTTTGGTATGGGGGCATTCACTTTGTGAAGATTACTATCATACCAACAAGGATTTTGATAAGTTTAATAAGGAGTTATCTGACAAGTGTAATGTTGGGTTCAAGGCCTATAGTGTCTTTGACCAGAATGCATTGATGGAGCGAAGTAGGTTGCTGTATGAAATCGTGAAAGTGATATGGGAGGTTTCGTAATTGATAGTATCAGCGAATCAGTACCATCATATTAGAGATTACAATATTCATAACATAGCCCTATCAATGGGCTATGCTGATGAGTTTACTTCCTAAGGCTGTTTCTATACGAGCAATGGTTTGAGTCGTGAAGTTATGTCTGCCTGTTAGCCATTTCGAGATTTCTGAGTCTCGCTTGTTGAGTAATCGTGCAAAATCCTTTTGGGTGAGACCCTTGGCTTTCAGAATCTCACTAATGCGCTCGGCAATACCGAAAGACAAATCGAACTCTGCCTTTTGCTCGGCAGGTATCGCAGCGAGGCAATCACGGAATAATTTGTTCTGTATCATAACGCTTAAATTTCAAAGGTTGCACTTTCAATGTCTGTTATCATATTCTTTTCAATGGTAATGATGCCATTCTCGATGTAGCAAAAGTAATACTTTTATTGATAGCTTGTTCACTTTTAAGTGAATAATTATCATAAATGTACATTATGGAGCAAAACAATATACCCCAACACAAATCGTTTTTTGGGCATCTCGACTTCGAGCCATTCACCTGGCACACCTTCTATGGCGAGCAATGTCCGCCATTCGTTACCGAAGAGAATAAGGAGGTATGGCAACGTTATCTGATAAAAGTCATCAAGAAGCATCTGAAGGCAGAGGTGATGAATACACCTGAGTTCAGAGAGATAGAGACAATGGTGACTTTACGGCTCTGCTACGACTACTGGAGCGATGGCATAAGAAATCCATCCCACAGATATTGGAGAAGAACAGACACGATGCAGCGTATGCCATCGCTATGGCGCTGTGCAAGCATATACCACTGCTCATTGCCAGAGACACCATTTGAGGGTGAGCCGATGGCTGTAACTCGTGAGCCAAACGACATGGAGAAAGCACTCCTGTAAATTATCGACCAATTAAGTCTCAGGGATTTGCAATCCCTTTTGCTATCCTATTATAGCAAAGTGCTGGTTTTGTGGTAATTTGCTGGCAACTTGTAGATTTCTTGTGATTTTCTTGGTGGTTTCAAGAAAAAAGCGTATTTTTGCGGCAAGGTTGAACGTTTAAAATTTAAGATTATGGCATTAGCAATTAGTGGTATCCCAATGCTGACTGGTGATGAGGCTTTAGCTTTCAGAGAAAGAGCTGAAGAAACATTGAAAAAGCGTGGTAGCATAGATTTCTCAAAGCAACGTGCTGAGATGAAGGCTATTTTGGCAAAAGCAAAATTTTAATTCATAAGCTTAGGCTTCCATTCCGTTAGGCGTTTTTGTGGATTTGGAATCCGCAATTAAAAAATGTTCGACCTATTAAAACCTGGGGATTTGTAATCCCCTTCGACAAAGTTAATGCATACTCCTTTGCTGCGGATTGCAAATCCGCAGAGCATCAATAGGTTAGGACATTTTTTTAACGCCGGATTTCAAATCCGGCGGGACGCCTAGCGGACTACTGCCTGGGGAAGTTTTCCGGCTGGACGCCTAGCGGATTTTAACACATTAAGTATTAACCTTTGTATCTAAATTCTTAAATATCAGAATCCTTTACCCTTAAAACAATACAAAATATATTTTTTTCAAAAAACTGATAGGTGTAACTACTTGTAATATAGTGGGTACGCCATTTTTGTGATATATATACCTTTTGATCTTGATAAAGCCTTCAAGATTGTTGTGAATCTAATGAAAAAATAATTTCTTTAGAATGAAAAAGATCAAACTTTTTGATTACCAGGAGGATATGAAATCACGGATAGAGAAGGCGTTAGGGCTTCATCGGTCTGTGATGGTACAAATGCCAACGGGAACTGGAAAAACAATTCTGCTCGCTTCGGTCGTAGAATCGTTTTTGCGGGAACATTCCAATTGCAATGTCTGGATTGTTGCCCATAGAAGGGAGCTGGTGTCGCAGATAAAAGACACTTTGAATAAGTTTCTTTTGAATTTCATTTTTCCGAACCACCCCGTCCTTCCTGTCAAGGCAATGTCGATTCAATGGTTGGCGAAGCATTATGACGAGATAATGGAAAAGCCGGGACTGATAGTGATTGACGAGGCGCACCATGCGCTTGCCAAAACTTACAAGGTGATGTGGGAGAGATTCCCAAATGCTAAGTTCCTGGGACTGACGGCTACACCTTGCCGATTGAACGGGAAAGGATTTACTGACTTGTTTGACGTGCTGGTGCAGGCGTGGGGCATTCCTGAGTTTATCTGCAAGGGAAGATTGGCGACTTACGATTTCGTGAGCATCAAATCGGATGGTGTAACGCAATGTCTCATCGACTCCCTGCAGAAACGGGGGGCGGATGGTGACTATCAGAACAAGGAAATGGATATGTTGCTGAATAAGAAACCTTCCATCGAAAGGCTCTACCAAAGCTTTGAGGAGTATGGCAAAAATAGAAAGGGCATCGTGTATGCTATTAATATTTCTCATGCCCAAAAAATTATGGAGCTGTATCAAGAGCATGGCATCAAGGTGGTTGCCATAGATTCTAAGACTCCTGCTCTTGAACGACAGGCTGATATTGAGGCTTTCAGAAATGGCGATATTCAGGTGCTGGTGAATGTGGACATTTTCTCGGAGGGATTCGACTGCCCGGATGTGGAGTTTGTGCAGTTGGCTCGTCCTACTCTCTCGCTTGCCAAGTATCTGCAGATGGTGGGTCGTGGACTGCGTGTAGCTAAGGGGAAGAAGAACTGCGTGATTATTGATAACGTGGGACTGTATCGGGTGTTCGGGTTGCCTTCGCAAGTGTGGAACTGGAAGGCTACTTTTGAAGGTAATTTGAAATACGGCAGGAAGAAGGAGACTCCGAAAGAAAGAGAATTCTTCTTGATGAACGGAACGCAAGAAACTGTGCCTGTTGGTCAAGACTCGGAAATGATGATGGTGATGAGCCATGAGGAACTGATGAAGTCGTTGATGTATCGGGAGTTTGTGGATTGCAACGATGATTTTGCCATCGTCAAGTTACCTGACGGAAAGATGACGGTGGTTAACCGAAAAGGCGAACTGGTGATTGAACCTGGCAACTATCATGACATGAAGTTCCTGCAAGGGAATATCTTGGCTTATCGACCTCGCAGAAAGACCGTGTGTTACTACGACCTTCTGGCGAGAGTTGTCATCGATGAGGACATTCATGAGAAGGATGCTCCTAAGGTAATCACCATTAATGGATGGGAGTTCGTAGAATATAACGATCTCTTCAGGTCGCGTACCTACGAGTTCTTTGCTTTACCTTATCGCCCTTCTCAATATGAGCTATTGAATCGGGGATATTGTTTGATATACGAATTTCAAGGCTCTACAGATAGTGGTTGTCAGGTATGGATATATCATGAGAATGATGGCGGCTATATGCAAAAGTATAGCGAAAACAGTGTGGTGGCCTGTTTTTTGCGTGGCGACCATACGCATGTTTATTGGCTGTGTGCCGACTTTTGCAACAGTGGTATAGTGGTTATGGACAGTCATGGGGATTATTTCTTCGTTGACTCCAGCTTGAAAAAGACCTATATAGGTTGCACTCACCCCCAAAAAGAAAGCGAGAATTTGGCGGTTGCAATGCCACGGCTTGGCAAGCATGTTTATAATATGGATAAGCAGCGCAGGAAAAAGCAGGAGGAACAGGAACTGTTGCTCATGCATGAGAAGTCGGAGGCTGGCAATGTGGAATTGTATCAGGCTGGAAAGAAGTGGGGATTGAAGATGGATGGCAGGGTTGTGGTACCTCCTCTCTATAATAATATATCGCAACCTGTTGGTGCCTATTGTGCCTTTGAGCAGATGCCAAGGCACTGGGGTATCATGACTTTAAAAGGCAAGGTGATTGTTGATGCCAAATATGAAAAGGCGGAGGTTCTTGCCAATGGTAAAGCTGTAGTTACCACCATTACTGGAAAAACACAGACTGTCAATCTTAGATAAAGATATTTTGATAAAGATACAAAAAAAGAGGGTGTATCATTATTCATCGGATTACGCGGGTAAACCACCAATACAGCGTAAGGTGGGGTAAATGAAAAATATTATCTTTGCAA
>ERZ1026886.1087-NODE-1087-length-12521-cov-5.875983_pt1 | contig 12521 bp, 8 predicted proteins | sample MGYA00380173_ERZ1026886 | MGnify/ENA primary metagenome ERZ1026886 (study PRJEB33269, sample SAMEA4719809) | human gut metagenome | biome: human-associated habitat; feature: organic feature; material: feces | place: Cameroon | collected 2013-10 ... | reverse complement strand
AATACGAAAGTAGGAGATAAACACCTATGATTAGTATTTACCTCCTACTCGATTTATCGTTCGTCGAGCGGAGTGTATTCCAACTCACCCAAAATGTTCTTATAAGCAGGACGGATGATGCGACGGCCTTCAAAGTTGAGCTCCTCGATACGGTGGGCTGTCCAACCCACAATACGGGCCATGGCGAATATTGGTGTATAGATCTCCTGTGGCAAACCTATCATCTCATAGATGAATCCACTGTAGAAGTCGAGGTTGGCACAAGCAGGTTTGCTGCCTCCACGATGCTCCTGCAGGCACTTGATACCCTCCTGCTCTATGAGCTTCAGGAATTCATACTCGTCCTCTCTTCCCTTCTCCTTGGCCAATTCGCCAGCCAAACGTTTCAGCTCTACGGCACGAGGATCGCTCAATGTGTAGACCGCATGACCGATGCCATAGATAAGACCAGTCTTGTCGTAAGCCTCCTTGTTGAGCATACGAGTGAGATAAACATCCAGTTCCTTCACGTTCTTCCAGTCTCTGATCTGCTCTTTCAGGTGATGGAACATATTGATTACCTTGATGTTGGCACCACCATGAAGCGGACCTTTCAAGCTGCCGATACCGGCGGCAATAGAGCTGTAAGTATCTGTGCGGGTGGAAGAAGTGACACGCACGGTAAAGGTAGAGTTGTTACCACCACCATGCTCTGCCTGGATGATGAGCAGCAGGTCGAGCATTCGTGCATCGAGCTCCGAATAGTTCTCGTGCTTCATCATATAGAGAAAGTTCTCTGCGATGGAGAGGTTCTCGCGAGGATGACGGATATGCAGACTGCGACCCTGTACCGAGTGGCGGTAGATGTTGTAGGCATAGGCGATAATGGTTGGGAACTTGGCTATCAACTCTATGCTCTGACGCATCAGGTTGTCGCGGCTGATGTCATCAGGATTAGGATCGAATGTGTACATCTCGAGCACGCATCGCGCCAGTATGTTCATGATGTTGCTGCCCTCCAATTCGATGATGTGCGTGATGGTGCGGTGGTCGAGCGGCATGTTGTCGTTGAGCAGTTCCTTAAAAGCTTCCAACTCCTCCTTGTCAGGCAACTGACCTGAAAGCAACAGGAAAGCCACTTCCTCGAAACCGAAGCGTTTCTCCTTCAGCAGAGGACTCACCAGGTCGTCGAGCTCATAGCCACGGTAATAGAGTTTACCCTCTGTAGGTGTCAGCTTTCCGTCTGCATCTCGCTCGTAACCCACTACATTACCAATATTGGTCAAACCGACGAGAACACCCGAGCCATCGTCATTTCGAAGACCACGCTTCACATTGAACTTAGTGAAAGCCTCCCTGTCAATCTTGCATGAGTTTTTTACCTCATCGCTCAGTTTATATATTAAATATTCCTTGTTCATTTTTATTGATGTTTAATGGGTAATGTTTAGTGTAATCGCAAAACACTATTTCTTTGCCGCAAAATTCAAAGCTGAACCTGCCTTGAACCAAGCTATCTGTGTATCGTTGTAGGTATGTTCTACCTGGAAACTGTCCTCGCTGCCATCCTGATGCTTCAGAGTTACCGTCAGCTTGCTGCCTGGGGCAAACTCCTTCAGACCGGTGAGCGAAATACGGTCGTCTTCCTGTACCTTATTATAATCATCCTTGTTGCAGAATGTAAGCGCCAGCATACCCTGCTTCTTCAGGTTGGTTTCGTGGATGCGGGCAAAGCTCTTGGCGAGAATCACCTTCACATTGAGGAAACGAGGCTCCATGGCTGCATGCTCACGCGAAGAACCCTCGCCATAGTTGTCTTCTGCCACCACGATACTGCTGATACCCTGTGCCTTATAAGCCTTGGCTGCGGTGGAAACCTCCACGTACTTGCCGTCCAACTGGTTTTTCACCTTGTTGCTCTCACCGTTGAAGGCGTTGACGGCTCCCATCAGGAGGTTGTCGGAGATGTTCTGCAGATGACCGCGGAACTTCAGCCAGGGACCAGCCATAGAAATGTGGTCGGTGGTACACTTACCTTCAGTCTTGATGAGCAACGGCATATCGGTCAGATCCTTTCCGTCCCAAGCTGCAAATGGAGCCAGCTTCTGCAAGCGGTTGCTGTCAGGTGAGATCACTACCTCCACATTAGCGTTGTCTGCGCTTGGTGCGACGAATCCCTTGTCCTCTACGGCAAATCCCTTAGGAGGGAATGTGTAGCCTGTTGGGGCATCCAGTTTCACGCTGTTGCCTTCCTTGTCCAACAAGGTGTCTGTGGCAGGATTGAAGTCCAGTCTGCCGGCAATGGTCAGCGCCACTGTCAGCTCTGGGCTGCCGATGAAGGCGTAAGTATTGGGGTTGCCGTCAGCACGGCGGCGGAAGTTTCTGTTGAATGAAGTGACGATGGCGTTCTTACGTGTATTGTCGTCAGTATGACGCTTCCATTGTCCGATGCAAGGACCGCAGGCGTTGGTCATAATCAAGGCACCGATCTTCTTGAAGTCGTCGAGGATGCCGTCGCGCTCTGCCGTGTAACGAATCTGCTCCGAACCTGGATTGATAATCAGCTGTCCTTTCACTTCGATGCCTTTCTCGTAAGCCTGGCGTGCCACACTGGCTGCACGTGCAAGATCCTGATAGGATGAGTTGGTGCAACTGCCTACCAGTCCAACCTCTACCACCATGGGATAATCGTTGGCAGGGCCCTTCGCCTTCATGTGCGAGATAGGTGTGGCGGCATCGGGAGTAAACGGACCATTGAGGTGTGGCTCCACCTTGGAAAGGTCGATCTCTACTATCTGGTCGTAGAAAGCCGAAGGATTAGCCATCACCTCATCATCGGCACGGAGTTCTGCCGCATTCTGCTGGGCGAGAACAGCAATCTCCTCACGACCCGTCTTGCGCAGGTATTCGTCGGCGTTCTCGTCGAAGGGGAAGATGGAGCAAGTGGCTCCCAGTTCTGCTCCCATATTACAGATGGTGGCCTTGCCTGTGGTCGAGATGCTGTCGAGACCTTCGCCGAAGTATTCAAGGATAGCATTTGTGCCGCCCTTGACGGTCAGAATGCCGAGAATTTCGAGGATCACGTCTTTAGGAGTTGCCCATCCAGAGAGTTTGCCCTTAAGATGAACACCAATAAGACGAGGCATCTTGAGTTCCCATGGCTGTCCGGTCAGCACGTCTACCGCATCTGCACCGCCCACACCTACTGCTACCATACCGAGACCTCCGGCATTGGGCGTATGCGAGTCGGTTCCTACCATCATACCACCAGGGAAGGCATAATTCTCGAGCACCACCTGATGGATGATTCCAGCTCCTGGACCCCAGAATCCAATATGATATTTCTGTGAGACTGACTTCAGAAAGTCGTACACCTCCTTGTTGGTCTTGCAAGCCTCAGGGAGGTCGGCAGTAGCGCCTACATCGGCACGAATCAAGTGGTCACAATGAACCGAAGCGGGTACGGCCACTTTGTCCTTACCGGCATTCATGAACTGCAAGAGAGCCATCTGGGCAGTAGCGTCCTGCATCGCCACACGATTGGGACGGAAGTCTACATACTCTATACCTCTTTTATATGGTCGCAACTGAGTGGGATCATATAGGTGAGCAAAGAGCACCTTCTCAGCATAAGTGAGAGGTCGTTTGACTGTAGCCTTGGCTTGTTTTACACTATCTGAATACGAAGCATAAAAGCTTCTCAGCATTTCAATGTCCAGTATCATCGTTATTCACTTTTAAATAAAAAATTCACTACTTTTAGAAATCTGTTTGCAAATATACTAATTAATTTGCAATTAGTCGTACAAAATGCAGAAAAATTATCATTTTGATATTATTTTTCTGCATTTATTATGATTTAGCTGTATATTTATGCTGTTTTAGCGTTCTGTTACGCGACAAACTCTGATTCCTGTCTGTACCGGATGCTTGCTCATATAAGTGCGGAGCAGCATGGGTTCGTCGATCACCCGATGATGTATGCTGCTGGCATTGAGCAGATGCAGACCGTCTGCATGCCACGACGCCAGTCCGATGTGAGTGGTGTCAAGTCCTTTCTTGTTGGTGATGATGACAATGATGTCGCCGTCGTGAATCGCCGACCTGAAGAGTTGGTTGTTCACAATCTTGTTTTTCGGGATGTATCTGTAGCTTTTACCTGTAATGCTTCGTTCCATGGCCTTGATGCCTGCCATCCACTCGGGATGAGCTGTGAGCATCTTGTAGTTGGAGGAATGTGTGCTCATCCAGTTGACAGCCACTTTCTGAACAGCTGTGAAGGGAGGATTGGGATGTATGTCGGTCACGATACCCTCCTTCTCGTTGTCGTTGATCCACACCGTGAAATAATGCTGACGTTTGGTGTACTCCACCTTTCCGCCAATATACCTCACGTGTTTTAGATGCTCGCAATATTGTGCAAAGGAGGTTTGTCCCTTCTGGGCGCATAGAGTCAGTGCTGTCACCATCTCCACATAGGTAGTGCAGTCGAGCTGGCGAGTATTGATAACCAACTGCTCTTCCTTTGTGCGGTCGAGGGTTCCTGCCACATAAGGCACACCGATAAACTTCTTGCCAAACCAAAGCATCCAGCTCTTGGGCTTCTGTTTGAGCGACTTCGCCTCCTGCAGCAGGCTCACTATCTTCATACTGTCCTGACGGTTGTAAGCCGAAACGTGACAAACCAACAGGCAAGCCAACAAAAGAATCATCGTTTTTTTCATAATGCTATTCATTTTATGTATCAAAAGACGAACCTAACGTTTTCTGCCAAAGTTGACTCCCACATAGAGGTTGAGCTCTCCGAAGGAGTTGTTGGTTGAGAAACGGTCCTTCTTATAATTATAGGTATGCAGGATGGCACTTGCACCGGCATACCAGTGGGTGTTGTTCCATACCAAGGCAAAACGGCCAATGCCGTCGAGGTTGAAGTTGCGGAAACTGAACTCACGTGTTTTCTTGTTCTCCTCGCGCTCCACATCTGCCATCGACTGGTTGTAGGCCAAAGCCATGGAAAGGGAGGCATTGAAGAGAAAGTCCTTGGCGAAGACCCAGTTGTATGCATAGCCACAACTGCCCGATACGTCGGTGTACTTCACTGTACCAAAACGCAGTTTGTTGTCGATGTCGCCACCGTACTCTTCACCCATCTTGTCGACCACAACATCTTCCAGTTTCTCCCAGTCTACCTCTAACGTATGGCGGGTGTAACCTATGCCTGCCAACCAGCTACCGGCGCTTTCTCGCTGAACGGTACTCTGAGCATAAGCTGCTGGATAAGAAAACTTTCTGTGGTTGAAGATATAGTAAAGATTGAAACCTTTCACACTCGATTTTACACCATCGAAATCTACTCCCTTGACGGGCGATGTGTCTATCCCGTCGCCTAAATAGAAGCTCTTGATGTGATAGTCGTTTCCTGTCTGTCGCCAGAACAGGTCGATGCCCAGCAGGCTGCTGTAAAGACTCATCGAAAAACCCTTCTTGGGCGAGTGGGAAGAACCAAAGCCGATATTCTTCAGATCGATGGCGTAGCCTAAGAACACCCATCTCCAGCCAATATAAGGACCTAAGCGGTAGGTGATGTCGGGAGCAAACGAGATGCTCTGCCCTTCCTTGCTCGAGAGCGTGTAGCGTTCGTAGGTGTTGGTATTCTGCAGCATCACGGTATAGTTATAATGCTGCGACTCGATGTAGTTCTCGTCGGTGGTGTTGAACTCACGGAACAGTTTGGTGAAGACGTCACCCACCCTGTGGAAAAAAGTCTTCTTGTGGCGGGCATAAGTAAGACTGTCCGAGGAATGCGGCTTGAACATCGTAGCATTGAACAAGGTTCCCAGCAAAGTGGAGTCAGCCGTCTCCTCGGCACCCCAGGCAGGAGAGCCGAAGCCAAGGCAGAAAACGATGAGGGTGTAAACAAACTTGTTCTTCATTACTATGTCTTTTACTGGTCGTGCTGATGCAGCAGTCTGCAGGAACCCTCAGTCGTAGGTTCCAGGACTGTCTGCATCGATACTGTTTAGTTCTTCCACAATATGCGGTCGAGCACCCAGTTGGTGGGAGTGGCTGCCACACAGGTGCTTTCGCAGGTTCCGATGCCCTGCAGGTCTTCTATCACTGTCTTGATGATAGGCAACTGTACATATGAAGGGTTGGGCACTACGATGCTTGTCTTTCCTGCACTCGTAACAAGCAGGATGGGATCATAGTCGAAGACCGAGAACGACAATGACCCCTTGTCGCCAACGATCTCTATGCGGTCTTCCTTGGCACTCTCGTGTCCCACAAAGCACCAGCTTCCACTGCCGGGAATGCCGCTCTCAAAGTAGAAACAAGCCGAGATGGTATCCTCTGCCTCATACAGATGGGCACGGTTGGCGGGATAGCCGTGGGCACGGGTGATGACTCCGAAGAGATCCTGCAGGAGGTCGATCTGATGTGGAGCCAGGTCGTAGAAATAGCCACCTCCCGAAATGTCGGGCTGCAGTCGCCAGGGCATTTCCTTGCCCGAAGTATAGTCGAGGTCGCGTGGCGGCACCGAGAATCTCACCTGTACGTTGAGCACATTGCCTATGCCTCCCTGCTCCACTATCTGTTTCACCTTGCGAAAGTATGGCAGATAGCGACGATAGTAAGCCACAAAGCAAGGCACTCCCGTCTGTTCGCTCACTCGGTTGATGCGGATGCAGTCGTTATAGCTGGCAGCCAGAGGTTTCTCCACATACACCGGTTTGCCAGCCCTCATCGCCATGATGGCAAAGGTGGCGTGCGACGATGGTGGCGTGGCGATGTAAATGGCATTCACGTCGGGGTCGTCTATCAACTCCTGGGCATCCGTGTACCATTTACGTATATGGTGGCGCTCGGCATAACTGCGGGCTTTGTCCTCACTACGGCTCATGACAGCCACTACTTTCGAACCCTCCACCTCGTTGAAGGCTGGACCCGATTTCTTCTCGGTCACTTCTCCGCAACCGATAAATCCCCAATTAATCTGTTTGATGATACCCATAATATCTTTGACTACTCTGTCTTCTCGCAACTTCATCGCTTACGAGAGTTCTATACCTTATTATATATTACTCACCTTTCGCTGGATTCGGAAGTTTCTGAAGTAGAATTCTTTAGTTTTACAGACTTATTCAGCCTCCTCCAAACTCTTGTTGATTTGGTCGATGTAGTCGAGCACGTCGTCGCGACCCAACTTCTTCTCGCTGCTGGTGATGAAGTAAGGAGGCAGTTCCACCCAACGGTCTTCCAATGCGTGCATCCACTTCTCGGCATTCATGCGAGCCTTGACGGGTCCCAGCTTGTCGGCCTTGGTGAAGACGATGCAGAAGGGCACGCCACTCTCGCCCAACCAGTCTACGAACTCACGGTCAATCTTCTGCTGGTCGTGGCGCACGTCGATAAGCACAAAGACGTTGGCCAACTGTGGACGCTGCAGAATATAGCTGGAAATCATCTGCTCCAACTGCTTCTGTACGGTCTTCGAACGCTTGGCGAAGCCATAGCCCGGCAGGTCGACCAGATACCACTCATTGTTGATAATGAAGTGGTTGATAAGCAGGGTCTTTCCCGGTGTGGCCGATGTCTTGGCGAGTCCCTTGTGGTTGCAGAGCATGTTGATGAGGCTCGACTTTCCCACATTACTTCTGCCGATGAAGGCATACTCCGTCTTGTTGTCCTTAGGACACATGCTCACTCGTGGAGCAGATATGGTGAATTCTGATTTCTTTATTTCCATATTGTTGTTATTTCTATTTTATATTCTGTTCTTTCGTTCTGCACTTTCGCTTACTCTCCCGCTACCCTTCTATCTCGGCGAGTTCAAGCCAGCGCATTTCCTTCTCGTCGATCTCGTCCTTGATTTCTGGCAGACGCTTGCTCTTCTCTGTCAGTTCCTCCACCGAGAGTTGTCCGCTGCAAAGTGCTTCCTCCAGGGCTTTCTGCTCGTTTTCGAGCTGTTCCAGTTCCTTGGTCAGCTGCTCGTACTCGCGCTTCTCCTTGTAGGTCATCTTTCGTTTGCTCTCTTTCTTCTGGGCTGCCGAAGGCTGTTCCTTGGCTGTAGGCTTGGCGGCTTTCTTCTCGGCTCCCTCACCCTCGGTCTTGGGTTGAAGTCGGCACCATTCACGATATTGGGTATAGTTGCCAGGGAAATCCTGTATCTCGCCTTCGCCCTTGAAGACCAGCAGATGATCCACCACCTTATCCATGAAATATCGGTCGTGGCTCACCACAATCACGCATCCGGCAAAGTCTTGCAGATATTCCTCCAGCACCTGCAGCGTCTGTATGTCGAGGTCGTTGGTAGGCTCGTCGAGCACCAAGAAGTTGGGGTTGCGCATCAGCACGGTACAGAGGTAGAGCTTGCGCTTCTCGCCTCCGCTCAACTTGTACACGTAGTTGTGCTGTTCCTCGGGCGTGAAGAGGAAGAACTGCAGAAACTGCGAGGCGGTCATGTGTCGGCCGCCGCCCAGGTCGATGTAGTCGGCTATCTCTGTGATGACGTCTATCACCTTCTGGTCTTCCCTGAACTTCAGACCTTCCTGCGAGAAGTAGCCGAAGCGCACCGTCTCGCCGATGTCAAACTGTCCGCTGTCTGGTTTTACCTCGCCCAGCAGCATCTTGATGAAGGTGGACTTTCCCGTTCCGTTATTACCCACGATGCCCATCTTCTCGAAGCGTGCAAAGTTGTAATAGAAGTCGCGCAGAATGACTTTCTTCTCGCCGCGGTCGTCGAAGGCCTTGCTGACATACTGGCATTCGAAAATCTTCGAGCCGATGTAAACGGTAGAAGCCTTCAGTCTTACCTGTCGGTCCTCAATGCGCTGTTTTGCCACTTTCTCAAGCTCGTAAAAGGCATCCTCCCTGTATTTCGCCTTATGTCCGCGGGCTTGTGGCTGACGGCGCATCCATTCCAGCTCCCGGCGATAAAGGTTCTTCGAGTGCTGAATCTCAGCCCGAAGGTTGTCCATGCGCTCCTGTCGTTTCTCCAAGTAGTAGGCGTAGTTGCCGCGATAGGTATAGATGCCCTGGTCGTCGAGCTCCAGTATCACGTTGCACACCTTGTCGAGGAAGAATCGGTCGTGGGTCACCATAAAGATGGTCTTGTTGCCCCGGTTCAGATAGCCTTCCAGCCATTCTATCATTTCCAGGTCGAGATGGTTGGTAGGCTCGTCGAGCATCAGGAAGTCGGGCTCGGTAATCAGCACGTTGGCAAGCGCCACACGCTTCTGCTGTCCACCGCTCAACTGTCCCATGGGCTGCTCCAGGTTGGTGATGTGCAACTGTGTGAGTATCTGTCGCGCCTTGAGCACCTTCTCGGGATCGTCCTTGTGGTTGAAACAGGCATCGAGTACACTCTCCTCGGGATCAAACTGGGGCGACTGTTCCAGAAAGCCCAGTTTCAAGTCACGTCGGTAGATGATAGATCCTGACTCATAGCCTTCCTTGTCCATCAGTACCGACATAAGAGTTGACTTTCCCGTGCCGTTGCGTGCAATGAGTCCCACCTTTTGTCCTTCAGCGATGGAAAACGAAATATTCTCGAAAAGAACCTGAGCACCAAAGCGTTTGGTGAGGTTCTGTACGTCCAAATAGGGTATCTGCGTAGCCATTTATTAATTTTTTGTGCAAAGATAAGGAAAAAATTTGGCAGAAACGAATTTTTTAATTATCTTTGCACTCGATTTCAATTCTAATAGGCGTTTCCCCACTCTTCGAAACGCTTATCATCAATCAAAACATCATATACTATTTTATAATATAATGTATAGCATAGACGAATTAAATGCAAAAAATGTCGCTCAACTGAAAGACATTGCAAAAGAGATAGGTGCTAAAATCAAGTCTAATGACAACAAAAAGACGATAGTTTACGCCATTCTCGACACTCAGGCAGAGACGCCCGTCCAGAATGCTGCAGCTCCCAAAAGAAAGAGAGTGAGAATAGCAAAGAAGGAAGACAAGGTGTACTCAGTGAAGGGCAAGGACGGTGAGAATTACGACGTGATGAAGAACCAGGTAAAAGGTCCTGCGTCCACCGATACTCCTTTGTTCAAGGACCCCGTACAGCAGGATGAGCCTGTTGCCGAAACCGAAGCACCTCAGACCGCTGCCGGTCAGGCTGCTCCAGAAACCGAAGTGCCATCTGTGCTGAAACCCATAGCCAAGCACAGAGGACGTAAGAGCAAGGCTGAGCTTGAAGCCATTGCAGCTGCCAAGGTGGCTGCCATGAAGGAAAGAAACAAAATACAGGGAGAACAGGATGCCAACATCCCTGCTGAAGACACAACCTCGGAGGATAATACGGAAAAACAAGACTCGGTTGACGAAACCAACATCATTCCCGAACAGGATCTTTCTAAAGTTGCCGACAACGGCGAGACTGACGCTGCCGCCCTGGCTGCACAGTTGCAGGCCAAGTTGAATGCCCAAAACGAGAAGGCTGACGAACAGACTGTTGCACAGGATGCCACAGGCATCTGGGAGGGCGATCCTGGCGACGGCACCGACTTTATCCCCGTAGTCGACCTTCCTATCGAAGACCAGGCAGCCATGCCTACTTTCGACATCTTCGACCGTCCTACCACTCCTGCAGCCACTGCAGCTCCTGCACCTCAACCCGTACAACAGAAAAAAGCTGAGCCAACCTTCGACTTTACCAACATCATCACATCCAACGGTGTACTCGAGGTCATGCCCGACGGCTATGGTTTCCTGCGCAGCAGCGACTACAACTACCTCTCTTCACCCGATGATGTGTATGTGCCCAATAATGTCATCAAGCGCTATGGTCTGAAGACCGGCGACGTGGTACAATGCCGTGTGCGTCCTCCTCACGAGGGCGAGAAGTACTTCCCTATCACCGACATCGAGATGATCAACGGCAGAAAGCCATCCGAGGTACGCGACCGCATACCTTTCGAGCATCTCACACCTCTCTTCCCTGACGAGAAGTTCACACTCTGTGGCGACCGTGCCACCACCAACCTCAGCACTCGTGTTGTCGACCTCTTCTCGCCTATCGGTAAGGGTCAGCGTGCACTCATCGTGGCTCAGCCAAAGACGGGTAAGACCATCCTGATGAAGGATATCGCCAACGCCATCGCTGCCAATCATCCCGAGGCCTACCTCATGATGCTGCTCATCGACGAGCGCCCTGAGGAGGTTACCGACATGGCTCGCACCGTCAATGCCGAGGTCATCGCCTCTACCTTCGACGAGCCTGCCGAGCGTCATGTCAAGATAGCCGGAATCGTATTGGAGAAAGCCAAGCGCATGGTGGAATGCGGACACGATGTAGTCATCTTCCTCGACTCCATCACTCGTCTGGCACGTGCCTACAACACCGTGGCGCCAGCCTCAGGTAAGGTTCTTACAGGTGGTGTCGACGCCAATGCCCTGCAGAAACCTAAGCGTTTCTTCGGAGCTGCCCGCAACATCGAGGGAGGCGGCTCGCTCACCATCATCGCCACAGCCCTCATCGACACAGGCAGCAAGATGGACGAGGTGATCTTCGAGGAGTTCAAGGGAACGGGCAACATGGAGCTTCAGCTCGACCGCTCACTCAGCAACAAGCGCATCTTCCCAGCTGTCAACCTCGTGGCTTCTTCTACCCGTCGCGACGACCTGTTGCAGGACAAGACCACCCTCGACCGTATGTGGATTCTGCGCAAGTATATTTCCGACATGAATCCTGTGGAGGCGATGAACACCATCCACAAGAGCATGGAGCACACCCGCAGCAACGACGAGTTCCTGCTCTCCATGAATTCGTAAGCAGAAAGACTTTTTGCAAATAACAATTATAATTATAGGAGTTGTCCCCCATCAGGACGACTCCTTTTTTTTGTTGAAGATCCTTTTTATGCTCAGGAGAATGACCTATACGCCAACTATGAAGCATATTACTTCTTATTTTGACATTTCGGAAGTTGTGTTCTAAAACTTAAAACCAGCTTTAAAGATAATAATTGCGTCCGATTTTCGTATAATTCAAATAATAATAGTAAATTTGCAGATGAAAATATAAATATTTAAGATAATGATTCTTGATTTAGATCTATTAAGCATACTGACTTTAAAGCGAACCCGTAAGGAAAATAAAACTATATATCGATAAAGCAGCATTCTTATACATCTAAAAGTGTAACAAAAGAAACATATATATGTCAATATTCAATCGCTTCTTTGGAAAGAAGAACAATCCTACTGTAGACTCTGACATCAATAAGATAGATGTCAGAAGCAGGAACATTGCCTTCGTGGATACCGAAGTGGGACAGAAAGACCATAAAATACACGATATCGGAGCTTTGAGCTATGACGGAGCTGTCTTTCACCAAGCATCGCAGACAGCACTGAACAAGTTTCTGCAAGAAAGAAAGATTGACTATATCTGTGGGCATAACCTCATTCACCACGATGCCCGCTATCTGCAACTCAACAGCATATTGATAGATACCCTCTATCTCTCCCCGCTTCTCTTCCCCAAGCGCCCTTACCATCATCTGGTAAAGGACGACAAACTGATGAGC
>ERZ1026886.1086-NODE-1086-length-12522-cov-38.893880_pt1 | contig 12522 bp, 9 predicted proteins | sample MGYA00380173_ERZ1026886 | MGnify/ENA primary metagenome ERZ1026886 (study PRJEB33269, sample SAMEA4719809) | human gut metagenome | biome: human-associated habitat; feature: organic feature; material: feces | place: Cameroon | collected 2013-10 ... | reverse complement strand
CCAGAGGGGGCTAGCTGGGGACCAAAGGGGGCTAGAGAGGGCACACCCTGAAAGGGGAAAAGCTTTATCATTATTTTTATTATTTTATTAACAATTTAAATTTCAAGGAATTATGGCAATTAATCTGAAGGCAAAGGAAACTCTCATTCAGGTGGGTGAGTTGAAAGGTAAGTATCGTTTCGTGCTCGGCACTGAACTTTACAGTAAGCTCTCTGAGAGCAAGGTGATTAAGGAGGCTGCACTCCGAAGTGGTGTGAGCCGTGGCGTGATGCAGGCATGCTGGGATGCTGCCGGCGAGGTGATCAAGGCGTGGGCCACCGAAGGCCACTCCGTAGCTATTCCTGGTTTGGGAACCATGAGATTCGGCGTGAGAGCCAAAAGCGTGGAAACCGTGGCGGAAGTGGCAAGTGGACTCATTACTGCCCGACGCGTTATCTTTACGCCTAATGTGGACATCAAGGAGGAGTTGCAGCGTACCGCTATACAGATTACCTGCTACGATAAGGATGGCAAGGTGATCAAGAACGTTACCTCGGGCGATGGAGGCAGCGTAGAGGACCCGGATAATACTCCAGGTGGTGGTGATAATAATCCTGGTGGCGGTTCAGGAACTAATGGTGGCGGCTCCGACAACACCGGTGGCGGTTCCGACAACAAGGATTCTGGCAAGACTGATACCGGCGACAGCGGTCACGTTAATTTATAGAAAAGAATACGAGTAGAACCTACCGTTTTTTGATGTTAAAATAAAGATGCTACATGGCAAGCATGATTCATATCTCATGATTCATGCCCCATGTAGCATCTTTTCTTTTTATGCAAATATGCAAACTTTACATTCAAATTCTAATATGCAAACAGCAGCGGCAGAACAAACGTCATTACTACGCCGATGATAATCTGCAAAGGTAATCCTACCTTTACGTAATCCATAAACGTGTAGCCGCCGGCCTTCATCACCAGCGCATTAGGAGGGGTGGAGAATGGAGAGGCAAAGCACATGCTGGCTCCCAGAGTCACCGCAAAGAGGAAGGAGTATGGACTCACACCCACCTGCTGGGCTGCCACAAGGGCTATCGGAGCCATCAATACGGCGGTGGCGGTGTTGCTGATAAACATCGTCATCAGCGAGGTGGTGAAGTAAATGCCGGCAAGCAGAGCCGTAGGACCCATCGCTCCCAAACTGTCCACCAGCCCCTGGGAAACCAAGGCCGAGGCTCCCGTCTTCTCCAGCGCCGTTGACATCGGCATCATGGCGGCTATCAGCACGATGCTCTCCCAGTTGATGGTCTTGTAGGCAGCCTCCACGTTGCGGAAACAGCCGGCAAACACGGTGAGCAGTCCGGCTATGATTACTGCCGTTACCGGAGCCACGGGGATGAAATCGAACACCATCATGGCTATCATCAGGAGCATGATGGCTGCTGCCACGGGCGCCTTGTAATCAAGCAACACCTTGTCGGCAGTCTTCTCGGGCTGATCCAAGACCACCCAGTTGGTGGTGTCGGCGGTGAGGTGCGCCAGGTTGGTCCATTCGCCCTGCACCAGCAGCATGTCGCCCACGTGCAGTTTGGCGGCTATCAGATTATCCGTGATGTATTCGCTGCCGCCTCTGCCTCCCTCAGAAGAAGAAGAGGATGATGAGCCTCGCTTCACGCCCAGCACGTTGATGCCGAATCGCTTGCGCAGGTTGGCCTCGCCTATGCGCAGGCCGGCGAAGTTGGAGGTTGGCATCACTACTATCTCGGTCAATCCCAGGTCGTAGAAATCAATCTTCACGTCCTTCATCTTCCGGAGTCCGTAGTCATGGGCAAAGCGCTGCATCTTCTGCTCGTCACCTATTATATATAAGGTGTCATGCACCTGTATGGTGCTGCTGCTCTTGGCCATGTTCTGGTTCACATCCTTCACCAGCCCGAGTCGCGATTTCTTTTCGTTTCTTATCTCGATGATGCTCACGCCGTATTTCTTCTGGATGCTGAGTTCCTTCAGGGTCTTGCCCACTATGTCCATCACGTTGCCGTTTTCATCTTTGGCGGCAGAGGTGCGGTTTAGCGGCACGATGTAGCGATGCAGGTTGTCGAGCAGGCGGTATTCATCCACCAGGTCGTCGAGCGACTTGGCGTTTTTCTTTTTCTTGTTTCCCTGGCTTTTGCTGAGGAAGATTTTGCTCAGGGGCATGAGCACGATGATGCCGATGGCGATGACGATGATGCCCACGGGGAAGAAGCTGAAGAAGGCGAGCGGCTGATAGCCGGCTGCGGTGAGCACCTCGTCGATAACCAGGTTGGGCGGTGTACCGATGAGGGTGAGCATTCCGCCCAGGCTTCCGGCGAAGGCGAGGGGCATGAGGAATCGCGACGACTGCATGCCCGATCCGGCTGCGATGCTCATGATGATGGGCATCATGAGGGCCACGGTTCCGGTGTTGCTGACGAAGGCTCCGATGAAGGATGTAACGAGCATCACCAGCAGGAAGGTGATGGTTTCGTTGCCTCGCGAGAGTGCCATGAGCTTATTGCCCGTGAGCTTGGCGAGGCCCGTCTGCATGATGGCTCCACCCACCACGAAGAGTCCTATCATCATGATGACGATGGGCGATGAGAAGCCAGCCAGGGCTTCGGCGGGGGTCAGGATTCCGAGAACCAGCAGGGCTGCCAGGGCTGTGAGCGCCACGATGTCGGCCCTCACCCTGCCCCATATAAACATGGCAACCGTAATAACTAATATAATAAGTGTTACTGTCATGCTATATTTTTTTAAGATTTATATATTACTATTTTTTATTTTTCCGAGAGATTTTCCGAGAGACTTTCGGAGAAATTACGAGCCGGAGCTTTTATTTTTCCGAGCTTCGGGCTTTTCCCCTGAAGCTGTTACCTGCCAGGGCAGATTCGCAGTTCTGGCAGAGCTTTTCGGATGCCGTGTGATGCATGAAGCCTTCTATCAGCGCCTGCGCCCGGGGCGAAGCGAGAATTTCTTCGAGAGATTGATGCAGAAGATTGCCCAGCACCACATCGCCATCGTGGTCGAGGCAGCAGGGCACGAGGCTTCCATCGGATAGGACGCCTATCTGCTTGATCAGGGCCTTGCAGAAAAGCTGCTTCTTTTCTTTTTTAGAAGATTTCTCCCCCGATCCATTCTCCGATTCCTCTTCCGATTCATCCTTCAGATTTTCTTCCGATTTCTCCCCAGCCGTAGGCCATTCGAATTTCCGGTCGAATTCCAGATAGAGATGGTCTGAGAGGCGGAAGCCGTCGGGGCGCTCCTTCCAGGGTTTCGGCACGTACTGTTCGATGAGCCTCATCACCTCCTCATTTTCCTTGTCTCTTCCGCCCTGGTTCCAGAGTCGGAGCACCATGCAGGTGCCCTTTTCGGCTGCCTGCACGGAGAATTGCATCACCTCCTGCATGTAGCCAGCCAGTTCACCCCGGGCATTACTTTCGTGCGAATGCAGCGAGAGCTGGATTTTATGGGGCAGGGCTTCGAGCAGCGGCAGGCAGCGATGGAGCAGGGTGCCATTGGATGTGAGCACAGTTTTGAACCCCTTCTCGTTGGCCGTTCTGATAAACTGCGGCAGCAGCGGATGGAGCAGCGGTTCGCCCATCAGGTGGAAATAGAGGAAGCTCACCTTACCCCTCACCCTATCTGTGAGCAGATTGAATTCCCCGGCACTCAACTGCCTTTTCCGGCGATGATGCTTGGGGCAGAAATCGCAATTCAAATTGCAGGTATTTGTTATTTCGATGTAACAGCGGTCTATCATATTTCTTATTTTATTAATTGAGCCTATTTTTTTATTGAGCCTTTTTTATTAATTGGGCACACTTTAAGAAAAGGCTCAGTTATTAAATGAATTCCATTCAACTGCAAAGATACGGCAAAAAATAGAAAAACGAGAAAATATTCAAGAAAAAAAACATCTTCCTACATTTTGTCACAAATTCAGCCCCCTATCCCGTCATTTTATAGGCAAATTCTCTATAGAAATAGCCATTTTTTTCTTTCCAATGCTAATATTTCTAAATTTAATGAAGAAAAATACAGAAAACTGCAATTTATCCATCGGTTTTCATTATCTTTGCAATCAGAATAGCAGCATTCGGACATCTGAAACCAAGCATTCAATTTTGAAACCAAGCGTTCAATTCTGAAACAAAGCTTTCACCCCGTCCGTTTGCACTACGAGTTCAATCAATTCAAAAAAATAACGTTAGAAGACTTAAATGACTGTTAGTAATGGAACAAAACAATGTAAAGCCAGCTGATGGCAAGCTGGGTATCATGGTCGTAGGTTGTGGTGCAGTTTCTACCACATTCATGACAGGTGTGTTCATGGCTCGCAAGGGACTTGCAAAGCCAGTAGGTTCAATGACTCAATACGATAAGATTCGCGTGGGCAAGGGTGCAGACAAGAAGTATCTGCACTACAAGGACATCGTGCCTATCGCCGACCTCAACGATATTGTTTTCGGCACTTGGGATGTTTATCCGCAGAATGCTTACCAGGCTGCCATGTATGCCGAGGTTCTGAAGGAGAAAGACATCAACCCTGTGCGCGAGGAGCTGGAGAAGGTGGTGCCTATGAAGGCTGCCTTCGACAAGAACTACGCCAAGCGCCTGGATGGCGACAACGTGAAGGACTGCAAGACCCGCTGGGAGATGGTAGAGGCGCTGCGCCAGGACATCCGTGACTTCAAGGAGAAGAACGGCTGCTCTCGCATCGTTGTGGCTTGGGCCGCATCTACAGAAATCTACGTACCGGTGGATATGGAAATTCACGGCACGCTGGCAGCTCTCGAGGCTGCGATGAAGGCTGACGACCGCCAGCACATCGCCCCATCTATGTGCTACGCCTACGCTGCCCTTACCGAGGGTGCGCCTTTCATTATGGGTGCGCCTAACACCACAGTGGATATTCCAGCCATGTGGGAACTCGCTGAGAAGACCAAGATGCCTATAGCAGGCAAGGACTTCAAGACGGGTCAGACTCTGGTGAAGAGTGGTTTCGCTCCTATCATCGGCACCCGCTGCCTGGGCTTGAACGGATGGTTCTCAACCAACATTCTGGGCAACCGCGACGGTCTCGTTCTCGATGAGCCAGCCAACTTCCACACCAAGGAGGTGAGCAAGCTCTCTACCCTGGAGACTATCCTGAAGCCAGAGGAGCAGCCAGACCTCTATGGACACGGCAACGACGAGGATACCCAGTATTATCATAAGGTACGCATCAACTATTATCCACCTCGCAACGACAACAAGGAGGGCTGGGACAACATCGACATCTTCGGATGGATGGGTTACCCAATGCAGATCAAGATCAACTTCCTCTGCCGCGACTCTATCCTTGCAGCTCCATTGCTGCTCGACCTCTGTCTGCTGAGCGACCTTGCTGCCCGTGCCGGCCGTTACGGCACCCAGCGCTTCCTGAGCTTCTTCCTCAAGGCGCCAATGCACGACTACACCAAGGGCGAGGAGGCTGTAAACAACCTCTACCAGCAGTACACTATGCTGAAGAACGCCATCCGCGAGATGGGCGGTTACGAGGCTGATGAGGAGATTGACTAATCATTTGTTTTAATTAAGAAGTAAGTTTTTTTATAAAATATTCTCAATTTTCCCGATAGAGGCAGATTTCTGTTCTTTATCGGGATTTTTTATCATCTAAAGAAAAATAGTGCAGAGATCAACACAGATTTATTATTTTTACAGTACTTTCAAAAGTTGAACTGAAAAAAAATCAAAAAGAAAGGAAAACCCTTGCATAATACAGATATTTATACTAACTTTGCAAAAAAATAAACTAGCAGGATTCAAATCCAAAGCTAAAAATAAGAATCATAAATATCAGAAGAATGACAAAGAAAGGTAAACATACGGTATTATTCATTTGCCTGGGCAACATCTGCCGTTCGCCTGCAGGCGAGGGCATCATGAAGAGCCTGGTGGAGAAGGCAGGGCTGCAGGATGAGTTTGAAATTGATTCTGCGGGAATAGGAAACTGGCACGTGGGGCAGCTGCCTGATAGCCGCATGAGAAAATGCGGAGCTGAACATGGCTACAACTTCAACAGTCACGCCCGCCAATTCCAGAAATCAGACTTCAAGAAATTTGAAACCATCGTGGTGATGGACAACGAAAACTATCGCGCCATCACCTCTATGGCTTCCAGCCAGGCGGATAAGGATAAGGTGGTTCGCATGGCCGATTTTCTGACGAATCATCGTGAATACACCAGCGTGCCCGACCCGTATTACGGTGACTACAGCGACTTTGAACTCGTCATCACGCTACTCGAAGATGCCTGCCAGGAGTTGCTGAATAGTATTATGAATCAATAGGAAATGCAGAAAAGGCTCATCGCAGAAAATGCCGATGAGCCTTTTTTATTAATCTGTAAACATTAAAAGCTTATTTATCAGTAAGCATTAAAAGCGGAAGCTTACATCCACTCCACATTGGAATGGGTTGCCACGCTGGGCAAAGTATTCACGCTTGCCCGTAGCCGCATTATCCACGGCAAAGGTGTTGTAATTGGTGTCCGTAAGGTTCTTGCCCCACAGATTCAGCTGCACCTTGCCCAAATCGAAGGCCACATGCGCACCCAACACGGCATAAATATCCTGACCATAACTGTTGGCGTTATCCCAATAAATCTTGCCCTGCATATTGACGTTGGCACCCAGAACCAGGCTGCGCAAAAGGCTGGAATCAAACTGCAGGCGATAATCTGCCACGGCCGAGAGGGTGTGCTCCGGCACATAAGGCACCTTCTTATCCTTGTAGCTCACAGCATCATCGCCTTCGCCATCCGTGTATTCGTCAAACTCAGCCCGGGTGTAACCATAATTCAGCATCCAGTCGAGTTTGCCGTTGGCAAGCTGTCCGCGCAGGGCAGCCTCGATGCCGCAGCTGTGACTCTTTCCGGCATTCACCATCATTCTTCCAAAACCATAGTTGCCAGCCATCACGGAGAGCTGCTGGTTCTTCACCTTCATGTAGAAGGCACCCAGGTCGAAATGGAGCGCATGGTCGAAGAGATTGAGATGTGCTCCCACCTCGTAGTTCCACGAAACTTCGGGCTTGTACGAAATCGTCTGGTTCACCTTTTCGTAATCTTCCGGCGTATGAGGCACGTCGTAATCGCCACGCATCGCCTGCTGGCGGTGGGCATTCAACTCCGTCTGCAGAATGTCGCTGAACATCTGAATATTGTATCCTCCGGCACGATAGCCCTTGCTCACAGTGGCGTAGAGATTGCTCTGCTGGTCGTCGAGCTGATAGGTGATTCCTATCTTCGGCAAGAGCTGGTTGTAATCATCTTTCGCCTTTCCATCCAGAGCACTCGTCAGGGTAAAGGTGGCCTTCTGCCCCATCATGTTTGCCGCCATCGCCATGAAGGCAGACGACTGATAATGGATGCTGGTGTGCATCAAGTCGTAGCGGATGCCGAGCGTAGCCACCAGTCGGGAGGTGAGGTTGAAATTGCTCTCGTGATAGAAGCCCAGGTTGGTTTGCGGCGTATGGTAAACGCCCGGAGCACCCATGCTCACCGCCATGCTGATGCCGCCCGCCTTCTCTATCGCAGCCGCAGCAGCCGCCTTAGCAGCCGCCTCAGGCATTCCCTTTGCCATCATCGACTTCACCATCGAAGCATGGATGGCGGAATACATCTGCTGCTGAATGGCGTTGCCTATCGGCGTGGTCATCGCCTCATCAAAGAACACGGGACCATTGGTCTTCAACCATTGTCGGGAGAAGAAGCCACCCACGGCCCAATTCCAGAATCCGCCCACGGCACGATTGCTCTTGAAGGAGAGTTCCTGGGTGAAGGAATTCTGAAGCTGCTCCTGCAGGATGCGCATGTAGGGAGCAGAGAGATAATCCTGATCCATGAGCATGCGGTCTTTCAGATACTGGTAGCTGGAGACGGACGAGAAGTCGAAGCCCCTGCCCGAATAGCCCAGTTTGAAGCCCGAAATAAGATTGTTTCTTCTATAGGTGCCGGGGAAGGTAGAGGCAGGAAGATCCGCCTTTCCGGTTTCCAGGTTCAGCTTGCCATAAGGAAATCCATTCTGATCTACGTATTGGTAATTGGCAAGCACATCCATCTTCCAGCCCGAATTGAAACGAGCCTTGAGCAGCAGTTTGCCGCCAGCCTCATCGTATTGGTCGGAGCGTTCGCCCGTAAAGGTGTTTCTGAAAAAACCTTTTTCTCCCTCGTAGAAGCCCGCCAGAGAAAGGGCGAGATGATTATTGAACTTATGATAATGAGCTGCCTCTACGTTGCGATAATATTTGCTGCCGTAGCTGAGCTTTACCTCAGAGCCTTGATAATCAAAGGGATTGTGGGAATACATTTTTACCAATCCACCCTCCGTATTCTGGCCGTAGAGGGTTCCCTGAGGACCGCGGAGCACATCCACCCTACTCAACTGGTAGTTGTGGAGATTGAAAGCCGACTTGCTCATCACGGGGATTCCATCGAGATAGAGTCCGATGGCAGGACTATTGACACGGCTGCCGATGCCTCTTACGTAAACAGAAGAAGAGAGTCGGCTGCCGTAATTCGGCATTACGAAATTGGGAACAAAAAGTGAAAGGTCTCTCAAATCAGAGGCTCCCATTTTCTTCATCAAGGAACTGCTCATAGAAGTGCTGCTGAGTGCCTGCTGGCGGAGTCGCATCACCTCCTTGGGTTGTGAAACGACCACCACTTCGTCAATATCAAATACCTTGCTGCTATCCGACAGGGTTGTATTTTCGGCATGGGCAGCAGTTGGGGCAGCATCGGTCTTAGCAGCCACAGTTGCAGCATCGCCCGCATGAGCTACAGTTGCAGCATGAGCCGATACTGGCAAGACGATGCCGCAACCCGCCATCGCCATCATTACGATTCGATTCATAATATCCTGTTTTTTATTATCTTTTTCGTTATCTTTTTTGTTATCATTCTAAAATCGGGTGCAAAGGTAATAAGAAAAAAAGAAATGGGGAATCCCCATTAATTAGGAAATCCCCATTTTTCGAAATTCAAGAAGAAAAAGCTTCACCTTAATCTCATTTAACTACAGTAATCTCGCCTTATATTACACCGTAATCTCTCCCGAACCATAGCAGCGATGATGGTTCTCATCATACACCACGCAGAACTGACCGGGAGCCACGCCGTGGATGGCCTCCTCTGAATGAATCATCCATCTGCCATCTTCGAGCTTTTCGATAGTAGCAGGATGATACTCCGGCGTATGGCGAATCTTGAACGTTACCTTCTGCATCGCCACCTCGCGGGTGAGGAAATGGAAATCCTGAAGGGGGAAATCCTGCTTGTAAGCCGACTGAGGGTCGTAACCATGACTCACATACAGAATGTTGTTCTCCACATCCTTCTTAATCACGAACCAAGGACCGCCACCGAAGCCCAGACCCTTGCGCTGGCCGATGGTGTGGAACCACAAACCCTTGTGGCCGCCGATGCGCTTGCCCGTCTCCATCTCAATCACATCGCCCGGGTTCTCGCCCAGGTATCGGCGGATGTAATCGTTATAGTTAATCTGCCCCAGGAAGCAAATTCCTTGACTATCCTTGCGCTTGGCATTAATCAAATGCTCCTCTTCGGCTATCTCACGAATTTCATTTTTGATGTGATGACCGATAGGGAAAATCGCTTTTCCCAATTGCCAACTCTCTATCTGAGCCAGGAAATCGGTCTGGTCCTTTACGGGGTCAGGACTCGTGACGAGCCATTTGTCGCCGTTTTCATCCGTTTCGGTCTGCGCATAATGACCTGTGGCGATGAGGTCGTAGTTGTGCCCCATCTTCTCATCGAAGGCACCAAACTTGATGAGCCTGTTGCACATCACATCCGGGTTTGGAGTGAATCCAGCCTTCACCTTATCCATGGTGTAGCGAGTTACCTCGTTCCAGTATTCCTGGTGACAGTCAATCACTTGCAGCTTGCAGCCATACTTGCGTGCCACGGCTGTAGCCATCTCCAGGTCCTCCTCAGAAGAGCAGTCCCATTCCTCCTTCTCTTCCGGACCAATCTTGATGTAGAAGCAGTCGGGGTGCAAGCCCAGTCGGGCAAACTCCCACACCACCACCGAACTATCTACGCCGCCCGAAAGCAGCACGGCAATTCTCTTATCCTTCACCTCGGCAAGAAACTGCTCGTCTCTGGTCTCCAATTCCTTTTCTCTTGGAGTATCTGTTATCATCTTATCCATTTATTATTCGATATTTACTATTCTATTTTCAATTCAATTTTCCAATAACTAAATCTGAAGGCAAAGTTACAATAAATTCCGCAAAATAGCACCTACTTTCTCATAAAAATCTATTATTTTCCCGAAAACTTTTCCTTTTCCCAGCAAAATCCCCATCCATCCGCTTTATTTTCTATCGAATATACTTATAGCGGAAATCGACTCATTCCAATGCCAATCCTTTTTTGCTTTCGATTTTATCCATACCTTTGCAATCGAAAATCAGAGATATGCGAGTATAGTAAAATACTACAACAAGCATAGAAGATGGCGAAAGTAGCTATGATAGAAATCAATAACATATAAAAGAAGAAATAAAAATAAGAAATCAATAACATATAATATAAGAATATGGATATCTTAAAAAATCTGTTTTATGGCTTCCCTGACCTATGGGGAGGCGGAGTGGCCCACTCCGTGCTGATCTTGGCGTTGGTCATCACCCTGGGCTTGAGTTTAGGAAAGTTGAGAGTGAAGGGTGTTTCCCTGGGATTGGCTTGGATTCTCTTCATCGGCCTCATCTTCGGTCACTTCTCTCTCAATCTCGATGAGCATCTGCTCCACTTCCTCAAGGAGTTCGGATTGATTCTCTTCGTCTATTCCATCGGTCTGGAAGTAGGACCAGGTTTCTTCGCTTCGTTCAAGAACGGCGGCAAGAGTCTCAACCTGCTCAGCATCATCGTGGTGGCATTGAGCATCGTTACCACCCTCGCCATCTTCTCGTTCTCAGGAACATCCATCACTTCTATGGCTGGTATTCTCTCGGGTGCCGTTACCAACACCCCGGGACTCGGTGCTGCCCAGCAGGCATTCAGCGACCTGCGCCACATCGATGCCCCTTCCATCGCAGCCGGCTACGCCATCGCCTACCCTATGGGTGTGCTCGGCGTTATCCTCTCCTTTATTATATTAAGGTACGCGTTACGTATTAATAAGAGCGAGGAGGAAGCGGATGCCAAGCGCGGTATGGGACACCTGGAGGCAATGACCCTGAACACCTTCTCTGTGCAGGTGACCAACCAGATGGTTTTCGGCGACACCATCAAGCAGATGAGAGAAATATTGAAGCGCGACTTCATGGTTTCCAAGATTATCCGTAAAGATAGCGATAAGCACGATGAGGTGGTGAATGGTCAGACAAGGATTAACGAAGGCGATATTCTGCAGATTGTAGCCAACCCTACCGTGGAAGAGCCTGTCATCGCCCTGCTCGGCAAGAAGGTGCAGGTGAGCGAGGAGAAGTTTGGCGAGGATTTGATTACCCGCCGCATCCGCATCACCAAGCCAGGCATCAACGGCAAGAGCATCAGTCAGTTGCAGATCCGTTCAAGCCTCGGCGCCAACATCACCCGAGTAAACCGCAACGGTGTAGATTTGATTGCTACTCCACATCTGAAACTGCAGCTGGGCGACCGTGTTACCGTGGTAGGTACAGAGCTCGCCATCGCCCATACCGAGAAGGTTTTGGGTAACCAGATGAAGCGCCTCAACTACCCTAACCTGATTCCTATCTTCCTGGGCATCATGCTGGGTTGCATCGTGGCAAACATCCCATTCTTCATCCCAGGCATCAACGAGAACCTGCGCCTCGGATTAACCGGCGGTCCATTGGTAGTTGCCATCCTGATAGGTTACTTCGGTCCGAAGTACAACCTCGTGACCTACAACACCATTTCAGCCAACCTGATGCTGCGCGAAATAGGCATCTGCATCTTCCTGGCTTGCGTGGGACTGGGCACAGGCGAACAGTTTATCCAGACCGTGGCTTCAGAAAGCGGAATGACCTGGATTCTCTACGGCATCGCCATCACCATGATTCCAATCCTGGTGGGCGGCATCATCGGAAGATACGTTTTCCACATCAACTATTACACATTGCTCGGTGTATTGGCAGGTGCCAACACCAACCCATCTGCCCTGGCTTACGTACGTGAGCAGACATCAGCAGATGCACCATCTGTGGGCTATGCGAATGTTTATCCATTTGCCATGTTCCTCAGAATAGTAACCATTCAGATTATCATTTTTGTATTCGGATAAATAAAATATATGGAAGAAAAAAACATGAAAACCTGCGACTGCGCAGAGAAAGGCATCAACAACTGCAACTGCAAGGAAATAGCAGAAACAGAACTGAGAAGAAAACTCGACCTGTTGTTACGCACCGGTAGCATTCTCATGGAGAGTGCTGCCGACACATCACGCATCTTGCGAACCATGAAGCGTGCAGCGGCTTTCCTCGGACTCGACGAACGCT
>ERZ1026886.1080-NODE-1080-length-12557-cov-124.490641_pt1 | contig 12557 bp, 10 predicted proteins | sample MGYA00380173_ERZ1026886 | MGnify/ENA primary metagenome ERZ1026886 (study PRJEB33269, sample SAMEA4719809) | human gut metagenome | biome: human-associated habitat; feature: organic feature; material: feces | place: Cameroon | collected 2013-10 ... | reverse complement strand
CCATCAACCCACAGTCGGAACAGCAGATGCTCAAGGCTAGCCGCAAGAGTACTGCAAAAATGCTCGACGACGTGGAGAGTACACTCACAGCCATGAGAAAATAGAAGAATGCATTCAGGAAACAGAATCACGATAAATACTTATAAACCAAAGATTGTATTATGAATTCAATTCGATTTGTCGCCACAGCAGCACTGCTGGCGGCTGGTAGCACCACGTGCCTCTTTGCACAGAACACCCGTGCCACCGTTACTGGAAAAATTGTGGATAACACCAAAGAACCTGTAATCGGTGCCTTGGTAACCGTAAAGAACGAGTCTACAGGTTTTACCGTTTCCGCTGCCACTGATGCCAACGGAAACTATACCATCCGAGAAATTCCACTCGGTTCGCCTTACACCATCACCGCCAAATACATTGGTTATGGTGACCAGAAGCGCACAGGCTATTCGCTCAACCAGGGCGATATGCTGCGTGTTGACTTCACCATGAGCGACCAGAGCCAGGAATTGAAAGAGATTGAAGTGGTGGCTAACTCACTGAAGAAGAACGTGGATAACGAGGGAGCATCAACCAGCGTTACAGCGCAGGACATCAAGAAACTGCCTGTAAACGGACGTAACTTCACTTCGCTCATCGACCTCTCTCCGCTGAGCAACGGCATGAACCTCAGCGGTCAGCTTGCCTCTTCCACCGGTTTCAACATCGATGGCATGTCATCCAAGAACCCTATCTCCGGCGGTGCTGCCAATACCAGAAAAGGCAGTCCTTACGCCATGACCATGGAGGCCGTGAGAGAGTTTAAGGTGGTAACCAATGCCTATGATGTAACCTATGGCCGTGCAGGTGGCGGACTCATCAACGCCGTAACCCAATCGGGTACCAACACCCTCAAGGGTTCGGCATTCTCCTATCTCCGCACCGACTGGCTCGCCAGCCAGTACGATATCCTCGGCAACAAGCGTACCTCTGATTTCTCCACCTATCAGTATGGTTTCTCGCTGGGTGGACCTATCATCAAAGACCGCCTGCATTTCTTCGTGGCATGGGATCATCAGCAGGACACCAAGCCATTGCGCATCGCCGACATTCATGGAGCATCGGATGAAAGCAGATACAATCTGTCGCAAGCTACACTTGATGCCTTCACCCAGATAGCAAAAGATAAATACGGGCTGCCTAACCAGCCGGAGTACGGTTCGTTTGACAAGAAATCAAACACCAACTCCGTGTTCGCACGCATCGACTGGCAGATCAACCCAACCAATCTGCTCAGTGTGCGCAACAACCTGAACATCAACAAGCAGCCATATAGCCAGGGTGACAATACCACCATCAACTTCCTGGAGTCTTACTCCGACTGCAACACCGCAGACAATAGCTTGATGGCATCTCTCCGCAGCGTATTCGGACCAAAGATTACCAACGAGGCGAAAGTGCAATGGATGTATTCGATGGAAGAGACCAAGGCAAACAGTCTCCTACCTAACGGAACCATTCCACGTGCCATCGTGCAGAACGTGGCATCGGAAGTAGATGGAAAGACCTTGATGACCAACATCCAGATAGGTGGACAGCGATTCACCCCAGAGAATTTCCACGATAACGTATATCAGTTTGTGGACAACCTGCTCATCAATGCAGGCAAGATCAACTATACCCTGGGCTTGGACGTGATGTATTCTCATCTCTCCTCACTCTATGGCAGCGAGACCAACGGTCGTTTCTACTTCAAGGGACTCGATAGTTTCAACAATATGACTCCTTACCGATATGCCCGCGACGTATATATGGTAGAAGGCGAAAAGAACCAGAAGGTAACCCAGCGCATCGTAAACGCAGGTATCTACGGTCAGATGCACACCCAACTCTTCGAGGGCTTCGACCTCACAGCCGGCGTACGCATCGACAACGCTTCCTATCTTGACCACGGCAACTACTACGAGCCAGCCGACCGACTTCTCGGGGTTAGAACCGACAAAGGCATCGGTCTCTTCCTGGTACAGCCAAGATTACAGTTGCAGTGGGATATCAACAACAAGCATACAGATATTCTGAAGCTTGGTGGCGGTATCTTCGCATCAGACATCAACAACTACGCCACGGTAAACAGTCAGGTGTTCGACGGAAGCCGCATCGTAACCATCGATACCCAGGATGCGAGCCTCATCCCTACTCCTAACTTCCCAAGCTATCGACAGGATCCAGCCACAGCTCCGGGTGCTGATCTGCTGAAGAATCCAAATGTAGAGAAGCTCGTCACCATCAACTGCAACAAGGAGGGCTCCAAGGTGCCAACCATCTACAAGGCAAACCTATCGTATACCCACTACTTCAGCGACCGATTCAAGATGGGCGTAGCAGGATACATGACTCTGGCTCGCCACAACTATCTCTATATCGACAAGAACATGGTGGATGAGCCTTACTTCAGATTGGAAAACGAAGGTGGACGTGGCGTCTATGTGCCTGCCAACACCATCGATGCCAAGGGCAACACCAACTGGCTGGAAGGCAGAAAGACCAAGGAGATAGGTCGTGTACTGGAGCTTAACACCATCGGAAAGGTAAACCAGTTTGCCTTCGTCATCGACGGTAGCTGGAGATACTTCAAGGATGGATTCCTCTCATTCAGCTATACATGGAATAGCGTAAAGGATAACAACACCTATAATGGCGATGTGGCAAACACCTCAACATTAGTAAAAATGGTGAAGGATGACCCACGCGATATGAGCCAGTTGAGCTATGGCAACGGACAGTTCCGCCATAAGCTGGTAGTTTATGGCACAGCACCAACCTTCTGGGGCATCCAGGCAGGTATCCGCTTCTCGGGCATCGGTGGCACCCGCTACTCTACCATCGTAGGCGGAAACGTGAATGGTGACTTCGTGGCAACCAACGACCTCGCCTACATCTTCGACCCTAACGACCCTAACACCGATGCAGGCATCCGCAAGGGCTTCGAAACCCTGATGGCTAACCCAAAGGTGGAGAAGAAGTTCAAGGAGTATTTGCAGAACAACTATGGCAAGATGGCTGAGCGCAATGGCGGCGTAAACGGTTTCTACGGCACCTTCGACCTTCACTTGGAGAAGGCATTCAAGCTTTACAAGACCCATGCCCTGGAAGTTTCACTGGATGTATTCAATGTGGCCAACCTTCTCAACAAAGACTGGGGTGTAGGCAAGAACCTCTCTAACGTTCCTCTCTATTACATCACAGGTTTCGACCAGGAGAAGAAGCAGTATAAGTATGCCGTAAATACCAACGCCGGCGTAGCTGGTGGCAATGGTAATCCTTACCAGTGCCAGTTGGGTATAAGATACAGATTTTAAACAGATTTTTAGAAGTTATCTCAGACGTTTTCAGACGTTATTAGAAGTTTTTTAAAGAAGAATATGAAGAAGACTAGTATGATATTGTGCGGAATGATGCTTTTGGCATCTTCCGCCATGGCTCAAGTAAAGGTGATAGCCCATCGTGGCCATTGGAACAGTCAGGGTGCAGCCCAGAACTCCATCGCTGCCATGCAGAATGCCAAGAAGGCTGATGTTTGGGGAAGCGAGTTTGACGTACACATCACCACAGACGGCACCGTGGTGGTAAACCATGACGACGACATCCATGGCATCATCATCGAGGATGCCAAGTATGCCGACATCAAGAATCTGAAGCTTGCCAACGGTGAGCCTATCGCCACGCTGAAGAGTTATCTGGAGGCAGGCAAGAAGCTTGCTCCCATGCAGCTGATTCTGGAAATCAAGGCACATCAGACTCCTAAGCGTGAAGACAGATGCGTAAAGGCTTGCCTTGATTTAGTAAAGGCAACCGGCATGGAGAAGCAGGTGGATTACATCTCCTTCAGCATGCATGCCTGCGAGGAACTCGTAAAGCTGAACCCACAAGCCCGGGTTTACTATCTGGGCAGCGACGTGGCTCCCAAAGTCATCAAACAGAAAGGCTTTGCCGGCATCGACTACTATGGTGGTGCCCTCCTCAAAAATCCGAACTGGATTAAAGAGAGTCACGACCTGGGCATGAAGGTGAATGTATGGACCATCGACCAGATGAAGGAGATTCAGAAATGCGTAGATTCCGGCGTTGACTTCATAACCACCAACAAGCCAGAAGAAGCCAAGAAGATTGCCGAAGGCAAGCTCAGCTTCAAGTAAAGAATAAAAGGAAGAATAGAATATGAATTGAGAATTCAGCAAATAGCCAAGATGCTAATTTGCTGAATTCTTTTGTTTTTGTATCTATCACTCATTCTTCTACTACAGCATCCAATACGCTCCGCAAATTACCTATCAGGTAGAAAGGGAGATTGATCAACGTAAACCCCTTGCCATGAATTGTCTTGACCTTATCTATGGAATAAGGCTTTGACCAGATACGGATGGCTATATTAACTTCCGAACTATCCATAAATACCTGGAGAGAACGGAGATGGGCATTGGTTCCACTCTTTACCTCTATCGGATAAAGCTTGGAGTTATGAGCAAAAATGAAATCAACCTCTGCACCGTTATTCGGCTTTGCCCAAAACGAGCGATGCTGTCCCACCCTATCTTCCAAAGCCAATAACTCCTGAGCCGTAATTTGTTCTGCAATATGCCCACGCCAACTGTCCACCATATCGGTAGAGCCAATGATTTCCTTTCTGATTCCCGCCTGATAGTTCACCAATCCCGTATCAAACCAGATGAGTTTTGGCATTCGCTTGGTCTCAGGGATAATCGGCAACTGGGTAGAAGATACAGGGTAAATCAACTCCAAGAGCATAGCCTTCTCCAGCAATCTAAAAGCCTCGCCCACCTCTCTTGACTTATAGCCAGAATTGGCAAAGTTGCCTAACGTAATGGTCTCACCCGAAAAAGCCCAACCATAGGAGAGGATGAATCTCACCACGTCAGTCAACTTATTGCCTCTGACGTATTTCTCAGAATCATCCTTATAGGCTTGCACCAGAGTTTCATAAACATCTTCGATACCAATGACATCTTGGGTTTCAGCATACTGCTGCACTGCTTCAGGCATCCCTCCCACAATAGTATATTGATTGAAAAGATGCATCAACTGTTCATGGAAGGCAACCGTATATTCTGCCTTCTGCGAGAGTACGGCAAGCAGATTATACTTGCCGATAGCCCCCAGGAACTCAGAAAACGAACAAGGTCGCAAAGCCAGATACTGTACTCTTCCCACAGGGAAACTGACTTTAACATCCACCAGATTCTCCAACAGACTGCCAGCTGCAATAACATACAAATCAGGTCTCTGTTCATAGAAATACCTAAGAAGTGCTATGGTTTTAGGAGAATTCTGAATCTCGTCGATGAAAACAAGGGTAGTTCCTTCTTTCTTAACCTTACCGACACTGGCATACAGCATATTCACCAGGTCGTCTAAAGGAATCTCCATCTCGAACAACTTGGCATTCTCATTTCTTTCCAGATTGAAATATAGATAATTATCAAACTGAGAGCCAAACTCATTGACCACAGTTGTCTTACCAACCTGTCGAGCTCCTCTCAGGATAAGGGGCTTATGCTTTTTGTCTTGCTTCCAAGCCTCCAGTTTACTGATGATATTTCGTCTAAACATACGCATTTGTTTCAAATCAGGGGCAAAGATACTACTTTTTTGTCGCAAATCAGCGGCAACAGCGTTAAAGTTTGTTGCAAATCAGTGGCAAGGACAAAAAAGAGACCTATTCTACGTATTAGACATTTTCACGTTTATCAAGCAAAAAACTGATAAACTCATCAGAGATATTAGAGATTTCTCCTTTATCATAGATTGTCAACAAATCAATAATAACGGAATCTCCTTCCTGGTAAAGATTATAAGTGAAATCTTAACTTTCATACTACGCCTCCTCTTCCTGAAGTCTTCTCAACAAATCACAAGCATCCATCGGCTTAGTCCCATTCTTCTTATGAGCTTCCATTTCATCAAGAGCACGGTTGAGGCTTTCTGCCACATAGGCTTCCTGCTCTGCCTGGCTCATATATCTTTCCTGGTAACTATTTCCAGACTTGGAGATAGAACTTGCTAATTTTTCAGCATAGTCTTTGAGCTTGGCGACAAATTCGTCAAGCGTATATTGACCTGTAGAAGGTACTTGAAACTGAATATTAATCGTTTCCATTTTATTCCTTTCTTTTAAATTAACGCCACAAATGTAATCTGCATAATTCATATACAATTACATCTCGGTAACTTTATTCTATCTCCTCACACACCACCATATCCACGCTCCTGTATATCACGATAATCTTGTGAAGGCGGGTGGTCTTTACCTCAGATTTCACCACATCACTATCTGCATAGCGATTGACCTGAGCGATGGCTGCCTCTCTCAGCTTCGCCACCTGCTCATCGGTGGCATCCGACTTGCAATATTTCAACTCCACAATATATGAATGCTCCATATCCGGATAATTCTCCAGGAGCGGACGCAGGAAGATGTCGGCATAACCAGCCTGGTTGTCCAGTTCAGAGATAGGGCGATAGAACATATTCTGACAGGTCATCGCCAAGGTAAAGCCATGCACATACGACTCACCCTTCTAGCAAATAAGCATAGATCTGCTCTCTAACCACCTCGTTAGGAATCACAAACTTGGTCTTGCCACGATAGGTTCCATCAATGGTCAACATGCCAAAGTAAAAGAGCAAACTGACGAAATTGTCCGGATCGTTGATACTCTCGGCAGGAAATCCCCTTTTCAAGTTTCCCGTAACAAATCCATCCGTAACCAGATGCTGGATGATGCTGGCATCATGGGCAAACTCCTTGTCGTGGCGGATGAGCATACGAAGCTTTTATAATCCACACGGATGTTATCCTCTATCATATCACGAGGAATATCACAATTATTGTGAATATATTGGTCGATGAAATACAGCACCATCACAGAGTTATACATCGTTACCTGACCATATCTGTTGATAGCAAAGCAATAGTTATCATACCATGGCTTCATCACCTGGATAAGTTCATCCACGGAATGACGGAAAGGACAAACCGAAGGCATCCAAACCATCCTTATAATCGTCGATACCAGTTGCAACTACAGAGAAATTCAGATTCAGCACCAAAAAGGAATTACGCTCTGGGGGTGGATTCTTACCTATATAAAGATCACCAAAGAGCTGCTCAAACTTATCTTTCTTGTTCACATCATAGTAATTCTGGAGCATAGAAAGGGTAAGGCTCTTGCCGAATCGGCGAGGGCGAATATAAAAGAAATACTTATTTGCTGCCTCCATTTCTTCTATAAACGGAGTCTTATCCACATAATAGCAATCATCCTTTCTAACATCCTCAAAATTCATCATGCCATAAGGGATGCGCTTGCGATATACGCGTTTCTTCTTCTGTTCCATATCTACTACTTTTTAGACTTTATTCTTTCTTTGTGCAAAACTACAATAATATTTCCTAACTACCAAAGAAAAGGATGAGAAATCATACTTTATCTTATTTTTTTCTCCTCACCCAAACCTTATGGCTGTGCTGACCCACAGAGCGGATGGGAACAGTCTCGTCATGGGATATCTCCTTCAACTCCAATGAGGCGGCGGTGCGGCTCAGGTTGTTGATGTAGGCATAGTCGGTAAGACCGATGAAGCCATTCTCATCGATGACATCCAGGGCTCGGGCGATGCGCTCCTCTCGGGTATATTTCTGCTTCAAAATCAGCTTCACTCCACTCATTTCACGCTCAAGATCGGGATCGGTTTCCCGCTTCACAGATTGGATGAAATCGGGAGATGCCTTGAAGTTCACATCTCTTACGCCTACCTTGCGATAGGCCATCTTATCATCATCACCCTGCATCTCGGTAGGCTTGTCATCCTCGAAACCCAAGGATAGAGAGAAGGTGCCGAGACCTTCCAGATTCACATTATAGCCCATGGAAAGCATGCGAACCAGCATATCTTCCACATCCATCAGCACGGCTTCAGTGGTACTCGGAGAAATGCCACGATGATAACCCTGCATCTTGTCGATAAACTCCTTGCGAGATAGTGTACGATTGGCCACCATCTTGGGATAAACCTTACGCTTGCCGTCATGATGAACATCCGACATCTCCTGCAACTTGTACTTTGCCATATCAATTCCTTTCCTTATTAAGTTCTACATCATCATTTATAAAGCGAGACCGTAGTCCTGGAAGAGATGGTTTGCATCCTTAAATGCATTCACCTATACTCTTAAGGATAATAGTCTTTATCATTAGAAGAAATCTCCGTTCAGCGATGCTGAATCTATGTTCAGCAGTGTTGAACTTAAGTTCAGCAGTGTTGAATATAAGTTCAGCAGTGTTGAATATAAGTTCAGCAGTACTGAACATAACTTTCTCCACTGCAAAAATACAATCCCTACTCATCCATTCTTCAGTTGTTTCTTTCGTACCAATTCTCACAATCAAAAGGTACTCAAAAATTTAAAGGTTAGTTAAACCAACTCCTTAAACCAGTCCGCTTAAATCAAGGGAGTATTGGGTAGGAAGTTTCTTTTCCTTCTTGATAAACATCAGCATATAAATAGGGAGATAAGTGATTTTTCCCACCTTCTTCACATTATCGTTACACAACACATAGGCTTTTGAAATCTGATAGGTTGTAGAGTTCATCACATTCGTAAGCGCTTTGTGACGCTCATAATCCTTGCCCGATTTAACCTCTAAAGGCAACGCCTCACCATTTTGCTCTATCACAAAATCCAGTTCACCCTGCCGCTTGTTGTTATAATAATACAACTGGAAGCCATGCGCCTGGAGTTCTTGTGCCACCGCATTCTCATATATCGAACCAAAGTTGATGGACGGTTCGTTATCCAAAATCTTCAGCTGAATGCCATCTGCATAAAGACTTGCCAAAAGACCAATATCTGCCATAAACAGCTTGAATAAGTTTCGGCTGCTTGACAAAATCAAAGGCACAGTAGGCTCCTCAACATTATATACCGGCAGAGCGACACCAGCATCCTTCAACCACAAGAAACTATTCTGATAACGTGAAAACTTGATGTTTTCATTCAGGTTCTTCAATATGAAACGCTTGTTCTTGGCATCAAGCTCAGCAGGAATCCTGTCAAAGATTTCTTGAATATACAATTTATGGTCAGGGTCATATTTCGCTATATCCTGCTTATAAAGACGTATGATAGCCTGCTGCTCTGCCATTACATCTTGCAGATTATTGGTAGCCAGATATTTATCAACAGCTGCAGGCATTCCACCTACTATAAGATAAAGGCGGAATACCTCCATCATCTTTTCATGGATGAATTCATCTACAGGCGTCCCTTCTGTAAAATGTTTCCTCAAAACATCTATAATTCTATCGTTGATACCAACGGCAGATGCAAACTCCTCAAAATCAAGCGGATACATATCTTTCACATCCATATATCCCACTGGAGCTGAACGGAGATTCTTAATTTCCACACCCAATAAGCTACCACTTAAAATATAGCGATAACTCCCCTCCTCCACCAAAAACTTGATGGCAGTTACAATTTCCGGGCATTCCTGCACTTCATCAAAAAACACAAGGGTATTACCCTTTATTAAATCCTGGCTGGTCACTGTGGAGAGACGCAACAAGATGTCTTGACAATTCTTCGCCTTGCTGAAGACCTTTACCAAACCCAGATTTTCAATGAAATTGATTTCAACGAATCTTTCAAAATGTTCATGACCGAAACGACGGATAGAATATGTTTTTCCTATCTGTCTTGCTCCTGTCAACATCAAAGCTTTTCTATCGGTATCGAAAAAGTCAGCTAAATATCTGTCTATCTTACGCTTAATCATTTTTTGTCCTCTTTTCTAATATTAAACGGATGCATTTTGTCCGTTTTTCCAATACAAAAGTACTATATTCTGTCCGTTTTTCCAAGGGATTTACACATAATTTTGTCCGTTTTTCCAAGTTTTAACGCTTTTAACACACTTTTCATTCGCGCGAATCCAACAAGCAACTGCCAAATATCCTGCAGATCTCAGTGAATAAAGTAATCATCACCATTTTCTATATCCCAGTTTTTCCACTCATCTGTTGCTTCCCATCATCGCAAGGCATCACAATAACGGTTAATTTGAAATCCCAAACGTCACTTAACTGATCAAACAAAACAAAAAAGAGAGAAACCAAGGAGCATAAGCTACTCGATTTCTCTCTAGAGATTCTATTTTGCAGTTGTGATTTAAAGAGGCAACATTCGTAGACGTTGTCCTACAACTCCTTTACCATAAATATGGTGGTGGCGGTATGTCCTGAGTCACCAAGGCGCTGAGGAATATGCCTGAAGCCATGACGCAGCTTCTGCCCTTTCAGGGCGTATTATTTCACGATAATTTCATCAACAAACAGCCAGCCACCGAAACTGCTTGGCTTCGCCTGAACACGGATGTAGCGTGCTGTCTTGCTGCCCTTCCAGGTAAGCGTCTTGAAGTTCAGAATCGGCTCCTTGCTCGACTCATATTTCTTGTCAAATACCTGGGTGAAGTTATTGCCATCCTCACTAACTGATACCGTATATTGAGAAGGATAGAAAATCTCAGGACCGCTGCTCTGCATGAAATCGGTGCCTACGCTGCTAACCTTGGTAGATTTACCCAGATCGATGGTTACATCGAAGCAATTCTTGCCGATAAAGCCTTGCCAGCGACCATCGCCATGAGCCCAACCGCCCATGTTGCCATCCACCAGCGTCTTTTCGCCAGCCGCAGGATAGTAGCGGTTGTAAGCATGGTTATAGGTAACCTTGGCACCCACAGCCTTGTGCTGCACCGGCTTCATCTTCTCCTTGCGCTCACCAATCTCCTTCTTCAACTCGAATGGGTTCACGCCTTCAGTCTTCAGATGTTCCACCTGCGCCAAGGCACGGGTCTTGAACTCAGGATAGTTCTTGGTCTTGGTGCCGTTCCATCCTATCTCAGCCAGAGCCAAGGCACGAGGATAAAGCATATACTCGGCATACTCAGGAGTAGGAATATGCTCGGTCCAGAGGTTTGCCTGCACACCGGTAATCATATTACGCTCTGCCTCAGGAAGATCGCTTCCCGGCACGTAGCTATACACCTTCTCGGTAGGAATGAAACCGCCATTTGCCACTGGCTGGGTGCCCGGTGCATCCTGATACATATCGAAGTAACAGTAGGCTCCCGGCGACATCACCACATCGTAACCATGCTTGATGGCCTCGTGCGCCAGTTCGGTGCCACGCCAAACCATCACGGTGGTATTCTTGGAAAGATTTCCGGCTATCACCTCGTCCCAACCCACGAGCTGGCGGCCATGCTCGTTCAGGAACTTGCCCATGTGGGAAATGAGATGAGCCTGCAATCCATCCACGTTGTCGATGCCCAGCTCCTTCATCTTCTTCTGGCAGAGGGCACAACTGCCCCATGACTTCTTCGCAGCCTCATCACCACCCACATGGATGTAATGAGATGGGAAGATATCCATCACCTCTTTCAAGACATTCTCCAGGAAATCGTAGGTTCCGATGTTGCCCGGACAGAAATCTGCCTGCTTGTAAGGCTCATGGGTGCAGGATAACTCTGGATAGGCGGTAAGCACCTCCTCAGAATGACCCGGCATTTCGATTTCCGGAACGATGGTGATGCCACGCTCGGCAGCATATTTCACCAGGTCGCGGAGTTCATCCTGGGTATAGTAACCACCCTCGGCACCCTCGCTGCCCTGCTCCAGATACTTGTTGCCATTGGCATTCCAGTCTTTCCATAACTTACCCGAACGCCAGGCGGCGAAATTGTTGAGTCTAGGATAACGCTTGATTTCGATGCGCCATCCGGCTGCATCGGTCAGATGGATATGGAGATGGTTGAACTTATATTCCGACATTACATCAATCTGCTTCTTGAGGAAGGAGATTGGGAAGTAATGACGGGAAACATCGAGCATCAAACCGCGCCACTTGTAGGCAGGTGCATCCACGATGTCGCAGCATGCAATGCCTTTCTTGGTGGTAAGCTGCTCCATGGTCTGCCAGGCACGGAGGAAGCCTTCGCTGCTGGCGGCACTGATTTCAATGGCATCAGGTGCCACATGAAGCCGGTATGCCTCAGGCGAAGATGCATTGGCGAGTGGAGTAAACTTTACCACTCGCTTGGCTGCATCGTTCACCTTGACATTCCATGCCTTAGTATAGATATTCTCGGCATCAGCGCCTACTTGGTTTTCTACTTTCACACCATCGCTGGTGTTGAACACGCCCTTGCCCATCGTAACCTGCTGCGGTTTCGGCAACAGGCTCTGAGCCTGAAGGGATGAGGTTAGTAAGAGTGCCCCGAAAAGGGACAATAGATAGTTGGATTTTTTAGTCATACGGCATTTTATTATTATTATTCGACTTATCGATATAAATGAATCGACTTCCTTAAAAGGATTAATCAATCTTTTCGATCATCTTCATTCCCTCTTCCACTGCCTTCATGTTCAATGGAATCAGGTTATGATGGCGCTCTGGCAATGACTTGTAGAGTGCCTTGTTCAAACCGTCGGTGCTC
>ERZ1026886.1079-NODE-1079-length-12563-cov-2.901103_pt1 | contig 12563 bp, 12 predicted proteins | sample MGYA00380173_ERZ1026886 | MGnify/ENA primary metagenome ERZ1026886 (study PRJEB33269, sample SAMEA4719809) | human gut metagenome | biome: human-associated habitat; feature: organic feature; material: feces | place: Cameroon | collected 2013-10 ... | reverse complement strand
TACTGTATGACGGCGGCCGATGAGATCCAGGGTCTTCTGGTTCATGGTCTGTGGGTTAATAGAAATACGGCTGATGCCATGGGAAGCTAAAACCTTTAACTTTTCTTCTGTAATGCTGTCCGGACGTCCTGCTTCTACGGTGAATTCCAGAACATTTTTTGTATCAAACAGCTGCTCTAATTTACATAAGATAGCGTCAATGTCCTCTGCAGGCAGGGAAGTATATTCCAGTTCCTTAAATAAGGCTTCCAGATACAATCCGGTACGGCCTTTCCACTTACTGATAGGATAAGAAGTGAAGGAGCAGTACAGGCAGGTAGTCGGGCAGAATGGGATACCTACATATAAGCTGTAACCTCTGTCATAGTCCAACGGCTCTAACAGACGTTTTTCCCTTGCTGCGATCTCAATGCTCAGATTGATCTTCTCATCGCTGGTCATGTAAGTTTCTTTCATGAATTTGCGGATGTCTTCTTCCTTCCATCCATCTTCCAGACGGCTTAATGCGATCTTGGTAGGACGGATCCCTGTAAGAGAACCCCATGGAAGTTCATGGCCAGTACGCTTTACAAGCATCTGGTAGAATAATTTTTTAATAACGTTTTTTGTGGCAGAGTGGTCTGAGAGATCTGCTTTTCCTGTGGAATGGGCAGTCAGAGTCCAGCCTTCCAGTTCTTCCCCATTTTCCATTTTTTCCCAGATCCCAATAACAGCTTCCCCGTCCTCTAATCTGGTCTGTACATAAAAATCAACGCCCTCTTTTACTTCATGGGCATAAGTCTCACCCGGATAAAAAGACATCAGAAGTTCTCTGATGTCCTGTTCATATGCATTATCCTGTATTAATAATCCGATCATTTTCTTCCTGCTTTCTATCTATCGTACCTCTTTCGTACTTATCTGTAATACGGAATAGGATTGTGCTCCTTTTCATAGCCAATGGTAGTTGGATCCCCATGTCCCGGATAGACCATAGTATCTTCCGGAAGCACAAATAATTTATTTAAAAGGGAATCCGCCATATCACTGCTGCTTCCTGTTGCCAGGTCTGTACGGCCATAGGACTCATAAAACAGCGTATCACCGGAAAGAAGTACCTCTTCTTCCGGAATATAGTAGCTGACGGAACCTGCTGTATGTCCAGGTGTTGCAATGACTTTCCATTTATATCCTAAAAGTTCTAATTCATCCCCGTCATGGACCAGTACATCTGCATGGAAACTGGTCTGTTTTCCAGGCACATGGCAGGACAGATTAATAGAAGTATCTGCCAGCATGGCATCTTCTGTTTCAGAGGCATATACAGGAATGTGGAATGCCCGCTTTACCTCAGGCACTCCGATAATATGATCAAAATGTCCATGTGTTAAAAGCACTGCCACCGGTGTTACACCCAGTTCACTGCATTTATTTAAAATATAGGCTCCATTATCTGCCGGGTCTACCACTACGCCTTCTTTGGTATCGTCGTTGTAGACCAGATAGCAGTTTGTGCTCACCATTCCAAGCACCATGGTCTTTATCCTGAAATTACTCATAGTTCTCCTTCTATATGGCACTGTCTGCCACTGCAGATCCGGCCGGATGCAGCAGTTTCATCAGCCTGTAGTTCTCTGGATATCCAGAACACCGTCGATCTGGCGGATCTTATCGGTAATACGGTTCAGTTCTTCTGTTCCATGGATATCAAAGGTCATAATGATGGTGGCGCGGCCCTGCTTGCTGGTACGCACGTTCATGGAAGTAATATCGATCTGCTTTTCTGTAAATACCTTTGAAATATCTGCAAAAAGGCCGATACGGTTGTTTGCGAAGATCTGGATCTCAGTGGAATACTGCTCTGTACTGGTAGGATTTTCTGCTACCTGCCACTCAGCATCGATCAGCCGTCCTCTTTCATCTTCCGGAAGGTTGATCACATTGATACAGTCTGTACGGTGGATGGAAACGCCTCTTCCTCTGGTAACAAAACCAACGATCTCATCACCAGGTACAGGATTACAACATCTGGAGAAACGAACTGCCAGATCATGAAGTCCCTTGACCACGATACCGCTCTTATTCTTGCGTACAGTTGCTTCGCCGCTTCTTCCATCTGTATCGGCAATGCCGTCCAGAACTTCTGCGTCAGTGATCTCACGTTTCAGCTTCTTCTCCCGCTCTTCCAACATCTTGTTAATGACCTGGCCCTCTTTTAAGCCACCATGTCCAATAGATGCAAGAACAGAATCCCAGTCTTTAAAGGCATAGCGGTTCATTACCTTTTCCATAAATTCCGGTTTGGAAAGGTCCGCCAGATTAATGCCTTTTGCCTTACAATAACGGTCAATGGCATCACGGCCGCGGATGATATTATCCTCTTTCATCTGGGTCTTGAACCACTGATTGATCTTATTTTTTGCCTGTGTACTGCGTACCAGCTTCAGCCAGTCGCGGCTTGGTCCCTTGGAATTCTGGGAGGTAATGATCTCAATACGGTCACCATTCTGGATCTGGTATTCAATAGGAACCAGTTTTCCATTAACTCTGGCGCCTACCATCTTATTTCCTACCGCACTGTGGATGGAATAAGCAAAATCAATAGGAGTAGAGCCGCTTGGAAGAGTCTTTACATCACCGGACGGAGTGAAACAGTAAACACTGTCAGAGAACAGGTCTAAATCACCCTTTACCATGCTTAAAAACTCTTTGGAATCATCTGTATCACGCTGCCACTCCAAAATCTGGCGCAGCCAGCTTAATTTCTCTTCTTCTTTTCCGGCAGCGATCTGTCCGCTTCCGCTCTCTTTGTATTTCCAGTGAGCAGCGATACCATACTCAGCAGTACGGTGCATCTCGTAAGTACGGATCTGGATCTCAAATGGCTGTCCGGTGCTGCCGATCAGAGTTGTATGCAGAGACTGGTACATGTTCTGCTTCGGCATAGCGATATAGTCTTTAAAACGACCAGGAATTGGCTTGTACATTTCATGGATCACACCAAGAGCTGCATAACAGTCTTTTACTGTGTCTACCATGATACGCACAGCAAACAGATCATAGATCTGATCCAGAGTTTTGTTCTGCTTTAACATCTTCTTATAAATACTGAAGAAATGCTTTACTCTGCCGCCTACGGTGGCTTCAATGCCTGCTTCGTCTAAATGTGCCTTTACTTCATCTACAATGGACTGGACAAAAGCTTCTCTTGCATCTTTGCGCAGATCCACTTTTTCTACCAGGTCATAATAAACTTCCGGCTTTAAAAACTTAAGTGATAAGTCATCTAATTCGATCTTGATCTTGGAAATACCCAGACGGTCTGCAATAGGAGCATAGATCTCCATGGTCTCCCTTGCTTTTTCCTTCTGCTTCTCCGGCTTCCAGTACTGGCCGGTACGCATGTTGTGAAGACGGTCTGCCAGCTTAACGATGATAACGCGGATATCCTTTGCCATTGCAAGGAACATCTTGCGCAGGTTCTCAGCCTGGATCTCCACTTTATCTTTATCCCAGTTTAACTGAGTCAGCTTGGTAACACCGTCTACCAGGAAAGCAACCTCCGGACCAAACTCTTTGGTCAGCTCATCCAGTGTCATGACGGTATCTTCTACTACGTCATGAAGAAGGCCGGCTGCAATGGTCTCCTTGTCCATCTCCAGATCAGCCAGGATAATAGCCACACATAAAGGATGGATGATATAAGGCTCTCCAGACTTTCTCTTCTGATCCTTATGTGCTTCTGCAGCGACCTTGTATGCCTTTTCGATCATGGAAATATCATCGGAAGGATGGTATTTATGGATCGTTTTGACCAGATCCTGATACAACACTTCCGGGCTGGTAAAGTCCGCCGGAGCTTCAAGCTCTATATCCAGTCCCATATATGTGGCCACCTTTTTACAAATAATTAGTTACCATTATAATTTTTTTTAAATAAAAAAGCAAGGTCTGGTATACCTATTACTTTCTTATGAGTTCTGATTACTTACCCTCATAGATAATAGCAGACTCAACATCATAGCCCTTTAAAAGTTCTCTTCCCTTAAGTCCTGCCAGTTCCATTACAAAACAGATCTTCACTACCTTGCCGCCCAGTTCTTCGATCAGCTTGATAATTGCCTCGGTAGTACCGCCGGTAGCGATCAGGTCATCAATGATAACAACCTTCTGTCCAGGAGTAATGGAGTCCTTGTGCATCTCAATCTCTGCAGTGCCATATTCCAGTGCATACTTTGCAGAAACAGTCTCGCAAGGCAGTTTTCCTTTTTTGCGGACCGGAACAAAGCCCTTGTGCTCTGCATAGGCAACCGGCACACCAAAGATAAATCCTCTGGACTCAGGACCTACTACTACATCATAATCTACATCCTTTAACATATTGCGGATACTGTCCACTGCCAGGTGCAGACCGTCTGCATCCTGAAGGATGGTAGTTACGTCCCTGAAAATAATACCAGGTTCCGGAAAATCCGGGATGCTTCTTACATATTCTTCCAGCTTTTTCATATTTATATCCTCGTTTCTTTAAAATTTACTTAAGCGACTCATCTTGCACGGCTATGCCGCACAAGATGCATCGGAATATTACTTCTATTATACTTGCTCTGGCGGACACTGTAAACCCCGGGCAGTACACGCCCCTCAAATCTTTATTCCAATCTTCCCTGAAATATGGTAATATGTCCTTGTTATTTTCAGAACATATCGATATATCGTGAGGTTTTACATATGACTGGCTTAGGTACACTTGTAAATATGGCTGCTATCCTTATAGGAAGCGGTATTGGACTTTTATTAAAAAATGGCATTCCCAAACGGCTGCAGACCACGATTTCCAGCGCAGTGGGGCTCTGTGTGGTCTTTGTTGGTGTTACAGGCGCTATCAAAGGGCTGATGAACGTATCAGGAACTACCTTTGAGACCAAAGATACGTTAGTGGTAGTCATCTGCATGGCAATCGGCGCTGCCATCGGTGAATGTCTGGATCTGGAACAGAGAATGGAAAACCTGGGGGACTGGGTCAAATCCAAGCTTCCAAATGGTTCCTCTTCCTCCAATTTTACAGAAGCCTTTGTAAGCACCTCCCTTGTTTTCTGCATCGGTGCCATGGCCATCGTCGGTTCCATTGAAGACGGTTTAAACCATGATTATACCATGCTCTTTACAAAAGCTGTTATGGACGGCGTGCTTTCCATTGTTTTTGTAGCATCCTTAGGTATCGGCGCTGCATTTTCCATGTTTCCCGTAGGCATCTACCAGGGAAGTATCACTCTTCTTGCAGGTCTGGTAAAACCCTATCTTACAGACCTGATGATCGGACGCCTTTCCTGTATCGGTTCTATCCTTATCTTTGCCCTTGGTTTAAATCTGACCATTGGAACAAAGATCAAGATCGCAAATATGCTTCCGGCTGTATTCCTGCCGGTTATCGTATGCCTGTTGGGATTTTAAAACAGGTTATGGTTGTCATTGTGAATATGATTATGAAAGGACATTATCATGTTAAAAGAAGAAAGACAGACCTGGATCTTAAATAAACTTCATTCCTCCGGAAAGGTAGTGGTCAGCCACCTGGCCGGGGAATTAAAGGTTTCCGAAGATACCATACGCCGTGACCTGTTAGACCTGGACCAGAAAGGACAGTTAAAACGGGTATTTGGCGGTGCCATCCCTCTGGAAAAACCGGTCATCAACTTCTTTGACCGGGAAACCGCGGATGTTGCCTTAAAACAGCAGCTTGCCATGCGGGCACTGGAATTTCTGGAGCCGGACCAGCTGGTTGCCATTGACGGCAGCAGCACCAATCTCCAGTTTGCCAAAAATATCCCTGATAATTTAAAGCTTACAGTTCTTACCAACAGCTACAGCATTGCCCATGTATGCTCCTTAAAAGAGCAGATCCGTGTCATTATCCTGGGCGGTGATCTGTTAAAAGACTCCATGACCACAGTAGGGGAAGTAGCCGCTGCCCAGGCTGCTGCCTATCACCCGGATCTGTGCTTCATGGGTGTCTATGCCATCCACCCGGAATACGGCATGACCATTCCCTATCCAGAAGAAGTCAGCATCAAACGTCAGCTGATCCGCTCCTCCAGCCGTGTGATCGCACTGGTAAATCCCATCAAACTGAACACTGTTTCACGATACCAGGTGTGTGGGATCGAGGATTTTACAACTCTCATCACAGATGGAAATGTGCCGCAGGAGATGGCATCACGATATAAAAACAGAGGATTAGATTTCCTGTAAAACAGTTTGAGCCGCCCGGTATGGGCGGCTCTTACTTCTTCCAATCAAAAAAACTGCGTCAAAATGACCGTTCGATTTGCAAATATCAATTGTACACATCTTGAGCGCAGCTGTACGAATGTGGCGGACAAAGTCCGATACAGGCGAACAGGTGCATGCGAAAGCCAGTGTACAATGATACTTGCAAATCGGTTTCAGGTGATTTTGACGCAGTTTTTTCCTCTACTTTATTCACCAAATACTGCCTTATAATCAGCCTGGAACTTGGCAATTCCCTGGTCAGTTAAAGGATGCTTGGTCATCTGCTCTAATACCTTGTATGGAACAGTTGCAATATCAGCGCCAGCCTTTGCGCAGTCGATCACATGGATCGGGTTGCGGACACTTGCTGCAATGATCTCAGTTTCGATGTTGTGCATCTGGAAGATCTCAGTGATATCATAGATCAGATCAATACCTGGCATGGAAATATCATCCAGACGTCCTAAGAATGGGGATACATAGGTAGCGCCTGCTCTTGCAGCTAACAGTGCCTGTGCTGCGGAGAAGATCAGAGTTACGTTGGTCTTAATGCCTTCTGCGTGAAGAACCTTAACTGCCTTTAAGCCTTCTACAGTCATAGGGATCTTAACAACCATGTTTGGATGGATCTTAGCGATCTCACGGCCTTCTTCGATCATTCCTTCTGCTGTTACAGTAGTTGCCTTTACTTCGCCGCTGATCGGTCCGTCAACGATAGAAGTGATCTCTTTGATAACCTCTTTAAAATCACGGCCTTCTTTTGCGATCAGGGATGGGTTTGTGGTAACACCACAGATAATTCCCATATCATTTGCCTTGCGGATATCATCTACATTTGCTGTGTCAATAAAAAACTTCATGAAATAGTCCTCCTCTTACATTTTGCTTCCCACCGATACCGGATTGCTACGTGTTTTTACCCCGGTATCATTTTATACTTGTATTATATCGCAGACCATGCACATGTCAAGCAAATTTCCGCATTACTTTGCCACATTTTATGGCTATACGTGCAAAATAACGCATTAAAAATTTGCATATCATGCATAAAAACGCATTAAAAAGAGCCCGGCCTGCGGACTCTTTCGTGTTTACATCTAAATCCCCTTACATAATACGCACATTTTTCAGCGCACCGGTCTTACAGAACTGGGTCCATTCACATACATTTACCGCGTGATCCCCAATACGCTCTAAGTACTTGGCAATCATCAACAGGTCGATCCCCTGGTCTGCATGGGACGGCGCAGATTTTAACAGTTCCACCACATCCGATTTTACCTGATTAAACAGCGCATCCACCTCATCATCCCTGCGGATGATCTCCTCTGCCTCTTCCACGTCCTGCTTAATAAATGCTTCTACTGCATCATGGACCATTTTCTGGGCTGACGCTGCCATAGCAGGAAGATGCTGTACAATGTGGTATGCATGATCACTCTTGATCCGCAGGATCAGCTCTGCAATATCTGATGCATGATCTCCAATACGTTCCAGATCCGTTACCACCTTAAGAGCAGTGGAGATCTGGCGCAGATCCCTTGCTACCGGCTGCTGGCGAAGGATCAGGGACAGACAACGGGACTCAATGGCACGTTCCATGTCATTTACATTCCGGTCTCCTTTAATAACATCCTCTGCCATGGTATAATTCTGGTCTTCAAATGCCACGAAAGTCTGCTCAATGGCTTTTTCCACCATCATGGCCATATCACGCAGGCATTTATTCAACTCCTCTAATTCATGTTCATAAGTAATGCGCATCCCTTATGCCCCTTTCCGTTGCTTTTCCAACATTTTCGCAACTCTACATTCTCACATTTTACCGTAGGATCACATTCCATCAACCAAAACGTCCGGTAATATAATCTTCCGTTCTCTTGTCCTTTGGCATGGTAAACAGTTCATCTGTGGTAGCATATTCCACTACCTCGCCTACCAGGAAAAATGCTGTATAATCTGCAATACGGGTTGCCTGCTGCATGTTGTGGGTAACAATAGCAACCGTATACTTGCTCTTCAGATCGTCCATCAGGTCCTCGATCTTTAAGGTAGAAATCGGGTCCAGTGCAGATGTAGGCTCATCCATTAACAGAACCTCCGGCTCTACTGCCAGCGCTCTTGCAATACAAAGACGCTGCTGCTGACCACCGGAAAGTCCCAGTGCAGATTTCTTTAAACGGTCAGAAACCTCATCCCATAAAGCTGCGCCCTTTAAACTGCGCTCTACGATCTCATCTAACTGTGCCTTGTTCTTGATACCGTGAATTCTTGGGCCGTAAGCCACATTATCATAAATACTCATCGGAAATGGATTTGGCTGCTGGAACACCATTCCCACTTTTTTACGAAGAAGTGTGGTGTCTACCTGCGGATCATAAATATCTTCCCCGTCAAGAAGCACGGTTCCCTCGATCTTTACATTTGGAACCAGGTCATTCATACGGTTTAATGTTTTTAAATACGTAGATTTTCCACATCCGGATGGTCCGATAAATGCAGTGATCTTATTTTCATAAAGGTCCAGATTAATATTTTTCAGTGCATGATTTTCTCCATAGTACAGGTTCAGGTTCTGTGTGGAGATCTTTACTTTATTTTCCATTATACTCATTTCCCTTTCGCGTCTTTCACGTTTATCTTGTCTCTACATTAAACCGGTGGGACAGATATTTTGCCAGTGCATTGATTGCCAGTACGATCACCAGAAGAACAACTGCTACGCCGAAAGCTTCATTGTATTTTGCCTTCTGCATAAACAGATACAGCTGGATAGTCAGTGTACCACCTGACTCAAGTACCTTGCCAAACAGGTTCTTTGGAAGGTAATAGCCGCTTCCTGCAGTAAACAGTAAAGCTGCAGACTCACCTACGATACGTCCGATCGCCAGGATAACACCTGTAAGGATACCAGGCATAGCACTTGGAAGAAGGATGGTGCGGATCATATACCACTTGGTAGCACCAATTCCCAGTGCACCGTGACGGTAACTGTCAGGAACGGTCTTTAATGCTTCCTGGGTGGTTCTTGTGATCAGTGGAAGGATCATTAAAGTCAGTGTCAGGGAACCGGTAAGAATGGAGTAGCCCAGTCCCAGTGTATTTCCGAAAAACACCATTCCGAAAAGACCAAATATAATAGAAGGAATACCGGAAAGTGTTTCTGTTGTAAATACGATCAGACGGACGATCTTTCCCGGTTTTGCATACTCATTTAAGTAAACAGCAGAACCTACACCAATAGGAGTTGCGATCAGCAGAGTGATCACTACAATATAAAGAGTGTTGATAATATTTCCAAGGATACCAAAGGTTCCCTTTGTAGCGCTGGAAACAGTGCTTAAAAAGGACCAGGTCACATGTGGGACACCCCTTACAAAGGTATAACCTAAAATTCCGATGAGAAGGAGCATGGAGAGACTGGCACATCCGTAGATAATACCGGTTAAGATCACATCTGTGCTGCGGATGCGTTTTCCATAAATGCTTTCCCGGATCACGGAGTTTTCATTGATACGGATAGCGGCTTCACCTGTCATTTTGTTTTCTCTCCCTTCTTCAGAATACTGTTTAAACCAATGTTGATGATCATGATAAATGCAAATAATACAAGGCCGATGGTAAATAATACTTCTCTGTGCAGTCCGGATGCATATCCCATTTCTGCTACAATAGCAGTAGTCAGAAAGCGGACGGAGTTAAATGGAAGGGGGAAGTTTACGGAACTTCCGGATACCAGTGTAATAGCCATTGCCTCGCCGATGGCTCTTCCTGTTCCTAAAACAACGGCTGTGATAATACCGGATTTTGCTGCAGGAAGGATCACCTGGAAAATAGTCTGGATCTTTGTAGCGCCTAATGCAAGGGAAGCGCTTTTTAAATGACCCGGAACAGCTCTTAAAGCAGACTCACTGATGTTGATGACGGTTGGCAGGATCATCAGCACCAGTACCAGCACTGCGGAGATCAGGTTTGCGCCGCCGGTATACTGATGAGTAGAAGAACCTTTAAATACAGCCAGTTCCATTTTATACATCAGAGGATTTAAGATCAGGATACCTAACAGACCGTAGATAACGGACGGGATACCTGCTAACAGCTCTACTGCCGGACGGACTACATTGGCCAGTTTTTTCGGCGCTACTTCTGCCAGGAAAACTGCTGTCATCACGCCAACCGGCACACCGATCAGGATCGCCAGAAAGGTTCCCACAATGGATGTAAGGATAACATACAGGATACCAAAACTTGGTGTAGCAGCAGCCGGCTGCCATAAGGTACCAAAAAGGATATCCAAGATGCCTACTTTAAACAGCGCCGGTGTACCGCTGAATATCATATATAATGTAATGGAAGCAACAGCCAGAACAGCGAAAAAGCCGCATGCGGTGAAGATCGCTTCTGCAGCTCTTTCTACTGTAGACTTGCTGCCATGATGGGAACGGACGGAAAATGTTTCCTGTGTCATTGCAGACAGTCTCCTTTCGTTTTGTATGACTCACACTTTTTATCGTCTTTATTTCTTTTTCGTGTTATCTGTCCACTGATTATTTGTCAGCTGTGATCAGACCTACAGATTTTACAAGTTCAGAGCCTTCGTCAGAGTAGATGAAGTCAAACAGTGCCTTTACAAGATCGCTCTGCTCGCTGATCTCACCCTTGGTAGCCATTACGAATGGACGGCTTAAGAAGTACTTTCCTGCCTTGATGTTCTCTTCGGTTGGCTCAGCGCCGTCTAATTTTAATGCCTTTACAGTGTCATCTAATACATCCAGGGAAACATATCCGATGGAACCTGGGGTAGATGCTACCTTTGCCATTACTGCGCCGGTGCTGTCTAATTCATTGCTGTACTTGCAGGCATCTTCCAGCTTTAACAGTTCCTCGAAAGCACCTCTTGTACCGGAACCTGCCTCACGTCCTACTACTACGATTGGAGCATCATTTCCGCCTACATCTTTCCAGTTGGTTACTGTTCCGTCATAAATGCTGGTCAGCTGATCCTTGGTCAGATCTTCTACTGTGTTTGCAGGATCAACTACAACTGCGATACCATCGATTGCTACGATGTTTTCTGCAACTCCCTTTGCTTTTTCCTCATCTTTTAAGTTTCTGGAAGAGTTACCGATATCTGCTGTTCCGTTAGAAACTGCCTCGATACCAGCGCCGGAACCTACGAACTCAGCGGTTACTGTTACCTTTGGATATTTCTCCATAAATGCTTCGCTTAATGCATTTGCGAACTTCTCCATAGAAGTGGAACCTACCATGCTGATGGATCCGCTTAAATCTGCATCTGCGCTCTTTGCTTCTGTTGCTGCTTCTTTTGTTGTCTCTTCTGCCTTTGCTTCAGTTGTCTGCTCTGCTGTAGTTGCGGTCGCTGCTGTGGTAGCTGCTGCACCGGAGTTTCCACATCCTGCAAGCATACCTGCTGCCATTACTGCAGAACCGATTATTGCCATTACTTTCATGCCATTTTTTTTCATAATTATCTTTTCCTCCACTTTTGTACCGCTTTATGTTTGTATTGTTTTGCGGTATTTATGTTTTTCTTTGTTGTTTTCTTGTTCTTACATTGTGGAGTATACAAAAGTTTTACAATGGCTGAAAGCAAGGTATGGTATAGGTTTTGTAAAATTTAAGTAAATCGATCAGATTGCACGCACAAAAATGCGCTATAAAATCGCAAAAAAGACCAGCTTCCATACAGCCGGTCTTGTCATACAGTCTTTTTTAACTTTTCTTGATAAAATCAGTTCCGCACTTCGGGCAGTGGATGCTGATCCGTCCTCTTCCTCTTGGAACACGCACTTTCTGTTTGCAGTTCGGACAACGGTAAATATGGTACTTTCTGCTTTCCTGATAGCGGAATTTCCATTTCTTCCACCACTCTGATACATAAAACTGCCGTCTTAAAAAGGCTTCATTTTCCTGATAACGCTTATTAATGTTTTTGGAAAACATTCTTGCATACAATATAATGAGCACGATCCATTCCAGTGCCCATAATATTCTGGAAGGCAGGGCCGCCGGGATCAGTAAATTAAAAATGATCAACGCTAAAAGCACACCGGACAGAAACCGCCCAAACTGGTCCATTCCATATCTTCCGATCATAAAGCGCTGAAACTGCTGTCTGAGTCTGTTTAAATAATCACGCATAATTATATTTCTCCTCAATGTTTATGAAATGTAATATTATGATACCAGGGTCAAAAGGTCGGAAATCCGACGCAAGCTTGCTTGCAGAAGGAGTTTTGACCTTGGGGCCCGCCAAAAACATGAGTAAGAAGCCATTTTTTGAAGAAAAA
>ERZ1026886.1072-NODE-1072-length-12605-cov-5.753147_pt1 | contig 12605 bp, 7 predicted proteins | sample MGYA00380173_ERZ1026886 | MGnify/ENA primary metagenome ERZ1026886 (study PRJEB33269, sample SAMEA4719809) | human gut metagenome | biome: human-associated habitat; feature: organic feature; material: feces | place: Cameroon | collected 2013-10 ... | reverse complement strand
TTATAATCCCAGTCGGGGTTGCCTGTGCTTGACGTCATATTGTCATCCTGTTCAGGCTTTGCGCCCCCTTTATGCACCTTAAACGTCTGCCAGCTGCGGGTGTAGCGGCCGCTGGCGGCGCCCAAACCATAGTTCTTGCGCCAATAGCGAATGAGGAAGAAGCCCACGACCATGCCGCCGAGGTGAGCAAGATGAGCCACACCGTCGCCCGGCAACGCCATTGCCGAGGTAAGCTCAATGACAGCATAGCCGATGATCAGCCATTTCGCTTTCACAGGGAACGGTATGGGTATGATGAACACCTTGACATCGGGAAACGTCATGCCGAAGGCGAGCAAGATGCCGTAGATGGCACCCGAGGCACCCACCGTGGTCCACAGGTTCAGCACACGCGCCACCTGAGGCTCACTGGCAATGGAGAACAGCTGTCCCAAGCCCGTCACCTCCTGCTCGGCGCTGATGGCGAGCCAGAAATGTACAAGCTGCGCACACTCCTGAAACAGTCCGGCACCAATGCCGCAGGCAAGGTAGAACAGCAGGTATCGCTTCTCACCCATCGCCCGCTCCACCTGGCATCCGAACATCCAGAGGGCAAACATGTTAAACAGCAGATGTGTGAAGCCGCCGTGAAGGAACATGTAGGTAAACAGCTGATACACCTTAAAGTCGGGAGCCATGAAAAAATGGAGCCCGAACAAGGTGTACGCATTCTCTTTCATGAACATCGTCATGAGGTAGCACACCACGTTGATGATGAGCAAATTTCTTGTTATTGTAGGTATGTTTCGCATCTTTTTTTGTTTTCTTGTTATCCAAGCAGCATGGCTTCAATCCTTTCTGTATCTCTTGAATATAAAGCCGTTGACGGCACAAAATTACGAAAAATATCCCGTAAAGAGCTTAAAAAACGTGTGTAAGCATCTTTTTTTCATCATTTTACTCACTTTTTTCCTTTTTTTGTTGGGTTTAAGAAATGAAAATACTATATTTGTCGCATAAAAACAAAACGACATAACATTATTAATCAATAAAATACATCATTTCTATGAACAAGACAGAACTTATTGAGAAGATCGCAGCCGGCGCAAACCTGAGCAAGGCTGACGCAAAGAACGCCCTCGACGCAACCGTTAAGGCTATAAAGGAAGCCCTCGTGGCAGGTGACAAGCTGCAGCTCATCGGCTTCGGCACATTCAGCGTTTCAGAGCGTCCCGCTCGTGAGGGTGTGAACCCCCGCACAGGCGAGAAGGTTACCATCGCTGCCAAGAAGGTTGCCAAGTTTAAGGCTGGTGCTGAGCTGGCTGACGCTGTTAACAAGTAAGAAGCGACACCGCCTGTGGCTCACGCCGTAGGCATCCTATAGGTATAAAAGGAAGCTTATCGTTCATGATAGCTTCCTTTTTTTTATATGTATATCTGAGCTCCCGCCATTTTTCTTTTTACACAGGTGTGAGGAAAAAACAACGGTGTGAGCGAAAAGACAACAGCCACACAAAGAAAACGAGGCCGGGCAAAAAGAACGCCCGACCTCGTAAAGGTAGAAAAAATATCTATTACTCAAATATTAGCACATGACTTGTGCCGTCCTGCGGTGTGAACACGCTGAGTCCTACTTTCATCAGATAGTCGCCGCTATATTGCTTACCGTCACACTCAAGCTTCGATGTCTTGCCGGGCATGAGGTTAGTCTCCTTAACGGTGTAGACCTTGGCAGGGTTGAGACCTTGCAGCTTCACGTTCTGCTGCGGCTCCTTGTAGCGCGGATGAAGGTCGTAGGAGAAGAGCACGGCACGCTGCTTGTCCTTGCTGACATAATTGACGGCGCAGTGGCTGCCCTCATAGGGAGAAATCAGGCGATACTGGTCGCCATCGAGAATCATCGGCTTCATGTCGTTATAGTTTTTCACAGCCTGTTGCACAAACTTATAGTCGTCAGCCGAGAGCGACTTGAGGTCTATGTCGAAGCCGAGCTTGCAAGAGCTGCAAACGTCGGTGCGGAACTTCACCGATGTGTTCTTGTTCCAGTTGGTGACATGCGAACCCATGGTCTTGGCAGGGAAGAACTTTGACAGGCTCCACTGTATGTAGATGCGCTCGTAGGGATCGGTGTCGTCAGAGCACCAGAACTCGGTAAAATATTTCAGCATCTCATAGTCCATTCTGCCGCCGCCACCAGAGCAAAGCATCATCGGGAGCTTGGGATATTTGTTGTGTATGCGTGTGAGCACATTGTATATGCCACGCACATGGTCGATATAGAAGTTGCCCTGGTTTTGCTTGTGGTAGGGCGAATAGATGTTGGTGATCACGCTGTTGCAGTCCCATTTAAAATAAGCCACGTCGGGGTTCTCGGTCATGATGCGGTCAACAATGCCAAACACATAGTCTTGAACCTTAGGGTTAGAGATGTCGAGCACCAGCTGGTTGCGATAGTAATAAGTGTCGCGCTGTGGCTGCATAATAACCCAGTCGGGATGCTTCTCGAAGAGTTCGCTCTTGGGGTTCACCATCTCTGGCTCAATCCAGATGCCAAACTTCACGCCGGCCTTCTTTGCATCTCTCACCAGTCCGGGTATTCCTTCAGGGAGCTTGCTCTTTGTAGCTTCCCAATCGCCCAGGCCAGCATGGTCGTCCTTGCGCGGATACTTATTGGCAAACCATCCGTCGTCAAGCAAGAACATGTCTACACCCAGGTCCTTGGCGTCCTTCATCAGCTCAGCAAGGCTCTGCTGGTTGAAATCGAAACCAGTGTTCTCCCAGTTGTTGAGAAGAGTGAGGCGGTCGTCCATGCCCATATTCACCTGATACTGGCGTGCCCAGTTGTGCAGGTTACGCGAAGCCTCGCCCATGCCGTTGTTGCTCATGGCAAAGATAAACTCGGGAGTTGTGAACACCTCGCCAGCCTTCAGCTTATAGTCGGAAGCATAAGGGTTAATGGCAGGAATCACGCGCAGCGCACCCACGTTGTCCACCTCGAAGGTGAAGCGGAAGTTGCCGGGCCATCCTATCGTGCCGAGCATCACCTTGCCCTCGTTCTCCTTGGCAGGCTCATCGAAGCCAAGCTCGAAGAAAGGCTCTGCTTGCATGGCAGCACGGGTGCCGAGCTTTGTGTCAATAATTTTCTTTCCTGTGCTCAGCTGTGTTGTTTCGGGCTGGCCTTCTTTCGCCCAGTCGCTATGATAATTGGTTAAGAAATATTTTGAAGACTTGAAGTAGAGCATGGTAGAGCTGTAACGCCAGAGGGTAACGGGCGATTTCTCGTTGTGGGAGATCTCGCTCCACGCCTTGATGACGTTCTCCTTAGCGTAAGCCACATAGTGGAGCTTCACAGTGAAGGGATAGACCTTGTCCTGAAGGGTTATCACTGTCTCGGTGCCACCATCAACAGGTTTTTGCTCCGACGACTTATAATATAAATAGGTAGTCATGTTGCCGTCGGCATGAGTGGCGGCCACTGCCGGCTCGAAGAAATCTTCGGCTCCTGATGTGGCATACACCTCATGTCCGCGTTGGCACACGGATCCGTCAGAGGCAGCATACACGTCCCACTTCAGATTATCATAATCGGACGGATTGAGCAACTTATCGCCAAGATAGACCTGATAGAGACGGCCTTTAGGCGACACTTTCATCACGAGGTCGGTCTTGTCGGTAGACACTCGGATTACTTTTTGTGCGAATGTCATGACAGACGTCATGCACAGCGCAGCAATCAACATAATAGATTTTTTCATTATTTTTTTGGTTTATGATTATTGAACTTCTTTTATTGCTATAATTTTTCCCTTAGAACTTGATGCCTGCACTAAACTCGACGGTGAACGGACGCAGGTAGTTGCCGCTCATATATTTGCCGGCATACTTGCCTGCCTCATCCTTTGTGATGAGCTCTGAGCCGCTGATTGTGCCCTTGGCACCCTTCTCGTTAAAGAAGTTGATGATGCTGACACCAAGACAAAGTTTCTTGTTGACATTCCAGTTCACACCACCGAAGGTCTCCCAGTGGCCATTGAAATAGAGAGCCTCCTGAAGGTTGGCATAGGTCTTTCCGAAATAGCGGAAGCTGAGCCATGCGTTAAGGTTCTTTGTGATGTCATATTTTGGGTCGAGCTCTATGAGCACCTGCGGAATTTCCTTTACAATCATATTGTTGGCATTGACGCTCATGGTCTGTCCGTCGCTAAACGTCACGCTGGCGTTATAGTTTTTGTAAACAGGCTTCTGATAGGTGAAGAGGGCGTGCATGTGGAAATTCTTGAACGGGTTGATCTCGGCAGATGTGGTCCAGCCCAAGGTCTGTATGTTGTAGATGAGCAACACGGTCTTGCCCTCTGACGTGCCAGGCTTCGTGAGGTTCTGCTGGTCGATGTTATTCGACTTGGAGATATAGGTCACCATAGACGAGAGGTCGAGCCAACTGTTGCGGTAGAAGACACCTCCACGAATCAGGGGTATCGTCACTCGCTTATACTGCTCCTCGGTAGGACCTGTTCCTGCATACTCGCTGATGCGCGGGAAGCGTGTGGCAACGGTGGCATCGGCGGTGAGTCCGAACTGCTTTGTGATGTTATAGGTCATCTGCAATGTGGCAGCATAGTTGAGCTTGTTCTTTGTTACATTGGCAGGAACGATGTCATGCGATGAAGCGACGGTCTGTCCGTCATCTGAAACAGAATAGGTGTTGAAGTTGCCAAGATGGAAGCCGCTGAAGCGTGAGGCTGAAATCTGGTCTGCCGACATGCGGTAATACTCCAGACGTCCACCGTAGAACACCTTAAACCTTGGCGACACCCGCCATTCGTCAGTGAAATAGACGGCAAGCTTGTTCTCCGAACCCTTGGTATATTCAGGGCTAAGCTCGTTGTAACCGAAGGTCTCAGAACGGCGAGCGGTCTGTGTGGGGTCGAGCGGATTGACATACATCTGGCTCAACGTGCGTGGATAAGCCTCCACGGTGCCTGCCCACTGGAACGATGACGAATAATAATTGAGCTTATAATACCATTCGTTCAAGCCTATCATGAGCTTGTGGCTGTTAAGCTGCTTGCTCATCTCGGTGGTGAGGAGGGCGTTGCTCACCTTGCCAAAGTGTAACCATGTGCGACGACCCTCAATAAGTCCGCTGTAGGCAGAGCCGTCAGAGAGCTGATAGCCGTCGGCGGCACTAACCTCAGAAATGGTGCTGCCGCCATAATCGACACAATTTGCACGAGGAGCGTCCATATATTTGGCGTTGAACTTCCACAGCCAACCGTTATCAAACTGATATTGACTGACCAGAGCCACCTCGTTGGCATGGTTGTCGTTGACATCGGTCATGTTCCATGTCTCCATCTTGCCTGTCTTGGTGTTGAGATATTTGAATGAGCCTTGACGCTGAACATACGAGTCGAGTCCTGGATCAAAGCCCGCAAGCTTCTTTATGCTTCCGTCACCGACATAGATGAAGGGTGCGGCATTGGCAAAGCTGCCGGGGTTCTTGCTGTTTGAATACTTGTATAATAAAGATATGCGTCCTTTTCCGTCGCCCAATATACGGGTAAGCCCCAAATGATAGATTTGTGTGCGGTCGGCATAATCGGTAAAGCGGAGCTTAAAACTGCCTGGATCGAAATTCTGATACATGCCGGCGGTGTAGAGCCAACGGTCGCCTATGCCTCCTGAGAGGTTAAGGTCGAAGTTTTGCATGCCAAAATGGTTGGCTTTATAGTTGAGCTTGCCGCTGAAAACCTTCTGTCCCAACTCGCTGAAAGCCGAAACGGCGTAGGCAATGTTGCCTGTCTTGATGGCGCTCTCGGAAGGGGTCATGAGGTCGGTGCCTTTAAGAGAGGCATCGCTGCGCCAATGGGCAGAGAGCTTGTGAACGGATGAAGAATAGACAGCCGGCAGGCCATTCTCGTACACGGTGACATCTTCGCTCGGTAGACCTATCTGAATTTCACGCGGTTTGTTGGCGTCAGCCGCATTGAGCATGACGTTGCGCTCTTCCTTCTTGGTCTGATCAGATGTGTCTGATGAAGAATTGTCTGCATGCGTTTGTGCATACGCGCCAGTAAAGGCAGAAGCCAAAATTGCAATTGACAATGTTGTTTTGAAATTTAGGTTCATATGTTCGTGATGTTTTTTTGATTTCGGTTGCAAAGTTAATCGCTATTAAGACCAGTTGTATGGTTGCGTAAATTCAAAGTAAACGGACATTAAACGTTTTAAAAACGTAATGTGTTAATAGTCAATTTATTGGAGTCTTTACACTTTTTTATCAAAGTAAAAGGTTTTTATTTCAATTATAATAGCTAAATTTGCAGCAGAAACCCTTAAAACCATTTTTTTATGCGACTGTTTTTATACATCACGCTCCTTCTCATGCCGCTGAAGACGACAGCAAGACAAGGTTTGGCAACAGCCAACATTACCGACGAGCAGCAACTGTTGGAACTTCTTGACAGCTACATAGGCAAACGCGCCGAGTATGCCAGACAAAAGGAGGCGAAGATTAAACAGATGAAGCTGAGATTGCGAACAGCCGACAACAACACCTCACGACTTGTCTTTCTTAACAGCATCTACCAAGCATATTACACTTACAACTACGACTCGGCCATGGTTTATGTAAACCGTGGACTCGCCCTCGCACAAAGCGAGAACAACGCCTACTACACCACGCTCAATCAGATAAGCCGTGCCGCTGTCTTGTCAACAGGAGGTTTCTACGACCAGTCGGAGAAACTGTTGGAAGAGATTGGAAAAAGAGGCATGCCTGCGAGACTGAAACAATATTATTATTATACCCAAGCATGGCTTTACAACTATTGGGAGGCGTTCTGCAACAAGTCAGAGTTTACAAGCTATTATCACAAAAAGAAAAGCGAATCTTTGCAACTTGCTGTCAATGCCACAAGTCGCAAAGATGTGGCTCTGCGTGCCTATCTATGCGGCGAGCTGGCCTTCATGGACAGCCCGTTGAGCAAAAATGTCTTGAACAATTACACAAAGGCGCTTGACAACAGTCCTGTGAACAGCCGCGTTCACGCCTCTGCTGCCTACGCCATAGCACGCTACCACCGCGAGATGGGCGACATGAAGCTATATGAGAAATATATCGTGGAGGCAGCCATTTCCGACATGGTCTGCCCTCTGAAGGAAAATCTTGCCTTGCAGGAGTTTTCAACATACCTATATGAGAAAGACGCTAAATATGCAAACCATGCCGCACGCTACATCTATTGCTCTATGGAAGACGCGCGGTTCTATAATAACCGCTTGCGCATGCTTCAGATATCGAGCATATTGCCCATTATCGCCACAGCCAACCAAGAAGCCTTGGCTCGCAAGGAACGTGTTGTGAGCAGAGCGCTTGCCGTTGTAAGCCTGCTCTCGCTCTTGCTCTTTGCAATGGCTATATTCGGCTACAAGCAAAACAAGTGGCTGTCACGAAGCCGACATGAGGTGAAGGACCAGAACCTTCAGCTCACCGAACTGAACCAAAAGTTGGTTGCAACCAACCATCGCCACGAGACCTACATGCGTCTGTTCATGGACATCAGTGCCGTGTACATACGCAAACTCATCGAATATCGTAAGCTCGTAAGCCGAAAGATAAAAGCCAACCAGGCTGCCGATCTGTTAAAGACCATCAACAGCTACAAGCTTGCCGAAGAGGAAGCCATGACGTTCTACACCCGTTTCGACCAATCGTTCATCGAGCTTTATCCTGACTTTGTTGACGAGCTGAACGGGCTGCTCATTCCTGAAGCAAGAATAGTGCAGCCGTCTCCCAAGTCGCTCACCACCGAAGCCCGCATCTATGCCCTTATGCGTCTTGGCGTAACCGACAACCAGGAGATAGCCACGCTCATGTTCTTTTCTACCCAAACCATCTACAACTACAAGTCGGCGATGAGAGCACGCGCCATCAACCGCAACACGTTCGACGAAGACATCAACCGCTTATGCCATGTGTGATTCTTGACGTTTGCCGTGCCTACTTGTAAAGCACGGCGATGCCTGTTGAGCCTACCTTGCCGGTGATGGTGGTTTTGGTCACTTTAAACTTTCCGCCGCCCACCTTGTCGGTATAGGTTCCTGCCTTGAGCCAGTTGCCGCTACCGTCGCCGTTGGCAAACGTCACGGTCTTGTCGGTGTTGCTGCCCGCAAGAACAACAACGGCACCGCTCTTGCGCACCTGTGCCATGAGGTCGCTGTTGCTGACACAACAGTTGGGCTCGCCAGCACATTTGTTGTGCATGTGGTTCACCTCTGCCACCTGAGGAGCGGTGAAATGGGTGCTGCCCTTTGCGCCAAAGATGATGTCTTTTGCCTCTTTACCCAAGGGGCGCGAATAATAGAGCGTTGTGGCATCGTTGTTGCCCGCCATGATGGCGTATGAACGGTCGATAAACTGCTGGTCAACATACTTGCTCCATGCGTCTCTGCCCGAGTTTGAGTAGGTGTCGTGGCTCTCGCCCCAATACACCAACTTGTTGCCCTTGATGCCTCTGAACACCAGATTTCCCTTCAACTTGCTTGTGCCACCAGCAACAAAGGCCTGCGTCACGTCGTTGCCGTAGGTGTTGTCGGTAACGCTCATGTACTGGGTGTATTCCTTGAAAAGCTTGTCGGGGTTAGAGCTGCCTGGCGTGTTCAGGATCTCGCCATAATTATACATGTCCTGATCCACGACATTGGCTATGAACGAGTCGTTCTCTGAAGGCAGGCCGACGTGCTTGATGGCGTCCCAACGTATGCCGTCAACGCCACAGGCCTTAAGGCTCTGTATGTAGGCGCTCAGAATTTTCTGCACGCGCGGGTCCTCGGTCTTCAAGTCCCACATGCCTATCCTGCCGTGGGTCACAGAGTAGCGGTCGGCGTCGTTGCAGTAGCCCTTATAGTCGTGATAGAGGCTCTCGTCTTGCAGACGGGCAGAAACATTCTTCAAACTGCCGTTGGTGTGGTTGGCCACCACGTCGACAATAATCTTCACGCCATACTTATGAGCTTCCTTACACAGACTCCTAAGCGCTGCTTCATCTCCCAGACCGTTGCCAATGATAAAGTCGTGCGGCTGGTAGACCATGTACCAGATTGAACCTGCGTTCTCTTTCTGATGAAGCGGCGAGGTCTGCACAGCTGTGAAGCCAGCCTTTGCGATGTTGGGAAGCTCAGCCTGGATGTCGCTCAATTTCCAGTCAAAGCAATGCAGGATGACGCCATCCTGGATCTTGTCTTTCAGACCATATTTATTGCCTGCAAAGACGTTCGATGCCAGCGAAAGAAGCATCGCCAACACAAAAATGCCGTAACGAGTTGTTTTTTTCATAGTTTTTCTTTTAAAATTATTAAAGTGTGTTTTCGGCCATAAAGGTAACACCTCTTTTTCTATTTGCTTGTCACATGAAACGAAAATAATGAAAATAAGTGGGAAAACGATTGCACAAAACCCCAATTCGAAAACCTCAAGCAAGCGTCGACGCGCTCAACCTTACCGCTCGTCAGAGCAATAAGGCGGTGGATCTCAAGCAAGCGTCGCCAAAGGCGGCGAATATTTATAAACGCAAAAAAAGGAAGCCTATCGTGATGACGAGCTTCCTTTTTAACGTTGTCCTAGGCGGATTCGAACCACCACAAACAGAACCAAAACCTGTTGTGCTACCATTACACCATAGGACAATGTGGATGCAAAGTTACAATTTTTTGCAAAAACAGCCAAACGAAACAGCCTTTTTTTTAGACCCGCGCAACGATTATGCGGTTTTGCGTGGTCAAAAGAAGTCTTTCATAAGCCTTTTGTCTATTTTTCAAAACATCAATTTCCATTAACGACCCATCAATTTCCATTAATAGAACATTCTTGCGCTCCGCAGGTGCTCAGACGCTTCGCGGAGAGTTAAACATCATTTTTTTCGCGCAAAGCGCGTATTGATGATAATTAATGGGGCATTAATGGAAATTAATGTTTTAAAAAACCAAGCATTATGTGAATATTAACCTTTGTGACAGGTCAAAGCGAGGAGCAGTCCCTCCCTTACTTCACCGTCACAAGATAATAGTTCTTCTTTCCGCGCTGCACGAGCAGATACTTGCCGTCGATGAGGTCGTCGGCGGTAACAGTCTGGTCGAAGGCAGCAAGCTTCTCCTTGTTGAGCGACACGCCACCGCCCTGAACGAGCTTGCGCATCTCACCCTTTGAGGCGAACACCTTGCAGTCGTCGGCTGTGAACATGTCAACCGCGGGCTGTCCGAGCTTGTCGGCACCGATGGTGAAGTGGGGCACACCGGCAAACACGTCGAGCAGAGTAGCCTCGTCGAGCTTCTGCAGGTTCTCCTTTGTTGCCTTTCCGAAGAGAATGTTTGAAGCTTCCTGAGCTGTCTGGAGGTCCTCCTTCGAGTGAACCATGACGGTCACCTCCTCAGCCAGACGCTTCTGGAGCACACGGCGTCCCGAATCCTGCTGATGCTCAGCCACCAGCGCGTCGATGGTCTCCTTGTCGAGGTCTGTGAAGATCTTGATGTAGCGTTCAGCCTCCACGTCGCTCACGTTAAGCCAGAACTGGTAGAAGGCGTAAGGAGTGGTGCGGTTGCGGTCGAGCCACACGTTGCCGCTCTCTGTCTTTCCAAACTTCTTGCCGTCGCTCTTTGTGATGAGCGGACAGGTGAGACAGAAAGCCTCGGCCTCGTTGCCCAGCGTGCGGCGGATCAGTTCGGTACCCGTGGTCATGTTACCCCACTGGTCGTTGCCTCCAAGCTGCAGACGCACGCCATATTTCTGATATTGATAGAGGAAGTCGTAGCCCTGCAGGAGCTGATAGGTGAACTCGGTGAACGACAGTCCGTCGCGTGATGTGCCGTTCAGACGCTGCTGCACGCTCTCCTTGGCCATCATATAGTTGACGGTGATGTGCTTGCCCACCTCTCGTGCGAAGTCGAGGAATGAGAAATCTTTCATCCAGTCATAGTTGTTGACCAGCTCGGCCTTGTTAGGCTCTGTGCCGTCAAAGTCGAGAAATTTCGACACCTGCTTTTTTATGGCCTCCTGGTTGTGGTAGAGCGTCTCTGTGTCGAGGAGGTTACGCTCCTGGCTCTTGCCTGAAGGGTCACCGATCATGCCCGTAGCTCCACCGACGAGCAGGTAAGGCTTGTGTCCGCAGCGCTGCAGGTGACGTAGCATCATTATGCCACAGAGGTGGCCAATGTGCAGAGAGTCGGCAGTGGGGTCGGTGCCCAGATACGCAGACACCATGTGGGTGTTGAGATATTCCTCAGTGCCCGGCATAATCTGCGCGAGCATGCCGCGCCAGCGCAGTTCTTCTACGAAATTCTTCATCTTTCTTATGTTTTTTCTTATGTTTGATTTTTTTATTGTTTATAGAGTTAGCGGCTGTTTACCTTCTCCCTCTCATTCTCATTCTCCTTCTCCCTCACCCCGTAAATTGTCCTTTCCAGTTGTCTCGTTCCGCCATTTTCCCTTTGGCGGCACAGGGTCGTAGCCACTGCCTCCCCACGGGTTACAGCGCAAGATGCGCCAAAGGGTCAGCAGCAATCCTTTTATGGGGCCGTGTTTCAGGAGAGCCTGCCTGCCATACTCGGAGCAGGTGGGTGTGAAACGGCATGAGGGTGGGGTGTAGGGCGTTATGAAATGTTGATAAAACAAGATGGGCAGCACCAGGAGCCACGCCAGCGCCTTCATGACAAGGCCGAACAGCGTCTTTGCAGCCTTCGCGCCAAGGTTTGCAGCCCTTGAGAAAGCCGTTGAGAAGGCCGTAGCCACAGCCACAAGACGTTTTTTCTCACTCATGTTTGCTTTGTTCAGAACGTTCGTGAGCCTGTTCCTTGCCGCTGATGCGTTCCTCCAGACGGGAGAGGAGGTTCTGCATTTTCCGTGCAATGCGGTCCGTAGGGTGCAGATTGTTGTCGATGCAGATGAACGCCATGACCACCTTCTTGTCGTTCTGTCGTGCTGTCATGGCCTCGATGACCCCGTGCTTGAGGTGTCGGTAAGCCTCCCTGACCTGTCGTTTCACGCGGTTACGCTTCACGGCACGTTTGAAGCAGCGTTTAGGCACACTGACGAGCATCTGCGCTGCCGGCTCCCCTTCCTGCCGGTCGGTTATCATGTAGACCATTCTGATAGGGAATGCCGACATGGCACGGCTCTGCCCTCCACCGAAGAGTTGCTCCACGGTGTTTCTGCTGCACACACGTTCGCTCTTTGTGAGCGTGTCGTGTCGCTGCTGCTGTCTACAGTTTGCCGTTTCAGGCTCCACAGCCTTCAACCTGTCTTCTTGTCCACTCATCGTTATATCGTTATCTGCTTCCTTGCCTATAAAACCAATAAAGCTTATATAGCTTATAAAGCCTATATAGCTAACATAGCTTATCCCGCTGATATAGCTTATCTCGCTTATCTGTCACGAATGCCTTATCTCAGAACAGCCCACAACTCTCAACCTTAGCTCACCTCAGAAATCTCCTTTAAAAGTCTCGATCTTTGGTTGCTTGCCAGAGCAAGAAGGAGATGGGAGAGTCGCTAAATGGCGGCGAGTAAGGAGAGCCCTTTTTTCTCCAACCAGCCTTGGGTATTCACTCCCCTCCATCGCTCGACCTTTGGT
>ERZ1026886.1069-NODE-1069-length-12624-cov-5.036200_pt1 | contig 12624 bp, 4 predicted proteins | sample MGYA00380173_ERZ1026886 | MGnify/ENA primary metagenome ERZ1026886 (study PRJEB33269, sample SAMEA4719809) | human gut metagenome | biome: human-associated habitat; feature: organic feature; material: feces | place: Cameroon | collected 2013-10 ... | reverse complement strand
ATATAGAGGTCGTGACATGATATTTTTTTTGAAAATGACTAAATGACTAATGACTGAAAATGACTGAATTTTGGTTCATCCGCTACTTATAGGTTTATACGGAATATTGAGTGATGAACTTTTTTTTCTTAACTATTTTGTAGTTGCCATAATTTTTGTATCTTTGCAATTGACTTCAAGCAAGTGGAATCAGAAGATGAAAAGTGATGTTTTTAAAAGTGAAGAATTTGAATAATCCGCTTGCTTCTTGATTAAATCATAACTCAACAAATAAATTTTTCACTTTTAAAAACTTTTAGCACATGGATTCTTCACTCTTAACACTTCACTTAATCATGCTGCTCATACTATGGCGAGGCGCCATAGCCTCCATTCGAAAGCACCCAAGCGATTATTCGAAATGCCACACACGAATATTCGAAAGCGCCCAAGCGAATAATCGTCCCACAACGGCAGAAACGCGCTCTGACGAGCTTTCTACTCCATATAACCGCCCAAACACAAAACGAGGGGACGCCTCGTAAATAAGACATCCCCTCTCGTTTTGTATAAGTTCATGGCTCAAGCCCATGTTTAGGCTGAGCCATGCAAGCATCAGAATTTATATCTTTTACTTGTTATTGAATTTCACCTTACGATGAAACGCTTCTATCATTCATCCTCCCATACGTCGAAGTATGCGCCAGAATCCAAATTTCTGTTGTTACCAACAGTACCCATTTTATCTGGGTCCAATGACATGCCACCACAAGGATCTGAAGCATCATTTACATTCGAACCATTAGTGAGCACTACCTCGCCCTGCAACTCTACTATATCGACATTTGGGGCAGTATAAAATTTCTTATTCATGGCTATAAATGTTTTAATCGTTATGTAAATAGATTATTCGAATTACTTTACAACGAACTTCTTGCCAGCCTTGACATAGATGCCAGGTGTGAGGTTGTTGCCGTCTACACGCTGACCCTGAATGTTGTATACTGGAGCGTCAACCACAGCCTCGGCGCCGTTGATAGCGTTGATAGATGTGGCTGTGCCATCGATGCTAAGCATGTAAGACGACTGTGAGCCGTTGCCAGCAGGAATGATGAAGAATGCACGGAAGCCATTCATCTTAGAGCTTTCAGCAGCCTTCATAACAACATTGTCTACTATACCAGCAGCGAATGTGTTGACAGGAAGACCTACGGTTATGTCGGTTGGGTTGTAGATTCCTCTGAAGGCGATACCGGTTGCTACAGTTTCGGTAGCAGGATTAACAGCTGTGATGTCTACATTGTTGAAAGTATATTCCTCTGCAGCAGCCTTGGTAGGCTTTACAAGATAAGCCTTGCCTGCCTCGATGCCAGTAGTTGTAGCAAAGTTTATACGTGATTCGTCTGATGACTCAAACTCTGCAACCTGTGTGCCTACACCAAACTGGTCTGCAATCTGAGTTGCATCGATAGAGAACGGTACGCAGAATGTGTTCCACTTGCCTACCTTCATAGTACGCTTGAGAGTTACATCCACACCAGTCTTTTCCTCAATGGTGTTGTCTGTAGATTCGTCAAAAGCAACAGGACCTACCTTTTCGAGCACGATGTTCTTGTTAACGCTCTGGCTAAGGTCTACGTCGTTCTCTGTGTAGTCGATGTAGCCAGGAGCCGAAACTGTGAGGTTGTACTTCTTGTCGTTCTGGATAACGTCGATAGAGTAAGCACCCTTGTCGTCAGAAGCGCCTGTGTAGATAACGTCGCCGCTTGTGAGTGTTACGGTAGCGCCAGCCACAGCCTTGTCATTGCAAGTGATGCTGCCCGCAATTACTGGAGGCTCGACCTGAATGCCAAACTCGGCTACGGCAGTGGGCTTAGCTGTGAGACTTGAAGCCTTGCCTATGACACCTCTGCCATAATATGAGTTATTGTCAGAGTCGTCGACTTTGAAATTAACGCTTACATATTTGCTAGCCTTAACATAAGTGAGCACGCGGATAGCCGATGTGCCATCCCAAACGATAGGTTCGGGCAGCGTGATAGTTGTTGTATAGGTCTTACCGCTTACAAAGTCGATAGTAGACTTGCCTGTGTAAACGTCCACCTTCTGCAGCGACTCATAGTTCTTACCAGCCTCGAATGTAGCAGCATCAACAGCGCCTACGTATGCTGTAAGGTTGATGTCGCTTACGGTCTTAGAGCTTGAGCTTGTTCCGGTATAAGATACAGATGTAATCTTGGCACCCTTCTTAAGACCGTACTTCTCGAGCATCTCGACTGTGTAGAGGTTGTCTACATGTGCGCCTGTGTCAGCGTCGAACCAGTCGATAGCGGTCTGGCGTTCTGGTGTGCCATTGCCATTGCCCACGGCAACGGTTTTAGTAGCCTGCTCTTCCTTAACGTCAACCGAAACCTTCTCTGAAGTTACGGTATAGTTGTCGGCAGCGTTCTTAAACTCGATGTAAGCCTCGGCAGCACCCGCCTTGTGCGGAGTGTAGCTGAACGAGAACTCAGCCTTCTCGCCACTTGCAATAGCCTTGGCAGGAGCTGTAGCCACTACCTCGCCGTCTACGTATAGCGAAGCTGTATACGAGTCTGCTGCCTCGTCCTTAGCATTAACGTTGAACAAGGTGGCTGTAGCTGTATAAGCGTTGTTTACGACAGCTGTCTTAGGCATATAAGATGCTGCGAGCATAAGGTCGTGAGCCACGTCTACCTTCTCGAAACCATAGATGTTGTCGATGCTTGTGTAGCCAGCACCAAAGCCAATGTAGTAGTTGCCGGCAGGAATGTTGTCGATGACAAACGACTTGAGCTCGCCGAAGGAGTAAGAATAGTCTACACGGGTGTTAGACAGTTCGTCGGCTGTAATCTTGCGAGCCAGAGTCCAGTTTGTGCGGTCGGCAGAATAGTAAACGTTGAGGTAGACGCCTTCGCCATCAGTATAGTAGTTGGTACGGGCTACGTCAACCGACATCTTCTCGCCCTCTGCCACCTTAAGCAGCGGTGTAACAAACTTGTTGTCCGTGTTCTGGCTGCCGTTAGACAAGAGGTATGGGTTGTCGCTGCTGGTAGCCTCGCGCTGCTTTACCTCCCAGCCAGCCTCGGCATAAGATCCCTCAGGAATCTTATTGTCGTTGAAGTTGGCGTAATACTTGGCTGGGTCAAGCACGGTTCCCGACACGTTGAAGCTGAAGTCGTCCACACCCTCAGCCGACACCTTAAACTCGCCCGAGTAGATGCCCGGTTTTTCAGCCGGCAGAGTTACGGTGAAGTCTTTCGATTCGTGAGCCGCAAGTGTGAGCGGAGCAGTAAGCGAGGTGGTAAATCCGTCGGGCACAACAACCTTTGTTATGTTGAGCGGAGCGGCACCATCGTTGCTTATCTGGAATTTCTTGTCGGTGCTGGCGTTGACCATTCCCCATGCAAATGTTTCCTGACCGTTGTCAATTCTGCCGTCCGAGTTGCGCATTGTGAGCACAGGCTTGTAGGGCACAGGCTCAATCCATGTACCATTCTTAAATGTGTTGGTAAGGTCCTCATACACATCATAGCGGTTGCGATTAGGATAAGTGTTGCAGTTGGCGGTACCAGATACAGTAACTGTAGTAGATGCGCCTACCGCAAGGTTGCCCTTAAGCGGCTGTGTGAATACCACCGCATTGTTCTTGTTATAGTTTCTTACAGAGAGACTGTAGCCTTCTGTACCCTCGGTAATGTCTACATCGCCATTGTTGGTAATGCTAACCTCATAGCTAATTGGGAAGTTGCCATCAGCATCGCAGTCTGGCTTGTCCTTACCCTTATAGCTTACCTTGCTTACGAGCAGCGACTTCTGCAGTACGATGTCGGCCTTTTCGGCGACAAAGTCGTCAATATAAAGGTTCTCGGCACGAATGCCAATGTACTGGTTGTTCTGCTCGGGCAGCTTGATCTGAACCCAGTCGGTGCTAAGCTCAGAAACATCCACCTCAATCTGGTCGCCCATCTTGTACTTGCCGTTCTCAAGGGTTACGGCATAAAACTTGATGGTAGACGAGCTATACGAAGAAGTCTTCTTTACCCAGATGCTTGCGTTGCCTGTGATGGCTGGCGTAACGAGCAGGTCGTTCACGGTACCATAGTCGTAGGTGTAGTCGTCGCCAACGGTCTGGCTTCCTACCTTTATGGCACCCGAACCGTCGCGTCCGTCAGTCGAGCTGTAGGAGTAATTCACATAATAGTCTTCGCTGCTCCAACCCCCGGGTGTGTACTTGTCTACAATGTGGCCCCATCCTGAACCCACCTTAAAGTCGTGGGCAGTAGTAGAGATAGGCTTGTCGAAGTCCATCTTGTAGTCTGGCACAATGTCGGCCCTTGCCTGTCCTGCCCACAGCGTGGAGGCGGCAACGATAGCCAACGAACAATAAAAGTGTCTCATAAGCTAACAAATTTTTAAGTTTTTAATATCTGTGTTGTAATTTTCGCTATCTGTGTCTCAGTTCTATTTTATCACAATCTTGCGTGCCACGCCTCCCTTGCGCACGATGTAGAGGCCCTTGGTTGGGTTGGTCACGCGTGTGCCGTCGAGGGTGTAGATGCCGTCGGCAGCTGTGCCTTGGTTGGCTGTATTTACAGCGCTAATGCCGCTTGTGCCGCCTGTGAGCTTTACGGTGCAGGCATTGGTTATGTCGGCATCGAGCACGTTAGAGTCGTCGATTGTCGGCATGTACTTGCCGGCTATTCCCACCACCTGCATGTTGTCGGCGTTCCAGTCTGCAGGCAAGGTATAGGTGTAGCGGGCAGAGTATTTGCCGTCGGCAATGTCCATGCGGTCGCCCTTAGGACTGGTTACGTAGGCGCGCAGCACATGGTTGTGCACGTATTTGTTGTCGGTGGTTGTGCCATAGCCTAAGGTGCCAACGACCTTCTGAGGCGACACAACTCCATTCTCTACAAGCATAAGCGTAAGGCCAATGTCGCCATAAATAGACTTAGCCTCGTCGGTAACGTCGCCCGTAACGTCGAGCGTAAGCTGGCGTGTGGCAGATGTGTAGGCGGATGACAGATTGACTGTGGCGAACGACGGGTTGCCGGCGCGGTTCTCGTTGACCAGCTGCTCAACCGCCTCAGACACCAATTGAGGCATAAATGTGGCGTAGTCGATTAGGTCGAAGGCAATGTTGTTCTCGCCAAAGAAGTAGAAGCGGTCTACCGTGAAGCATGGGTAGGTGTAGGCATAGAGTTTCTCCAGGTAGCTTGAGCCTTCGGGAGCCAGCGCCTCGCCATGCTTGTAGATGTTGACAAGGCACACGTCCTTGTTCTGGGCAGCCTCGTCCATGCCAGGGTTTATGTAGTAGGCCATACTCTCGTCCTGGCTGCAATACTGCTCCACGTAGGTTTGCTGGCGTTCAAGGCTCTTGGTGTAGACCACGAACGAGTTGGCAATCTCGTCGCCATCGGGATTGGTAGGTGTGCTGCCCTCGATGTTGTCCACAAAGACGGTCAGCTTGTGGGCTCCGGGCGTAATGTCCTTAGGCAATGGCAGCAGCAGGCTTACGCCGCTTAAGCCGTCGGCCTTAACCTCCTCGTTGTAATCCTTATAGGTGGCCTCGCCGTCGTCGAAACGATAGCCCAGACGCATAGACGAGATGTCCTCCAGACCAACATTCTGCAACTGTACATAAGTGTCGAGCGTGGCGCCTGTCTTCTGATACTTGCCGCCAGCCAAGAGGTGGGTCAGCTGCACGTCCTTCTTTGGCAACGAGCTAACGTCAACTATCAGCTGCACGCAAAGGTTGCCCAAACCCTCCATATAGTAGAAACCATCGCCCTTCATAAAGAGCGACGCCTCGGGAGTGGAGGTCTTGGGGGTGTAGAAGCACATGGCACCCTCCTCGGCTGTGGCCATTGCCTCAGACTCGTTGTAGTCGTAACCTATTATCAGCTCGTCGTTGTCCTGTATGGTGTACTCTTGGGCGCTGTTGAAGCGCACCTCGTTCCAGCCCTCGCTGGTACGGCGCACGGTGGCGTTGACAAGGCCAGAGGCATCCTGACCACTAACCTTATATATAAATACCTTCGACTTGCCTATGCTCTGAGACAGGGCAAAGCGAATGCCCACAACCTTGCAGCCCTTGTACGAGCTGAGCACAGACGAGGAGAGGTCGGCTGCCACGCTGTAGGTTCCGGCTTTGCCAAAGCACGCGCCCTTGGTGGTGATGCTGTCGCCGCTGCAATAGCCCACCCCACGCTCGGTAGAGGCAAGCACACGACGAACGGGCACCTTGGCCTGTGGCGAGGCCGACTCTACAGGAACGTTGACAGTTATTGTAGACGTTTTGGGCAGCTTAGCACACACGCCACCCACGTGCACCTGTTGGGCGCAGAGCACAAGGCTCTGCGACATCAACATGGCGGTAATATATGTTTTCTTCATTTTTTTATTCTTCTTTTATTTCTTTGAATTGGTTGAATTCCTTGAACCTTTTTTTAGTTCTTAGATTGTCTTGATTACTTGCGAACCTTTCTTGCGCCGTTGGCGTCCTTAACGATGTAGACGCCTTGTGGCAGGGCGTGCAGACGGGCGTTGAGCTTCTGTCCGGCAAGGTTGTACACCTGGGCATTGGCGTCGGTGTCGGCTCTAACCACATCGATGCCGCTAACAACAATCTGATAGGTAGCCATCTCAGACACAGCGTTCTTGTAGACAGCCTCGATGCCGATGGTGTAGCTGCCCTCGGGCAGGTTGTCGATGGTGAACGACGGTGTGGTAGACTCGCCATACTTAGAGCCGTCGATGTAGATGTTGTAGTGGAGCACGTTGCCATAGTCCTGCTGCACGTTGCTGCCATCGGCAGGCTCAACCTGGAAGAGGTCGAGCTGGGCAAAGAAGGCGTCGGTAGACGTGTAGTGAACAGCAAGGCGAACCTTCTTGCCGGCATAAGGCGCAAGGTCGGTAGAATAGACTGTCCACTGGTCGCTCGGAATGTTCTGGGCGTTGCTCAGCACTACGAAGTCGTCGGGATTGTCGCTGCCCGTCTCTGACACGGCAAACTCCATCTTCTCGTTGTACATGTCGATATAGCTCTTGGCTGTAACCTTAAGCTCGTAGCCGTCGTAGATGTCGATAAGCGGCGATATAAGCCACTTGTCGGCCTGAGCGCCCTGGGGCGAGAAGAACACCACGTATTTGTCGCCATCGGGAGCCTGCATAGCCACATCAGAGGGAAGCATGGCAGGAACCGTGTTCCAAGGGTTGAACACAATTGGAGCAATGGGCTTAGGATTAGAGGCGTCGCCCGAGCCAGGGAAAGTTACGATGTTGCTGGTCGAGCCAAGACCGATAGGATAAACCGGGGTTTGGTCGAGATCTACCGACTTCCAGTCGCCAAACTGTCCTGTGGCAAAGTCGTCGTAGGTCTCGAAGCTGTCGCTAAAGCCAAGAATCTGGTTCCAATTCAACTTTACACTTATACCGTCGGCGCTTTCGGCCATATCGGCAGTAATGTTGTAAGGAGTTATTACGTCGTCCTCAAGATTGATGTCGAGAGTCTGGTCGGCCTGCAGGTCTATTTCCTTTGAGTAGGCCTTGAAGGCACCCTTCTCCACATTTACTGTATACTTGCCCTTGGGCAGCATCAATATCTTTGCCACGCCATTGGCAACTGTAGCCTGGTAGGCAGTTCCGTTGTCGGTAGAAAGGACGCTTACTGCGGTTCCATCGGCAGAGAGCTTGCTGTCGGCAGCAACATTCATTGTAAGGCTGGCGTAGGCCGACTTGCTAACCTCGATGGTAGTGGTAACGAGCTGGCTCTGGGCAGCAATATAGTTGGCCCTTACGCCAATGGTGTGGGTGCCTTCGGCAACATCGCTCAGCACATAGCTGTAGGTGCCGGTCTTGCCCACCTTCTGGTTGTCGAGATAGATGTCGAAGGTCTCGTTGGGGTTGGCAGGCGACTTGTGGTTGCGTGCCACACGATTGGCCTTAGGAGCGAGAGCATACGAGGCAGCTGTAGACTGACCTACATAGAAGTCGTCGAGCTTGAGCATGAAGGCTCCCTCGCTGGCAGCATCGCCAATATAGCGAATGGCAATCTTTACCTTCTGCTGAGCGTACTCGGCAAGGTCGTACTGCATAAGCTGCCAATTCTTCTTGTAGTCGGCAGTCTCGTAATTGCCCTTCGTTAGCTGTACAAAGTCGTCGGCAGTAGGATTGTCGGTCTGGGTTGTGATGTAGACAACAAACTTCTCGATGTACTTGTCGGCTGCCATAGCGTAGAACGAGAGGATGTTGTCGGTACCGACAGTAATCTCGGGCGAGATGAGCCAATCGTCGTTAGGCTCGCCCGAATTGGTGCGTACAAAACCCACATACTGCTTGCCGCTGTATGCGCGCATTGTAGGATAGTCGTAGTACCACATAGGGTCTACCTTCAGGGGATTCATTATCTGTGCATACTGGAAGACACCACGGTTGGGATAGTCGCCAGTAAGAGGAGCTGTCATTAGATGGTCGGCATCGATTCCAGTCCAATCGCCAAAATTGATAGAGAATGGATCGTAGCTCTCGAAGTCGTCGAAGAATGCAGGCTTCTCGGTATTCCAAGTAACCTTGACCTGATTCTTGCCAGTATAGGCGTCGTATGTGCAAACGGCGTTAAGCGCAAAGGGGTCGCGCGTAAGCTCTACGAGCTGCAACTTTACGTCCTTGCCAGTCTCGTTGGCGGCAATATTGACTGTTGCAGTAGCTGTGTTGAATCCGTCGCGCTTTACCGTAACCTTATTGTTACCGGCATAAACCTTGAGCGAGCACTTGCCGTCGGCATCGAGTGTGGTTTCTGGATATTGCAGCTGATAATCGGTCTGCTCTACGTCAACCAGCTGTCCGGCAAGCGAAATGCCGGCATTGGTGGTGACCTCGATATTTAGCATCTTATCGCGCTTCTGTGCAAACGAAGCTGTAGACGTGAGCAAGAGGAAGAGGAGCAGCGTAAATGAGTAGAATTTTGATTTCATTTTTTACTTAGCTTTTTTATAGAATGATGAAAACAGGAAAAAGGTAACGGATGCGCACAACCCGCAAGGAGCATGCGCACCACATTACCTTTAAAAGCATTAATCCAAAGATGATATTTTACTTGCGGGCCACCTTCATGGTCTTAACACCATCGGCGGTCTGCACCTTTACTACGTAAACACCCTTTGCCAAGCCGTTAAGGGTAGCCATGCCGTTGCCCTGTGCCACCTTCATGCCATTAAGATTGTATACAGCCACAGCGTCGGCAGCCGAAACAGCGTTCTGAACCGACTTGATGCCAGTGGCAACATTGTCGAAATGAGAGAAGGTGAAGTCGTCGTAGAACGCAGCCAGAGCATATCTCTCTGTGTAGTCGCGTACGGCAACATAGATGTCCTTGCCAGCATAAGCCGAGAGGTTAACTGTGTAATGCTTCCAGTCTTCGTGGTCGAGCAATGGTATCTCCTGCTGGTTGAGCACAGTCTTGAACGAGTTGCGGTCGGTGTTGCTGGTCTCGCTAACAAGCACCTCTACCCTGTGTAGACCTGAAGGCAGGATGCTCTGTTTGCTCTCCCAGTTGCGAGCGTAGAAGTCGAACTCCGACTCGGCTGTAGCTGTGAGCTTCTTAGACACAATCCAGTTGTCGCCCTTGGTTGTCTCGTTGAGCGGAGAGCCAGGGATAAGGAATGCGTCGCCAGAGATAGGAGCCACGTTCTTGTGGTCGGGACGCTCGTAAGCCACGGCGAATGCGTAAACGCCATTATTTGACGGGAACTCGGTGCCATAGCAGTTGAATGGAACTGTGGCTGAACGGTCAACATCAATAAGGTTGAAGTCGGCTGTCCAGTTGTAGTCGAGGTCGTTGTCCTCGAACGAGTAGTAGAGCACGTCGCTTGCAAGAGCTGTACCCTCAACAGGGAACTGTACAGAGTAGCCGCTCTCGAATGTAACGGTCATGTTGTCGTTTACGGTAGACTGCACGTCCTTGGCATAGAACTGGAGCGAGAATGTGAGCGATTCGCCCTTTGCAATCTCTGTGCCCGGAGTGATAGAAGAAGCGAAGTTGTCGGTAGCGAAGCTTACGCTCTTAACCTTCAACGCCTGATTGCCCTTGTTCTTGATAGTGAACATGTCGCCAGAGTTGGTGCCCTTGTTGTAGTTCACCTTGCCAGCGTTCCAGCCTTCCTTGTTGAATACGGCCTTGTCGCTTACGTTCTCCTCGATAACAACGTTGTCGAGACCGCAACCGTTGTCGTCGCCGCTGTTTGATGTATGAGTCCAGCGGAACTGAACAGTCTTGCCGGCATAAGCCGAGAGGTCTATCTTCTCGTTAATCCAGTAGATAGGAGTTTCATCCTCGTCGAGACCCTGAGAGAGGTAAGAGAGCTGCTTCCAAGCGCCGTCTACCAACACTTCGAAGGTAACGGTTGTAGGAGCACCCTCTATGTTCTGCTTCTTGGCGTTGCCCATCTGGTCGAATGTGGCGCTTGCCGGATGGCAGTCAACCCAGTCGAACGAGATAGACATATTCTTGTCGGTAGGAAGCTTGAACTCTGGAGTGGTTACAAATGCCTGGTTGCCCTTTTCGAGCCACATGGCGAAGAGGCAAGGAGCAGGTGTGCCCTTGCTTTCGAGCACGCGCCAACTGCGGTTGGCGTATTGTGTGGTGTTGGTAGAAATCCAGCCTGTTGGCAGATCGGTAGTAACACCGCTGAAGTCCTGAGTATATGGGAATTCGGATGTAGAAGCGTCCTTCTGTGTGGTGAAGTGCCATACTGTAGCCTGTGTCGAAGCACCCTTCTCGTTGTAAGGAACAACCTTCCAGTAGTACATTGTCTCGTACTCGGCTGTAGCCAATGTATAAGACAGGGCGTCCTTGAGGTCGAGAGCATCTACAACGTTGTACACATTCTCTGATGTACCTACATAGAGCTTGTAGCCTTCGGCAAAGAGGGCCGGTCCCCACTTAAGCTCGATGTTCTGGTTGTATACATTTGTAAGGCTGTCGGCAGGAGCCACAAGAGTAGCTGCAAACGGAGTGCCTTCCTGTCCATATAGTGCAGGGAGGAACACACGGTCGAGATAGAACGAAGAGTAAGGATCTACATCGCCGTCGTTAGATTTAATGGCTGAGTTGTGCCAGCGTACGTACGAGTTGTCGGTAGCTGTGCCAAGGTCTACTGTAGTAGTCTCGCCGTAAGTGCCCTTCTTGTAGTCGAATGTCCAAACGGCCTTCCATGTCTTGCCGCCATCGGTAGAAAGGTCGAGTGTGATGTCGTTGCTCTGTGCTACACCATTGCCGTCTTCATCGGTCTCTTCGGTATCATACTGATTATAGTAAGTGAACTGCACCTTGCCGCCCTTTGTAAGGTCGAGACGTGGCGATGTGATGTACTGGTCGCGATATGAACCTGAGGCATAAACCGACACGTCGCCCTCAAGACCGCCATTCGACTTAGACCATCCGTCGTTCTGCCAGCCAGCTGGCGGGAAGGCTGCCTCGAATGTCTCCTCGGTAAGTCCGTCTGGAGCCATCTTCTTGTTTGCCTTAAGGTCGATGGTAAGGTCGCCACCATTGGTGTGGAGCACAACCTTAGGTGTGGCAGATGATGTGAGCGAGGCAGTATAAGAGACATTAAACTTAACCGACTGGGCCTTGTCGAGATTTACAGCAGATGGGTCGATAGTAAGACCTACGCCCTCTGGCAGGTCCACACTTGTAATCTGCAGACCCTTCAAACCGGTATTGGTAAGGGTGAAGGCATCCGAGTAGAACTTCTCGCCGATGTAAACATCGCCATAGCTGTAAGTGGTTTTGTTGAGCTTGGCCACAGGCGATGTGGCAGGAGTAAACTTCTTTACCTTAACATTGTCAAGATAAACAATGTTGGCAATAGTAGTATACATCTTGTAAACGAAAGCAAGTTTAATCTTCTTGCCCTTCCAGTCGCTTAGGTCGAGCTTGCTGGTGTGTGTGTCCCATGTAGAAAGAGGCCACTCGCTAACGCCGCTCTCCTTAAGGTCTTCCTTGTTCTGGATAGAGAATATTGTCTCGGCATTGGCAACATCGCCGTCTACCACAACTCTAACCTGAAGGTCGTACATGCTCTTGGCAGTGGCTGCCATTGGCGAAACCTTCCAGTCGAAGCTCAACTGATAGGTGTTGTTGAGGTCGAGTTCTGGCGAAAGCAGAATCTCCTCACGTGGCTTGGCAGCCTCAGGAGCAAAGTCGGCGCTTATAGGACCGTCGCACATAGCAACATGCTTGCCGCCAATTGTGCCTTTGTCATAGAAATAGTTAGACCAATTGTAACGCAACTCGCTTCCTGAATAGGAGTCGATTGTGGTCCAACCTTCGTCAACCGCCACTGGACGGGTGATGTTGTTTTCGGCATCTGTATTCTCAGTTTCAAAATCCTCGTCGAGGATGGTCTGTGCCTTGACACTAACCGAACCGAAAAAGAAGAACGCCGAAGCCAACGCTAAGATGTAGTTGTTCTTCATAAAAGTACGTAAGTATAATAATTAAAAAATGTATTGACTATTGTATTGAGCAATTTGTCCTACTCTCACTTATTACAGCGCAAAGATAAAATAAAATCGTTAATAATTAGTAGTTTTTATTGTATTTTTTCAATAAATAATAAA
>ERZ1026886.1068-NODE-1068-length-12648-cov-2.814659_pt1 | contig 12648 bp, 10 predicted proteins | sample MGYA00380173_ERZ1026886 | MGnify/ENA primary metagenome ERZ1026886 (study PRJEB33269, sample SAMEA4719809) | human gut metagenome | biome: human-associated habitat; feature: organic feature; material: feces | place: Cameroon | collected 2013-10 ... | reverse complement strand
CGTAACAACAGACGAAAACGTCAGAGCAGGCGAACCTATCGGGTTGGGCGGAAACACGGGTGGCTCCTATGGTTCCCACTTGCATTTCGAAACGCGCCTTGCCGGAGAACCAATCAATCCTGAGGAACTCTTCGATTTCCCTGCACAGGACGTGACGGGCGATTTCTACACGTTCCGAAAGAACCACAACTCCGATGCTCAAACTCCCATGTTGGCCAGCAACAACACGAGAGACAAGGAGACGGCTTCGACCTACACCAAATCTTCTCATTTCTATAAAGTGAAGCGCGGCGAAAACCTCTCTAGCATTGCGTCCAAACTCGGCATTAGCGAAAAAGAACTGACGCGAGCTAACAGACTGAAGTCCACCTCAAAATTGAGAATCGGCCAAATCCTCCGCTATTGACACAAACATCCCTCTCACGCATGACCTCACCCATCAAAGCCGACCCCATGGGGGAAGCCATACTCCATCATCTCACTCACCAATCGAATCACACGCTGGAAGTACATTCCTCCATGTTCGAAACAGACGAGATTCCCGTCGACCAACTTTTCCGAAAACTGACTGAGATGCCAGCCATTGAGCAAAAGGCGCTGCAATACTGTAAAGGCCACATACTTGACGTGGGAGCTGGAGCGGGTTGTCACACGTTGGAACTTGAAAAGAAGGGTTATCGAGGGACATCAATCGATATCTCAAAACTTTCAACAGAAGCCCGCCGCATGCAGGGGGCAAAGGATGCCCGATGCATCGATTTCTTCAACGAAGAGACCCTTCAAGACGAACGGTTCGACACCATACTGATGCTCATGAACGGACTAGGATTGGCAGGTTCTCTGAAGGGACTTCCCCGACTGCTGACCCGCGCTCGCGAACTGATGGCCAAAGGGGGTCAGATCTTGGCGGACTCCAGTGATTTGCTTTTCATCTTCGACAATGGCGACGGAACCTACAGTTTTCCGGAACATACAGCCTACTATGGAGAAGTGGACTACAGCATGACCTACGGCCCGACCTGTGGAGAACAGTTCAAATGGCTCTACGTAGACTACGAGTCACTCGCCAATGTGGCCACCCTTTGCGGTCTGAAAGCCGAATTGATGGCGGAAGGCGACAGCCACGACTACTTGTGCCGACTCACAGAAGCAACCCCAAATTAAGCAAAGAAAAGCTCTCAAACCCCCAAAAGCATGCCCTCTACCCACTCAAGCAAGGTAGAGGTCATGCTTTTGCTTTGAATCATTTTGCAATTCTCACTTCTTTTCACTACCTTTGCTTCTAAAATAAGCGACCGACACAAGATACCAGTGCCGGCCACCTTAACTAACCACTTACACTCACAAACCGTCACTGATATGCTGAAGCAAATCATCAACGGCCGCATCCTCACCCCTCAGGGATGGATTGAAGGAGGTTCGGTCGTCATTGAAGACAACAAGATTAAAGCCGTAGAAAATTGCAGCCTGCCCGTTGTTGGAGCTGAAATCATCGATGCAAAGGGTTGCAGCGTGGTGCCCGGTGGCATCGAAATGCACGTTCACGGCGGCGGCGGACGCGACTTCATGGAAGGAAGCGAAGAGGCATTCCGCGTGGCTATCAACGCCCACATGAAGCACGGAACCACCTCCATCTTCCCCACACTCTCTTCTTCCACCGTGCCCATGATTGAAGCCGCTTGCAAGACTTGCGACAAACTCATGGCTGAGGAGAACAGCCCCGTACTGGGTCTGCACCTCGAAGGTCCGTATTTCAATCCTGCACAGGCTGGTGCACAGATTCCGGAATGGATCAAGGCTCCCGTGGCTGAAGAATACGAACCATTGCTTGAAACTTATAAGTGTCTGAAGCGTTGGGACGAAGCTCCTGAACTCCCGGGTTCAGTGGAATTCATTACTGCTTGCCGTAAGCATGGCGTGCTCCCCTCTATCGGTCACACTCGCGCTAAATACGAAGAAGTGGTGGCAGCCCATGATGCCGGTATGACTCACGCAACACACTTCTACAATGCAATGCCAGTAGTCTACAAGAACCGCGAGTTCAAAGTGCCAGGAACAGTGGAAAGCATCCTCGCAGAGAAGGACATGACCGTAGAGGTGATTGCCGACGGCATCCATGTGCCTCCCGTGATGCTCCGCATGGTCTATCAGATCAAGGGCGTAGAACGCACAGCGCTCATCACTGACTCGCTCGCTTGCGCTGCTACCGAAGGCGATGCAGCTTTCGATCCACGCGTGATTCTTGAGGACGGCGTTTGCAAACTGGCAGACCGCTCCGCTTTGGCAGGCTCTATCGCCACAATGGACCGTTTGATTCGCACCTGCGTGCAGATGGCCAACATTCCTCTCGAGGACGCTTGTCGAATGGCCAGCGAAACACCGGCCAAGATTATGGGCGTTTACGACCGTAAGGGTTCCATCGAAACAGGCAAGGATGCAGACTTCATGATGTTCGATGAAGACCTCAAGCTGACCTATGTCATGCAGATGGGTCGCGAGGTGACCAACGAGCTTTAATCCGCACATTTCTTTCAGGATGGATAACGCCATGTGCTTTTTCCATCACGATCCCCATTCCACGACAGAGGAAGGCTGACAATTTGGACGGTCTTCCTCTGTTACTTTTCCCATCTTCTTCGCATCATGACGCTAAAAGAATATATTCAATCACAGATTCTCCCCTGCTACGACCAATTCGATGGCGCACACCAGCGTGATCATGCCATCAACGTCATCCAGCGCAGCCTGCAGATTGCCGTCCACTATCCACAGATCAAATCCGATATGGTTCTGACTGCTGCCGCTTTCCACGACGTCGGGCTGCAGGACGGAAGAGCCGAACACCATCTGTCATCAGGACGTATCATCCGAGATGACCCCCAACTTCCCAATTGGTTCTCGCCTGATGAAATCGAGCAGATAGCCCAAGCCGCAGAGGACCATAGGGCCTCTGCCAACCGTCCACCTCGATCGCTGCTCGGCAGGATTGTGGCAGAAGCAGACAGGCTAATTGACCCCGAAACAGCTATCCGCCGTTGCTTACAATATGGAGTGGCCCATTATCCGCAACTCTCCCCCGAACAGCACTATGAACGAATGAAGGAGCATCTCCACAAAAAATATGGTCCCGACGGTTATCTCCAGCTGTTACTTCCAGAAAGTCCCAACGCCGAACCGCTGACAAGACTACGCGACATAATGGCCAACGAACGACAGCTACGCCACATCTTCGAAAGACTGTCCTCAACTATCGCCTGACAACCCCAGAAGAGCCTCCGATCAGTTACACTTTTAGCGGACACTCTTATTTCGAAGTGTATCAGAGCGGTTTTTATACATAAGTTGGTCATCATCTCGCAATAATTTGCTATATTTGCACCAATATTGACTAAATACAACCATCCAGCAATGAACGTATTAGAACTCAGCGAACAAGAGATACAGCGCCGCAATTCACTCGAAGAACTGCGCAAACTGGGCATTAACCCCTATCCCGCAGCAGAATATCCCGTCAACGCCTACAGCGAGGACATCAGAGCAAACTTCGACGATAACACCGAAGAGAAGCGCGAAGTGTGCATCGCAGGACGTCTCATGGGACGCCGCGTTATGGGTAAGGCCAGCTTTGCAGAAATCATGGACTCGAAAGGACGTATTCAGGTTTACGTCACCCGCGATGACATCTGCCCCGGAGAGGACAAGACTTGGTACAACTCAGTATTCAAGAAACTCCTCGACCTCGGTGACTTCATCGGAGTGAAGGGTTTCGTGTTCCGCACGCAGACTGGAGAAATCTCCGTACATGCTCAGGAAATCACGCTGCTCTCAAAGAGCTTGAAGCCCCTGCCCGTTGTGAAGGAAAAGGACGGTGTGACATATGACGCTTTCAACGACCCTGAACTTCGTTACCGTCAGCGCTACGTTGACCTCCTCGTCAATCCCGGCGTGAAGGATATCTTCCTCAAGCGTGCCACGGTCATCAAGACGATGCGCCAGTTCTTCGACGAAGCTGGCTACACGGAAGTGGAAACGCCGATACTCCAGCCCATCGCTGGCGGTGCAAGCGCTCGCCCTTTCATCACTCACCACAACTCACTCGACATTGACCTCTACCTCCGTATCGCCACCGAGCTCTACCTCAAGCGCCTCATCGTAGGCGGCTTCGAAGGAGTTTACGAAATCGGAAAGAACTTCCGCAATGAGGGCATGGACCGCAGTCACAATCCGGAATTCACCTGCATGGAGCTCTACGTCCAGTATAAGGACTACAATTGGATGATGTCTTTCACTGAGCGTCTGCTTGAGCGTATCTGCATCGCTGTGAACGGCAAGCCCGAAAGCGTGGTCGACGGACAGGCCATCAGCTTCAAGGCCCCCTTCCGCCGCCTACCTATCCTTGAAGCTATCAAGGAAAAGACAGGCTACGACCTTAACGGAAAGAGCGAAGACGAAATCCGCGACATCTGTAAGAAGCTCAATATGGAGATTGACGACACCATGGGCAAGGGCAAACTCATCGATGAAATCTTCGGCGAATTCTGCGAAGGCACCTACATCCAGCCTACGTTTATCACCGACTACCCCATCGAGATGTCACCGCTCACCAAGAAGCACCGCACCAACCCCACCCTCACTGAGCGCTTCGAGTTGATGGTCAACGGTAAAGAATTGGCAAACGCCTACTCCGAGCTCAACGACCCGATTGACCAGGAAGAAAGATTCCAGGATCAGCTCAGACTTTCAGAGAAGGGAGACGACGAAGCGATGTTCATCGACCAGGACTTCCTCCGCGCCTTGCAGTATGGTATGCCTCCCACATCTGGTATCGGCATTGGCATCGACCGCCTCACTATGTTGATGACCGGACAGACGCAGATTCAGGAAGTACTTTTCTTCCCGCAAATGCGTCCGGAAAAGAAGGCACCGCGCGATAACGCGGCCAAATACGTGGAAGCCGGTATTGCCGAAGAACTCGTACCTGTACTTCAGAAAGTGGGCTATTATCTCGTAAGCGACCTCAAGGAAGTAAAGGCCCAGAAGATTCAACAGCAGATTGGTGAAATCATCAAGAAGTACAAGCTCGACATGAACAAGCCCAGCGTCGACGAGATCGAAGCTTGGAACGTGTAAGCACTCCATAACTATTCCTTCATTGCTACAGAACTAGTCATCCCCAAACCATCTCCCTATAAAAATTCAGGGACTGATCTACATGACACCATGCAGCAAATAGAGGAAAGCATCTGGGAAAAGAAACAGGACTTGGCCGGAGCATCTGGCCAAGTCTGATTCCCCCATCCCATTCAAGCTTAACCAACAAAGGAAACGCAGAGGCGCTGTACATCGCCGTCTGGACGTCCCCATAATGTAGTCCCCTATGGATGCAAACCAAATCGGTTCGTTCGATATGGACACGCTCTTTGCCGATAATGAGCAAAACAACAAAATCCTTGGAAACATTGCCGTGCTGGGTAGTGGCAGCTGGGCAACAGCCATAGCCAAAATGTTGCTTGAAAAGGTGGAACACTTGCATTGGTACATGCGAAAGCAAGAAACCATTGATGAGTTTCGCCGAACAGAGCACAACCCAGGCTACCTGAGCAGCGTGCATTTCGACACGAAGCGAATCACTTTCTCGGCCGATATCAATGAGGTCGTGCGCGATTGCCGCACGCTCGTCTTCGTCACGCCGTCGCCTTACCTCAAAAACCACCTGAAAAAGCTCAAGATGCGCCTTAACGATCACATCATCGTGACGGCCATCAAAGGCATTGTGCCTGACGAGAACCTCGTTTGTTCGGAGTTCTTCCGTCAGGTTTATAACGTTCCTGACGAAAATCTTGCCGTACTGGGAGGACCTAGCCATGCTGAAGAAGTGGCACTTGGACGTCTTACCTATCTCACCGTAGGTTGCGCCGACACCACCAAAGCTCGTGCCTTGGCCGACACCATTGCTTCAAGCTATGTCAAGAGCAAAACTTCCTGCGACGTTATCGGAATTGAGTACGCTTCCGTACTCAAAAACGTCTACGCCATTGCGGCAGGCATTTGCAACGGATTAAAATACGGAGACAATTTCCAAAGTGTGCTCATGTCAAATGCAGTGCAGGAAATGAATCGTTTCCTTCGCGCTGTCTACCCTATTGATCGTCAAATCTACGATTCAGTTTATTTGGGCGACTTGCTCGTCACAGGCTATTCCAATTTCTCCCGTAACCGTGTGTTCGGAACAATGATTGGTAAAGGCTACAGCGTGAAATCCGCCCAAATCGAAATGGAAATGATTGCCGAAGGCTACTACGGCACACGCTGCATGAAGGATATCAACCGACACTACCACGTGAACATGCCCATTCTCGATGCTGTCTACAACATCCTCTACGAACGCATTTCACCCACCATCGAAATCAAACTGCTGACGGATTCCTTCCGTTAAGGATGCGCCACAGTTTTAAAAAAGAAACACCAGCAAGAGGTATAAAGCAACCCAAACCTATGAACACTGAAGTTGAGGAAAAAGTTGCTTTGTACCTCTTATTTTGTTTCCTCTCAAAGGTCTTTAGTGCAAATGCGTTTAAAATCACCATTTTTTACGCTCAGCGAAAGGCAGAACCGCCAAGAATCATTATTTTTGCATGAATAGGCACACCACGTCATCTAAACCTACTGACAACATGCTAAGCAAAATACTCCTTCTCCCCTTATTCCTGATTTGCCTCCTTCCCCTCACGGCAACAGGTCAGACCACGCTCTACCGAAACTACATCGAGCGTTACTCTCCTATGGCCGTCGACCAAATGTACCGTTACGGCATTCCAGCCAGCATCACACTGGCTCAAGGCTTACTTGAAAGCAATGCCGGACAAAGCACACTGGCACGCAAAGGCAACAACCACTTCGGAATCAAATGTGGCGGCAGATGGAACGGACGCTACATGCTCCGAAACGATGATGCACCCAATGAACGATTCCGAGTGTACGGTTCAGTGAAAGAAAGCTATGAAGACCACTCTCAATTCTTGCGGAAGGGACCGCGATATGCCTTCCTTTTCGACTATGACCGAACAGACTACAAATCATGGGCCCGAGGTCTGAAGAAAGCTGGATACGCCACAAATCCGCGTTACGCTCAGATGATTATCGACGTGATTGAACGAAACGATCTTGCTCGATTCGACCAAGCAAAACGGGCCACACGTCATGAACGCCACGAACAAGAACGAAAACTGGACATAGAAGAGAAATCTGACTATGCCTATCCCATCCACCGCTGCAACGGTCAATTCTACATCATTGCTCGCAAAGGTGACACATACGCTTCAATCGCTAAAACGATGAAGACACGTGAAAGCAAACTGCGCAAATACAATGATGCAGACCGCAACATGCGCCCCACACCAGGTTCTGCCGTATTCCTTGGCAAAAAGGCCAAAAAGGCCAGCAAAGACGCAACTAAATGGCATATCATGGGAACAGGCGAATCACTCTACACAATCTCTCAGCGCTATGGTATCCGCCTTACCTCTCTCTGCAAGATGAATCCCGTGGATGACAACTATCACTTCCGCGTGGGCGACCGCATCCGCATTCGCTGATAAAACGTCTGTTTTCACTGACGCAATACTTTCATTTCTCCACAAGACCACTTCTACAAGACAACCTCTAACATGCTGCAATTTTCAAATACACAAACAGCCTTTTCACTTGAGGTGCTTCCCCCTCTCCGCATCAAGAGCATTGACAGTGTTTACCGCACCATTGAGCGACTGATGCCTTTCAACCCTTCATACATCAACATCACGACGCACCGCAACGAGAACGTATACCACGACCTCGGAAATGGTACATTCGAAAAGCTCAGCGTCAGGAATCGCCCTGGAACAGTGGCCATTGCTGCGGCCATCAAGGAACGTTACGGCGTACCAACCGTTCCACACATCATCTGCAGTGGATACTCTCGCACTGAGATCGAGAATGAACTTTTCGACCTTTCCTTCCTTGGCATCAACAATTTGCTGGTGCTTCGAGGCGACCGTGCCCACGATGAGAATCGTTTTATTCCGACTCCTGGTGGACACTCACATGCTGTGGAACTCTGCAGACAGGTGAACGATTTCAACGAGGGAAGACTCATTGACGGCACACTTAGGGAGAAACCTGAAATGCCCTTCACTTTCGGCGTGGCAGGCTACCCTGAGAAACACGATGAAGCCATGAACCTCGATACAGACATCGAGCATCTGAAAGCAAAAGTAGCCGCTGGAGCGCAATACATCGTCACACAGATGTTCTTCGACAATTCCCGCTACTTCGACTTCGTCGAGCGTCTGCGCAAAGAAGGTATCAACGTACCAGTCATACCTGGACTAAAGCCACTGACCACGCTCAACCACTGCACCATGCTGCCCAAAACGTTCCACATCGATTTCCCCACCGAACTCGCCACCGAACTCGCCAAATGCCGCAGCAATGCCGACGTAAAATCGCTCGGAGTGGAATGGGCCATTCAGCAAGCACGTGAACTGAAAGCAGCCCATGTGCCCAGCATCCATTTCTACACAATGAACGCAGCTGAAAGCGTAGAAAAGATTGCACAAGCAGTTTATTAAGCCATAGATAGACAGACATTCATTCCATACTCCCGGCAGGTGTTCAAAAAAAGCAACAAAAACTTTTGAACACCTGCTTATCGTACACATCAACATCACAGAACGAATTCTACTTCGTTCTTCCATCCCATACAACACAAAAAACGACTCCTATGTCTCATCTTGACAAAGCATATTTTCAGGAACTTCTCAGTCGACGCATACTTGTGCTCGATGGAGCCATGGGCACCATGATTCAGCGTTTCCACCTTACGGAAAAAGACTTCAGAGGCGAACTACTCAAAGATATACCCACTAAGCAACAAGGCAACAATGACATCATCGCCCTAACTTGCCCTGATGTACTGCGCAGTATCCACAGACAATACCTCGAAGCTGGTGCCGATATCATCTCCACCGACACATTCAATGCCCAACGTATATCGCAAGCAGACTATCAGACTGAGAATTGGGTCAGACAGATGAATATCGCAGCAGCTCACCTGGCCCGAGAGGAAGCAGACCGCATGAGCGCCCTCACCCCCTCCAAACCACGTTTTGTGGCTGCCTCCATCGGTCCGACAAACAAAACGCTCAGTATGTCGCCCGACGTAGAAAATCCGGCCTACCGCGCTGTCTCTTTCGACGAAATGCGTGATGCATACGAAGAGCAAATGGAAGCACTCGCCGAAGGCGGAGTTGACCTCTTTCTCCTCGAAACCATCTTCGACACGCTCAACACTAAAGCGGCCCTGATGGCTGCTAACCGTGTAAGCCGTCGCACAAAGAGAGTCATCCCCATCATGCTCAGCGTCACCATAGCCGATGCCAGCGGCCGCATGCTTTCTGGACAGACACTCGAGGCTTTCCTTACTTCTGTAAGCCACGATGAAGCCATACTCTCCGTCGGACTCAACTGTTCGTTCGGAGCAGAAGATATGCTCCCCCATCTGCAACTACTGGCTGAAAAATCCCCCTATCTGGTTAGTGCTCACCCCAATGCCGGTCTGCCCAACGAAGAAGGAGTCTACACCGAAACACCAGAAATGATGGCCAAAGCTGTAGGGAAATTTGTCGACCACAAATGGGTGAACATCATCGGCGGTTGCTGTGGCTCCACACCCGAACACATCCGTGCCCTATCCATTCTGGCTGAAGGACACGAAAGCCGCCCACTCCCCAAAGGACTCTGCACAGACTGGCTTTCCGGCCTTGAAACGCTTAACCCGATGAAAGGCATGTTCATGAACGTTGGCGAACGATGTAATGTGGCGGGTAGCAGAAAATTCCTTCGTCTCATCAACGAAAAGAACTATGACGAAGCACTCTCCATTGCCCGCAAGCAAGTGCGGGACGGAGCCACAATCATTGACATTAACATGGATGACGGTCTACTCGACGCCACTGAGGAGATGAAGCATTTCCTCAATCTCATGGCCTCAGATCCCGAAGTTGCCCGTATTCCCTGGATGATTGACTCCTCGCGCTTTGAAGTAATCGAGCAAGCTCTCAAATGCGTCCAGGGAAAATGCGTGGTCAATTCCATCTCACTCAAAACTGGTGAAGAAGCCTTCCTTGATCATGCCCGAACAATCCGCGAATATGGTGCCGCCATGGTTGTCATGGCTTTTGACGAAGAAGGACAAGCCACTACCTATCAACGCAAAATAGACATTTGCCAACGTGCCTACTGCCTCCTCACTCAAAAAGCGGGAATAGCCCCTCGTGACATTATCTTCGACCCCAACGTACTCACCGTTGCCACGGGTATGAAAGAACACAACCGCTATGGAGCGGACTTCATTGAAGCTACAGGCTGGATTCGGCATAATCTTCCCGAAGCCCACGTCAGTGGAGGCGTAAGTAACCTCTCTTTTGCTTTCCGCGGCAACAACTACTTACGCGAGGCCATGCACTCCGTCTTTCTCTTCCACGGTATGAAGCAGGGTATGGACATGGGAATTGTCAATCCTGCATCGAAAGTCATGTATGGCGATATCCCCGCTGACCTGCTTGAAGCCATCACCGACGTCATCCTATGCCGCCGAGATGACGCAGCCGAACGCCTCACCGACAAAGCCAACGAACTCCGCGAACTCCAACTCACCACCAAGGAGCAAGCTCCTGCTATCGACCGCTCCACCCTCAGCCTTGAGCAGCGCTTGAGCGATGCACTGCGTAGCGGCGACGACGAATTCCTCACAGCCGACCTTGAAGAAGCACTCACCGCCTACCCCACTCCAGGAAGTATCATCGAAGGCCCTCTCATGAAAGGTATGCAACTAGTGGGTGACCTTTTCGGAGAAGGAAAGATGTTCCTACCCCAAGTCGTCAAATCGGCCCGGACCATGAAGAAGGCCGTAAACATCCTTCAGCCCTATCTCGAGAAATCAAAGGCAACTGCGACACAAAGCAATGGCCGCTACCTCGTGGCCACCGTCAAGGGTGACGTACATGACATTGGGAAAAACATTGTGGCTGTCGTTTTGGGATGCAACAACTTCGATGTCGTGGACCTCGGAGTCATGACGCCCGCAGAACGTATTGTGGAAACAGTGCTTAACGAACACATCGACTTTGTGGGACTCAGTGGTCTGATCACCCCCTCTCTCGACGAAATGTGCCATACGGCGAAAGCCATGGCCGAAGCAGGCATAACGATACCCCTCTTTGTTGGCGGTGCCACAACCAGCGACCTTCACACAGCGCTCAAAATTGCTCCTCTCTACGGCGGTCCCGTATTCCGCGTAAACGATGCTGCTCAAAATCCAGTGCTTGCCCTCCAACTTCTAGGTCCCGATCGAGAACGCATCATTGCAGAAAACCGTACTCACCAAATTCGCCTTGTGGCCGAATATGAGGCACGGAAGAACGCTAGCGCAACATCAGCTCCTAAAGCTTCACCTCACACAGAAAAAGCCCTCCCTTGCGAATGTGCAGACCATACTCCTACAAACGCAACGCGCTATCGTGCATCGACCTCATCCGACCTCTCCCAGCCTCTGCCTGACGCACAACAGAAAATCATGCCCCATAGCCAAAGACTGAACATCAACTGGGAAAAAGAACGTTTGCCACGCCCCACCTACAAAGGGCTCCGCACCTTCCCCCGAATTCCCATCAGCGAAGTGCGCCCACTCATCAACTGGACTTACTTCAATAAACTTTGGCACACCAATCGCCGCACCGTAGCCCACGTCGACCAGAAACTGGAACACGAAGCTCTCCAATGCGTGCGAAATGATGCCGAGCAGATGCTGTCCCATTTGGAGCTCCACCACTACATGCAGGCACAAGTGGCCTTCTATCCCGCCAACGGAACATCAGGAAGCATCCTCATCCATAACTCCGAGAGCGACCAGCCAACACTCGAAATCCCCACGCCGCGTCAATTGCGCCCTTCATCCCAAGGTGCACCTCGTCTCTCGCTGTGTGATTTTGTAGCTCCTGAGCCGTTTCACGATTGGATAGGCGTATTTGCCCTCACAGTTTCACCCTCATTCATGAGTGAACTTGAAGACTTGAAGCAAAGCGACAACACCTATGCTGCACTTCTCATGCAAAGCCTTGGCGACCGTCTGGCTGAAGCCACCTCTGAATGGTTGCACCGCAAAGTGCGCAAACACCTTTGGGGTTACGCCCCCGATGAAGCCCTCACAAACGGAGAACTCGCAAAATGTGCCTATCAAGGTATACGCCCAGCCGTGGGCTATCCCTCACTGCCCGATCTACGGCTCATCTTCCCCGTCTCATCGCTCCTCGACTTCCACTCCCTCGGCATCCGACTGACAGAAAATGGAGCCATGTATCCGCAAAGTTCAATTTGTGGCCTGCTCCTTAGCAGCCCCCACGCCACCTACTTCGCTGTGGACTCCTCCATGTGATGTGAAAAGTTCCAACTCTTCAGGAATAGGCCCAAAAGCGGAGTTCCACCCCCAAAAAGCCGAAAAAGCCACTTTTTGAATATTTTTTCTCATTTTTTCTTCAAATCATTTGGACGTTTCGAGAAAAAGCCCTACCTTTGCACTCGCAAAACAGAAACAAGGGCAAATACCAGAGT
>ERZ1026886.1066-NODE-1066-length-12657-cov-6.911205_pt1 | contig 12657 bp, 4 predicted proteins | sample MGYA00380173_ERZ1026886 | MGnify/ENA primary metagenome ERZ1026886 (study PRJEB33269, sample SAMEA4719809) | human gut metagenome | biome: human-associated habitat; feature: organic feature; material: feces | place: Cameroon | collected 2013-10 ... | reverse complement strand
CTCAGCTGGGAGAGCATCTGCCTTACAAGCAGAGGGTCACAGGTTCGAGCCCTGTTGTTCCCACCAAAATAAAAAGGATACCTTATAGGTATCCTTTTTATTTTTATGTAATTAGATGTAATGCTCGAACCTGTGACGCGTCAAAAGCAATTCCGTGTTTGAATGAATTTCTTTGAAATTCATAATAAACACTCTATTTCTTTCTCCTTTTCCCCAAAAAGCTTACGCTTTTTAGGGACCCCATAGTTCCAAATTCTGCGAACAACGAGAGCAAAGAATTTGGTGTCGTCGCAAGTTGCATATCGTTCAAAATAACTTTAAGTTATTTTTCGCTCATTCCACTGCTCCGCCTCTCAAAATCTGTCGTACAGCAGTGCGTCGGATTTTGTATTACTTTTAATTCAGTTTATCAACAGTATAAAAGCCATCGGTTTTTAACCGATGGCTTTGTTTTATGTCAACCAAAATCTTATGCTGCTTACACCTTTATTTTATTAGTTTATAAAAAGCAAAAGGAGACGGTATTTCTACCGTCTCCCATAGCTTTATTTCAATGTCAGATTGAAAAGGCTGTATTAGTCTAAACCGCCCTCTACATCTTCTCTACCTGTTGTTGATGTAGTTACAACATCATATGTTTTGAATTCATCAATCTGTGACATTGGCTTTGTGTAAAGCTCTTTCATTGGTTTTCCTCCCAAATTTACCGGTGCCTTACCCCTGCCGATTAGGCAGAGGCAATAGCATCAATAAATTATAATTTGTTAGTGATAAGTGTAAGATTTAACTTCAGAAATTGCTTTCTTCAAAGTGCCATCAGCAGTCTTTGTGATAACAAATGCTGCAGCTGAAACCTTACCGTCTTTCTTAGAAAGACCATATCTAAGAGAAATATCTGCTGCTGAATTCTTAGTATAAGCAATCTTTACAGTACCTGCATTAGCGTCTGCACCCTTATTGCCAACATTATCAAGTGTGAGTTCAGAATCAGCTAAATTCTTACCATAAATGAAGCCCTGCTTAACTACTGTTTCGCCAGGAGCAACATTACGAGATGCAGCAAATGAAACCTGAACAGAACCAGCAATTTCATTTACGCCTGTAATTACAACTGTTGTTTTCTGCTCAACTACATTATCAACAGCTACAAGATTCATATCTGAACCGCAGAAGAATGTGTAAGTATCGCCATAAGCAACTGTTACACCGTCAACCTGCCATGCTGCAACGCCGTCCTTATGAACGCTAACCTTAGCGTCATAAGCAACTGTTGCAGGGCTTGCTGTTTCTACACCGTCTACTGTGAGAGTAGCACCTTCAGGAGCAGTTACTGTGTACTTAGCAACATCGTCCTTCTTATACTGAGCATAGATTGTAGCACCGTCTGTGAGTTTGCTGATTTCTTCTTCATTCATTGACCAACCTGTGAATGTGTAACCAATAAGTGTTGGAGCTGTAGGAACCTTAATATCAGCACCGCTTGTTACAGGCTGAGTTGAAATAACATTACCATATGGGTCAACAAATACTACTGTGAATGTTTCATCAACCTTTTCAGCAAATACAGCTTCGTAAGTGATGTTAGCTGTTGCAACTGTTTTATATGTTTCATCAGTTGAAACAATCTTTGTGCCAACTTTCCAGCCTACGAATTCGCCTGTTTCAGTATTTGCCTTAGCAGTAAGAGTTACATCGTCACCAACTGCAAGTCTTGCGTTAGCGCCCTTTGTAGCATCAGCACCGTTAAGTGTTATTGAACCAAGTGTTGTTGAAGCAACTGTTACAACTACACCTGCATCAAGCTTAGTAACTGCATCTTTAAGAGCAGCTGTTGCAGCGTCTACATCTTCCTGTGTTGTGTAAGCTTCAACTGTAGCCTGAGCATAATCCTTAAGAGCTGCTGTTACCTTTGCATAAGAAGCTGCTGTGAAATCATCAGCTTTTACATTCTGTGCAGCTTCAAGTGCATTATAGTATTCTGTACCGTTAAGCTTATCAATCGGAAGTGTTGATACGTGACCACAAACCGGGCAAGTAGCTGTCTTAGAACCTTCTACCTTAATTGTAGGCTGAGTAACGGTTTCGTAATTAAGAGTACAATCATCTACTTTGTCGTTACCAACTTCAGTAAATACAAAACCATCCTGTGACCATGTATAAGTTGTTGTTGTATGAGTGCCGTCCTTATTATCGGTAACCTTAGCAGGAGTGTTATCAAAGTTAACAGGTGTTTCGCCCTTATTAACAGTTTGAGGTTTAGATGTACCGTCAATGAAGTTATAAGTATAAGTTTCAGTTGTAGGATTAGCTACAAGACCTTCAACTGCAGCTTTAAGTGCAGCTGTTGCAGCGTCTACATCATCCTGTGATGTGTAAGCACCAACTGTTGCTTCATCATAAGCAGCAAGTGCTTCTGTTACCTTAGCATAAGAATCTGCTGTATACATAGAAGCATCAGCATCCTTTGCAGCCTTGAGTGCAGCTCTGTAAGCTTCACCGTTAAGCTGAGCAATTACAGTACCTGTTGCGATTGTTTCGCCGCAAACATTACATACTGTATCACCTGTGTAACCAGCTTTGTTGATTGTAGGTTTAGTAGCGTTTACAACCTTTGTATCAGCGTGGTCACAAACGAGCTTATCAATTACTTTTTTATATGAATTTCCACAATCAGGACATGTGAGAACATCATAACCTTCTTCTTTATAAGTAGCGTCCTTATGTTCAGTTACTTCGAATGGACAATCAGATTTTGCTACTACTGCTTCTTCAGTATAAGCAGCGTCAGCTGTTGCAGCTACAACTTCAGGTGTCCACTTGTAACTTGTTACTGAGTGATGAGTTGAATCAACCGGTGTTGGAGCTGTTGTTGCTGTGTTAGCAGGAATTTTTGGCATTTCGCCATCATTTACAGTTTGAGTGGTAGGTTCACCACCATAAGGTGTAAATGTGATTGTGTGAGTTGATGGCTTAGGAGCTTCCTTAAATTCATTGAAGCCCATGAAAGTCGACTTTCTTGAACCAGGCCATTCAGTATCACCTGTGTTAGTATTTGTTTTTGTATCCCACATATTTTTAGCATATGTTGTAAGTTGATTAAGCATAATACCATCACTGTTTGGACCAACATATGAAAAGCTCTTTACATTTGTAGGATTATAAATGTGGAACTGGATAGGATCGTTTGTTACGATTTTAAATACGAATGTAGCAACAGGAATTGCATTTGTATAAGTATAACCTGATGCTTCACCTGTTGTAGGGTCTACAAATAAACCGTCAGGATCTGCAACTGAAGTGGTATCAACATTTGGCCAAGACCAGCTATAATCAAGTACATTGTACTTGCCATCTTCTTTATTAGCAATAATCTGTGAAGAGTTTGAACCATCTGTTGTGAATGAAGATTTGCTTACGCCTTCTTCACAAAGTGAATATAAAGGAAGGTAAGATAAACCACCTTTACCTTTTTCCCAAGTTCCCTTAGCAGCTGCTCTTTCAGTTTCAGTACCGAGCTTATAAACGTTCTTTCTGCCTGATTTATAAGAATAAATACCGGCAGGTTCAATAGAATCACTGAACTGAACTTGTGCCAAGATTGATGAAAGGACTTTGATGTTTTCAACAGCAACTGTCATTGTGAAATAATCACCGACACCGAGCTGAACATCATTTTCGAGTGTAGGAAATGTATTTCCGATTGCATTGTTAAATGTGTTTGCCTTATCCTTGCTAATAGTAAGTGTACCTGAAGTAGTATTACCATTAACAACTGTGTAATTATAATCTACCGGTGCGCCATAAAGTGAAGCATAAGAGCCAAACTTTTCTGAGCCTGTGCCACAGGTTGAATAATCAGTATAATTAGTTGCATTATCCTCTACGAATGTACCAAAATACATTTTCATATTTGGTTCATAATCGCCAGGTGCTGCAAGTGCTGTGAAAGGTACTGATAAAACAACCATAAGAACTGACAAAATGACAGCAATTGCCTTTTTGAAAGTTTTATTCATTTTCTTTCCCCCTATTTAATTCAAAGTTACATCAGCGTATTTAACTTCATTACCAAAGAATGTAAAAAATGTAAGCTTATCTAAACCATCAATTGCATTATCTTTGTTAAAGTCGCAGTAAAGATTATAATCTTCTGCACCACCGGAGAAAGCTTTATAAAACGAAAGCTTATCCAAGCCATCAATACTGCCATCGTGGTTATAGTCGCATATTGCAACACTTACCGTTGAAACATCCTTTGATTCTGAAACTACTAATGTAACCTTTCTGTCAATAGTGGTTTCACCACTGATTAACATTTTGTACTCACCTGCCGGAATATCGGCAAGTGTATAATCACCGTTTGAATCTGTAACTGCAGTTGCAACGGTTGAATCATCTGCAGTTTTAACCGTAAGATTTATACCGCCAATACCGGTATCACTTGCACCTCCATCAAGGGAAGTAGCAATAGTAATCTTACCTGTTATATCACAACCCGGACCTTTCGGTGAAACATCACAGGTCATTAGATATAAAGAACCGTCATAATCATCGGCTTGTTTAACGAGTGCATACTCATCCTTAAGCCCATCATTATAATCTGTTAAAACAAAAGTCTCATTCGGGCTGGTTGAAACTGAAATTACATTAGACGCGTCACATTTATTAGCAAAAGCAACTGTAAAAGTTGCAAGCAATGTGGCATCACTATTGATTGCTGAACAAGAGTCAGAATCAGAAACAAAGCCGAACACCAAATTTGAATTTTGTGTAATAGTTCCCATTGACGAAATGCCGGTAACTTTATCTGAAAGAAGTGACTTTGCCGCTGTATCAACAGTAGCATCTGCGCTGTACTTTGCAGTTACCTGCACAACCGATAACTCGGAAACACCTTCTAAATAGAAGTTTACATCGTAAGTACCGGCAGGCAATTTATCACCGTCATATTGTTTTCCGTCAGAGTCTGTATAAGTGCAATAAATATTTGGCTTTTCACTGCCAACAGTTGCACCGTATGAAGTATTAGGAAGGCACACGAAAAGTGCAATAAGCACCAAGAAAGTAAGTGTACCAATTACAGCACCTATTCTCTTTTTAACAAATGCATTTTGCATAGGTGTTACCTCCTTGCCAAGTAAATAAAATTTAGGGAGAGACGAGAGCGCATACAACACCAAATCAAACCTCGGTTATAAAAACGCAAAAGCGCAAAAGCAAGCTTTGAAGAAATGATATTGTAAAATCAGGGATAAACAGTGACTAAACGCAATCGCCTTTAACCTCCCAACCCTAAAAACAGGGCCGGTATATAAACGGGGATTACCCGATTATATCGAATTTATAAATAAAGTAACCATTATAATTAACGGTTACATATCAGGGGTATTGCTACCCCTGATATGATTTAATTTAATTAGTCGAGAGCACGTGGAGCATACTCAACTGTCTTACCATAGAAGGTAAAGAATGTAAGCTTATCTAAGCCGTCAATTGCATTATCCTTATTATAGTCACAGTAGAGATCATAAGCGTTTGAACCGCCGGAAAATGCAGTGTAGAATGTAAGCTTATCCAAGCCATCAATAACACCATCACCGTTGTAATCACAAATACATACAGGAATTTCAACATTTGAAATATCTGCTGTACCGGTGAGTGTTACAGTTCTGTCGATAGTTACATTTTGTCTATGAACAGTAAGTGATGTTGTACCAACTGGAACAGTAGCAGTGAATGAACCGTCAGCTGCCGAAGTAGCAACTACTTCGCCGTTTGCGATAACATCAATTCCTGCAACACCTGTTGATGATTCAGTACCGTCAACATTTGTAGCAATAAGAACCTTACCGCTTACAGTGATTGTATCAGCTGCTGCCCTTTCAACTGAAGGAGCAATTGTTACATCGCCATCAACCTTATATTCATAAGGGAATGCCGAAACTGCAACCTTTGCACCATTGATTGTAAGTTCATTAACAACTTTGTAACCTTCAGCTGCCTTAACATCAATTGTGATTGTTGAGCCGGTTTTTACTGAAACAGGAGCTGCGTAAGCATTGCCATTGATTGTTACAGTAGCACCTTCAACAGCATTAACTGTTACAGTGCTGTTTGTAGTTTCAGCAGGGGCAAGAGCAATCTCTGCAGCCTGAAGTTCTGTATCAACAGTGTAGATATTTGTAAGTGAAGCATCGTAGCCCTTCTTATCAGAAAGAACAAAGTTAGCTGGATCCTTATGAGCATAATCGCCGTGACCATACTGTGCAAGAGCAACTGCTGCTGCAAGAGCTCTGACATATCTGGTCCATGATTCTGCAGAGTAAGAACCATCGTTTACAAGCTTACCTTCAGCATCCCACTTACCAAAGCGAGGAGCGTTTGCGCCTGTTTTCTTTGCAACTGAAGCTTCAGTTGTTACAGTCTTACCGTCTTCAGCATAAACAGCCTTAGTAGCTGTAAGAGTTGAATAGATGTTGCCTGATGCACACTTGATTTCTTTTTCAAGCTGTGCACCCTGGTAACCACGCTCAACAGCTGCGCTTGCAAAGATATTGAAAAGTCTGGTATATTCAGCTACTGCTGCTGATGAAAGTGATGAATGAGTTACATAAGTATAAGACTTTCCGTTGTCAATGCAGTTCTGTACAGTTGATGCTGCACTTGCAGGAGAAACGCCTAATTCCTTCTTAACTGCATCTTCAGTTTTAGCCTCTCCGGTAGCTTCATCAATTACCGGTTTGCCATCTTTACCTAAAACAACTTTATCATAATGATATTCAAGATCAACAGTAAAGTTCTTTTCAATGTTTCTGGCAATGTCAGTCATCTTAGAGAATGTTAAGATGTTAAAGTTTGTGTCATTAAGACCGGTTCTTGCAACAGAAATGTTTTTGAATGCATTATCTGCAGCCGGCTTAAGTGTGTCATTCATAATGCTTGTTACATAGTTGATTCTATCAACAGCCTTTGCAACAGCACCACGGTTATCAACGATTGAACCGTCAGACTTAACTTCGTTAGGAACGATAGTATAATCTGTTACAGGGAACTTACATGACCAATCTTCATTTGAGTTAACCTTCTTGCCATCGGCATCACGGTATACATACTGAACCTGGTTGTAAAGAAGATTACCCTGTGCGTCAGTTGCCTGAGTTTCAGTAGGCATCTGGCAAGGATTACCTTTTGAGGTAATAGCATTGTCCCAAGTTGTTTCATAAACAACTGAGTTAGCAAGATAGTATTTACCATCTGCATTCTTAATTACTTTGATTCCGGCTTGGTCTGTTGTACGAACGCTTCCATTATCATCAGAAAGAGCTAATGGTGAATAGATTGGCATTGTACCTGCAGCATCGAAGTAGTAAACGCCTTCAACACCGCCTACTTTACCTGAACCGTCAGCAAGAGCTTCGCCACCAACATAAGCGTTAGCCAAAACATCCTTTGGAATTGTATATTCTTTTCCTTTAGATGTTACTGTTGGAGCAGATTTTGTATAAGGAACATAAGCTAAATCGCCAAACTTTGATGTAACTTCTTTAGTTGTTGCTGTGAGCTGAGTCTTATTGTTAATGCTCTGTGCAAAAGCAATTGTCATAGCAGATGACTTAATAGAAAGTACATTAAGAAGAGCCTGCTTAGCTTGCTCGAAAACGTTTGAGTTAGTAAAGTCTGAAGGCTTATACTGTGATACAAGTGATGCCAAATTATCATAAGCAGTATTCATACCGCTGAGCTGGCTGGTATCACCTACAAGGATAGTAAAGTGAGCATAACCTGACTTAGAACCATTGTAGATACACATATCAACCGGATATTCGCCGCCTTGAATTTTGGTTTCACCATCATAACGGAACGGTTGAACTTCAAGAGCAGATGCATTTGGAATCTCCTTCTTCTCACTTTCAATGTAGAAACCTGGAACTTTGGTGTTACCCATTGAAACAATGTTGAAGAGGTTATCGTAGTTAATCTGACCGCCTTTGTTCTTCAAATAAACTGATTCGTAAATATCACCGTCACCAACATGGTAACCTGCGATAATATTCTTAGCAATAGCTTCAGAAAGAGTGTAAACTACATGAGTTCTTGTCTGAATAGCCTTAATATTTTCAGCTGTGGTACCATCAGGGTTAGTTTGAGCTTTAACTGCATCAATTTCATCACTTGTGTAACCCTTATAATAAGTAATTTTATCTTTGTTACCTGCTGTTGCTTCTGTTACCTCGTTACGGTTCCATTCACCGAATTCACCTGAACCAGGAGCAGTTTCAACACGGTAGTCATACATATTATACTTAAGAAGGTTACCGTTTGTCTTATCCCAAGCAGGGATAGCGTTTTCACTGGTGATGTTTACTGTTGTATAAGCAGCATTTTTATCATACTTTGTTACAACATTATTTGCATCAAGTGTGTTTGACTGATAATTTGAATCTTCATCATAGAAGTAGATACCGTCAACTGCTTTTTTACCACCTGCAATCTTATTTCTGTTACTTCTATATCTAACTGAATATGTAGAAATATCAGCAAGGTTTGATGAATCAAGTACCATGTATTCAGGATAGTTAGCAAGAAGAGTATTATCACTACTAAATGTAGATGTTGATTTTACATAAGCACCCTCAACACCAACTGTTTGATCAGCTTTATTTGTATCATGCAAGAACTGCTTGTTACTATTATACATAGCTTCTTTCCAACCTGTTGCGGTTGTCATATACTTATAAGCTGAAACATTGTTATCAGCTGCAACAACTGTGCCATCTTTAAGTACGATGTCGTATACAAACTGAACTTCAACTACATTTGATTCTCCTGCTGCTGAATTGAAAGTAATAGGAAGTTTAGGTGTTACTATTGTTTCGTTCGGAGCAATAAGACCTGATTTGAGTTGAGATGTAATATCTTTTTGTGCGTTGTCACTGCCAATATAAGTAGCTGACTTAAGCTTGTAATAGTAACGAGAAAGTTGAACAAGCTGTCCGTTAGAGATATATGCACGGTTAAGACCTGTGCAGTTATTTGTAAATGAAACTGTATCGCTGCAATCGCCGCCTGCTGTTGTCTTCATAGAAGGTGTAGCAAAGCTTGCTGAAGCAGTCTTAAGCTGCTGAGTTCCGATTGGAGTGATAGCTTCAGGAACGAAAGAGTTAACTGCTGAAAGAGCAAAGAAAATACCTCTCATTACTGAATCGCCATACTTGTTAGCATTACCCTTGGTGCTGTCTGCACCATAACCGGTGAATTCAACAAAGTTGCAAATAGCCTTTTGGATTGCACCGATGTCAGTACCGCCGGTACCTGCAAGAGTGCCAACCTGAAGTAAATCATCAAATGGCTTGTTGTCACCGTTTGACTTAGGAACTACGGTTGTGAAATTCTGCGGCTGTTTAGAATAACGCTTACCGAAGAGACCGTTGATAAGGTCAGCAAGCAAATCATAAACAGTATTTACAAAACCTTTTGACTGAATCGGTTCAGCAGATACGATTGTGATAAGTTTGTAAACGAAATTAGATACGCCACAGAAACCGCTGTCTTTCTTATCTGCAATATTAAGAATTGAAAGAACTACATCGTTCCAGATAAGGTCATGTGAATCGAACTTACCGTATTCCTTGCCTTGGAGTGTACCAAGAACAGGGAAGAACTTGTTAGCGACTTTATCAATATTTTCCCAAAGGTCATTTGTAAGAGCACTGTTACCGTTTTCATCGCAAATACCGAGAAGAGCTGCAACACCCATTGCTCTTTCACCTGAGTTAGTTGACTTCTTCATTGAGTAATCTCCACCGTAGTAAAGAACTACTGAATTCAAGAGGTCAAAAATTGTAGCATTTGAATTAACAGGTTCGTTTTCTGTCTTCCAAGTTTTGCCTTTGTATGTTACAGGAACATATCCTTCAAGTACATATGCAACTGCGTCACGAGCCATAGGAAGAATTGTACCTTCAAGTGTGGCAGTGATTGTACCGTCATCGGCTACATTTACAAGTGATGAATAATCCTTATTAGGAAGTACGTATGATAAGTATTCTTTAAGGCATACATAAGCAACTGCTTCTGCATCCTTACAACCATCCCATTCTGCTGGGTGGATAATATCTTGAAGTTTGCCTGCACCAAGGTTAACCTGGCCGATACAAGCAACAAGCATAGGAACCATTGCTGATTCAAGATTTGCTTCTGAAAGAACAGCATTTTTACCGTTAGCATCATAGAATGCCTTGAGAATGTTAGCGTCAGTAGCATCTGCTGTGTACTTAACCATCTTAAGTGCATTGCCAACGAGTGTTGAAGTGATTTTCCTGATTGTTGCATCATTGATTGATTCAACACCGTCTGCCTTTGTAGTTTGAGATTTTGCCATTTCCGGACGATTGCCGATAATGTTATCTCTTTGTGGGAACAAATCATTAACTGCTGCAACAAGTGCATCGTTAAAGCCTGCTACCATTGAACCGTAATTTGAATATTCATTATTAAAGAAATCGTCAATATTCTTTGTTCCGGTTTGTGCAAAGTAAAGGTTGATAGGACCTGTTTGCATATTGAAACCGTAGTCAGCAAGAGGACTGTATCTTAACTTAGCAAAGAGCTTTGTTTCATCAATATCTGACCACTTGCCTTTTGATGTTTCAGCAGCTGCACGGTCAAATGAAAGCTGTTCCTTAGCTTTTGCAATAAAGTCATCTGCTGATTTATCGCCATAAGCTTCGTAATTAGCTTCAGCCCATTGTCTAATCTTTTCCTGTGTATAGTTAGAAGCAATATCGCTTGAATTCCATTGACCCTTTTGGTCGAAATAATAATAGTATGCATTATCAAGATTTCTGTCACCCTGGGTGTTTACATGGAGAAGCTTTATTGAACCCTTGAGAACTGTATCCCAAGCAAGATCAAGTGCTTTATAACCGAATTTGAAAAGAGAATCGGTTGGCTTAAATGTAATCTTTGTTGTTTGCTCTGTTGCATAACCGTTTTTATCCGGATGTCCATAAGCAAAAAGAAGAACATTAAGCGGATTGCCGTCATCATCTTTAAATTCGCTTGAATATACAAGGTTAGGGTCATAACCGAGTTTAGCAGCGGCTGTTGCATAATCCGTGCCTGACTTAGTCATTTCAGCCTTGATTTCAAGATAACGAGTAGCTGATGTGTTCTGAATAGGCTTGAGTGAGCCATCTTCGTTCTTTTCATTATATTCTTGGTTATATGTAACGAGGACGCTTATCTTCTGAAGAAGCTCGGTAGAGAGCTTATCGAAAAGCTGGTCATCATATACCCATTGGGTTGTACCATTTCTGAAATTATCAATTTCATCCTGTGTATACCATTTAGTATAGTTGAAAATAAGCTGCTGAACAACATTATAAACAAGGTTTTTAGCATAACTTTCATCGCTGAAGCCTAATGGACCTGCAAGAAGCTTGTAGATATTAACCGCACTCTTAAGAACACCGAGGTTGAAATCACCTCTTAATACCTGACCGATTACATCCTTACCGGCATAGTCAGCTGAGTTGATTTGAAGAAGAGCAAGAGCTCTCTTAACAATCTCAGTTGATGAATAGTTTTCTCTTGTAACATGCCAGAAATTCTTGCTGGCATCACTTGAAGCTAATGATTTAAGCTGAATGTTACCTGCATCACCAACATAACTACCATACTTATAAAGAAGACCTGCAACACTTTCAAGTGTAAGCATTACATCATCAACGCTGTCAAGCTTAACTGTTAAGGTATATTTAATAATACCGAGCGCGTTGATATTAAGATGCTTATTAACGCCATCCCATGTCATATACTTTGTAATATCGGATGGGAGATTTGCAAGAAGGTTGTAAACTGTTGGAGCAACTGTAGGAAGCATAAGGTCCGCATAGTCAAGCAATGCTGTTGCGGCTTGTTCGTCAGAAAGAATATTCCAAGCAAGGTCGTTATATTCTAACGCGTCATCTGTGTACTGCTTTTCTGAACTAACAGGTGCAGCGTGAGCTGAAAATGCACATGTTAAGCAAGAAGCAGCCATAAGAACAGCCATAAACAACGCAAGCAGCTTATGGGAAAACTTTTTTGCTTTCGTTTTCATTTTTTACCTCCGTAAAATTTTAAAAAATTTAAAGTAAAGTGTTAACATATTGTGCGTAATGCCCGTCGCAATCTCTGACCATCAGGCAATCTGAATTAGAATGAAGGCTCATTACAAGCCACAGCATTAAATTGGCGCAATATGTGCTTTAAACACATTATAATTATTACATACAGCCACCCGAAAGTCAATAAGTTAAACCTACAATCCTCATTTTTGTAACTTTAGCCAAAAACGACTTCGTTTTTTTGTCACTCTGCACAATTAGTTTACGAAAATTTTACAATTTGTTAATAGTTTTAAGGAGAAAAATAAGCTTGTCATGGCGAGTAAAGCGACAATACTTTACACAATTTTTACATTTGTAAAGGGTTTCGGCTTTACATTTTGCAAAATTTTTAATGCACTTCTTTTCTGTTTTATTCGTTTTTCAGTTACTCTTAATAAAATCGACGCTTGTTAGACATAATTTTTGATTAAGTCCATTTACAAGCACTTCGTTGTCAAATTCAAAACGCAAAATATGTTAAAATTCACAATAAATTCAAAATATG
>ERZ1026886.1064-NODE-1064-length-12685-cov-4.806572_pt1 | contig 12685 bp, 11 predicted proteins | sample MGYA00380173_ERZ1026886 | MGnify/ENA primary metagenome ERZ1026886 (study PRJEB33269, sample SAMEA4719809) | human gut metagenome | biome: human-associated habitat; feature: organic feature; material: feces | place: Cameroon | collected 2013-10 ... | reverse complement strand
GCAGACTATTATTTTAAGACACCCCATGATATAAGTAAAATTCTATAAAAGACGAGCTGACTAATTATGAAATCTGCCGCATCAAGACCATTTGGTCAAGATACGGTTTTTGTAGTTGTAATATCCAATTATAAGGAAATAGGGAAGAAAAAGTGATTTGTGACGTGTTTGCGCTTCGTAAGTGACGTATTTGCGCTTCCTAAGTGCCGTGTTTGCGCATCTTAAGTGACATGTTAAAATAGCGCTTACGATGGCGTTTTCGTCTTCCCTTACCATGGGTATTGCTTTTCCACTTTTTTGTCTCATTTTATAGCACCTTCTTTACTTTTCATAAAAAAAGGCAATGCCCAAGATTATCCATCTGGCATTGCCTTTTCTTGTAATCGCTTTTCTTGTAATCGCTTTTCTTGAAAAACGTTGTTTTCTTAAAACCTTTTTCCTTTGTCTTTTCTTATTTCGTCTCAATCTCTTCCTTCATGTCTATGAACTGCTTCTTGCTGTCATAGAACTCATACTGCAAGAACGAAAGTTTTTGAGATGAGAGGATGTGAACACCGAAACCATATTTGAGCTTCCATTTCAGCTTGAGCGAGAACAGACCTTTGTTGATGAACGCGGCAACGTAAGGATGGACATAAAGATAGAATGTCTTTATTCCAATCTTGTTTACCAGCTGGTCAATTTTGCTTTCGAGCTGCTCCGTGAAGAGAATGCTTGACTTAATCTTGCCTGTTCCAAAGCATGAAGGACAGGTCTCCTCAACATTAACGTCCATGGCAGGGCGCACACGCTGACGTGTAATCTGCATTAGTCCAAACTTGCTCAGAGGTAAGATGTTGTGGCGTGCGCGGTCCTTCTGCATGTTCTTGCACATGCGCTCGTAGAGCATCTGCCGGTCTTCGGCGAGGTTCATGTCTATAAAGTCGACAACGATGATGCCACCCATGTCGCGTAGGCGGAGCTGGCGTGCAAGCTCGTCGGCGGCTCCCAGGTTCACGTCAAGGGCGTTGGCCTCCTGTCCGTTGTCAGAGTGGGAGCGGTTTCCGCTGTTCACATCGACAACATGCAGGGCTTCGGTGTGCTCTATTATAAGATAAGCGCCATGTTTGTAATTGACGGTTTTTCCGAAGCTCGACTTTATCTGCTTTGTGACGTTGAAATTGTCGAAGATTGGCACCTTGCCTGTGTACAGTTTCACGATATCGGCTTTGTCGGGCGCAATCATCGTTACATAGTGTTTCACCTCGTTGTAGATAGACTCGTCGTTTACATAGATGTTCTCGTAAGTGGGGTTGAACAAGTCTCTTATCAAGGCCACTGCTCGTCCTGTTTCCTCAAAGATAAGTTGTGGGCGCTGTTGTGTTTTCTGGACCTTTGTGAGTGCTTCTTCCCAACGCTTGTTGAGAATTTTCATCTCCATGTCCAGTTCGGCAACTCTCTTGCCTTCAGCCACGGTGCGCACAATGACGCCGCAGTTTTTAGGCTTTATGCTGTTTATGAGTTGCTTAAGGCGTGCTCTCTCTTCGCCGCTCTTAATTTTGCTTGACACCGACACCTTGTCGCCGAAAGGCATGAGGACAAGGTAGCGTCCTGCGAAACTTATCTCTCCTGTAAGGCGTGGACCCTTGGTAGAAATCGGTTCTTTCACGATCTGTACCAACACCTCCTGACCCACCTTCAGGGTATTCTGTACGCTGCCGTCTTTCTTGAGGTCTGGCAGCTTGGTTGCTTTAGCAAATGGAAACAGTTTTCTTCTGTCGCTCTCAACCTGCTTGAGATATTTCTCAAACGAGTTGAACTGGGTTCCCAAGTCAAGATAATGGAGAAAGGCGTCACGCTCATAGCCCACATCCACAAAACAGGCATTGAGACCCGGCATGAGCTTCTTTACCTTTGCTATGTAAATGTTGCCAACAGAGTAGGACACGGCTCGCGGCTCATACTGGTATTCTACCAACCGTTTGTCTTCGAGCAGCGCGATGGCCACGTCTTTCTGTTGGACGTCTATAACGACTTCGCTTGTCATTTCTCTTTTTTCCTTTTAATGTTAAAAACAAAAAAGGGCGTGTCAAAGGACCCTCAGTGGATACATTGACGCGCCCCATAACAGAACTTCAATACTGAAGCCAAGTAATTATTTCCCTTATGGGTTTACTTGCTCTTATGTCTGTTTTTTCTTAATCTTTTTTTACGCTTGTGCGTAGCCATCTTGTGTCCCTTTTTTTTCTTTCCGTTTGGCATAGCTTTAATTTATTAAAATGATTATTATGTGTTATGATGTTTTGTTCCTGTGAAACTTGATTCACTGAAATCAAATTGTATGTGCAGTTTTTTTATTTGCCTTCCTTCATCTGGTCAACGAAGCATTTTGCTGGCTTAAAGCTTGGCAAGTCGTGAGCCTCGATAATCATTGTGGTCTTCTGAAGGATGTTGCGTGCTGTCTTTGCTGCTCTGTGCTTGATGACGAAGCTTCCGAAACCTCTCAGATAGACGTTCTCCTTATCCTCGAGAAGACTGCTCTTGATCGATTCCATGAAACTCTCAACAACTACAGCCACGTCTTTTTTCTGGAGGCCAGTGTTCATGGCTATCTTGTTAATTATATCTGCCTTAGTCATTTGAATGTAATTTTACTTTTATGATTTAACTCTTTTCTTTTCGAAATGCAAAGATACGAGTTTTTCCTTTCATATTAAAATTTTTCTATCTCTTTTTTGTAAATAGGCTCGTTTATTGCCATAATTTTACTAAATGAGGAGACATTTTAGCTATACCTTAATAGAAATGAGATTGTTCAAACGCTACGTTGTCAAAGATTATGTGGTCATTTGTCTTGTCGAGTTTGAACACATAGTTGTTGAACAACAGCGTGTCGCCTTTGATACTGTATTTTCCGTTCACGGCATAATCTTGTCCGTCTGTAATGCTTATCTGGTTGCCTCTGATGGAGAACGTAAACTCAATATCCTTGCGTGGCGTGCTCCACGATCCTTCTATCCATTTATAATCATCGCTTATCAACCGCGACTCTTCTTCTACGCTTGTAGTGTTGTCCACATTGGTTCTCTCAAACAATGTCGACTCGTCGTTGTCACGGTCATCGTCATAATTGGAAATGACGTTGTTCATGCACCTGGTGACAACCATGACAACGACAAACAAGATGGTCACAGCAAAAATGATTGTGCGAACAACTTCTTTTCTGTTTACAAACTGATTGTCTGACTTCTTGTTGAGCTTGGCCTTGCCGCCGAGGAGCATGCGTAGGTCGGCATATCGGTCTTGAAGGCTTGAGGTGCTGTTTGAACGTTTGGCTTTTGAGCTTCTGCCGTTATATTGGCTTGTGTGCAGTTTTTTACCATTATCATTGCTTGTTGTCGTGTTTTGACTATACAAGTTGTCGACATTACTGTTTATCTCGTCATACCCGTTCTTGTCGTCTTCATTTTCTACATTATATATAAAAGGTGTGCCGCAACGAGGACACACACAAGCCTTTTCCAATATGCCTGGAGCTATTTCCTCTTCAAACTTATATTTGCATTTAGGACATCTTATTTCCATCTCTTCAAATCATTTTCTGTTTTATGGTTTAAATGTAGGGGTGTTGATAAGCATTCCGTTTTAGAATGCTTGAATATTTATTCCTTATTTTGGTTTTTAGATTTATATTTATCGGCATTTCAGATGTGTTTTGCTTTTCAGCCAACAAGTTCATTTTAGCCAACAAACTCGATCTGTGCTTTTTTGGTTACTTTCCATGTTCCGTCTGTCATCGTTGCTGTTCCTTCCTCACGGGTGATGATGTGTCGAGGAATGGAGCTTGTGGTTGATAGAATCTTGCACACGGGTTTCACAAACTGTGACACGGAGATGTTGGCTGTGGCCACGGCATCTGGCGTGTTGAGCATGGTGAAACGGCCGTTGACATTGTCTTTGGTGACAAGACAGTATATTGAGCTTCCAGGTTGTTCCTTTGTGGAAGGTGAACAAAACTCGCCCGAAGGGGTGGGGGCGGAGAAAAACAGAGTTGTCGGTTCTTCGCTTTTGCTTGCTTCAACAACATCTCTTGCTTCGCTTTTGGCTGATGCTTCATTCTTAACACCCCCGTCGTTTCCAACAGAATAAGAGCTCTCTATAGACGTGTTTATAGTGGAACCCATGACGTTGTTGTCTTTCAACTTTTTGGCTCCCAAGATGCTGAGCAGTTGTTCTATTTTCAGATTCTGTTCGTTCAGAGCCTTTTCTATCTCGTTGTTTTTCTTTTCCAACTGTTCCAACCGCTCGTTTAGGGCTGCGATGAGCTGCTCTGTCGACTCATCGCTTCCTCCCAACATGTTTTTAATGAATGATGCCATTTTTTTTCAGGTCTCCTGTTTTAAGATTGATATCGTTCATGGAGCGTCTCATTCGTCCTTGAGGTTCTCAATGAGATTGTCGCGGATTGCTCCGATGATGGGATAGAAGAACACGGCATCTTCTATTATGTCGTTGCCGTTTTTCTCTTCCATGTTGCGGTTCATAAATTGCCATCCGTTAGCCAAATGGTGCTCCAGATCTTTGCCCACGAGCTGTTTGAAGGTCTGAAGGGCTTTATAGTTGACGAGGAAGGTGTCGACGATATGGATGTCGTCGCACATTGTGTTGAAGAAGTTGTTAAACTCTTCCACGCTCTTCACCACCATGTCGCGCACCTCTTGATGCTGCATGTCGTCATAGCGAATTTGCTCCTTGTCTGTGTTTGAGAACACATATTTGAGATTGCTGTCGTAGCTGTCGAGCATGGTGTTGAGCTTCTCCACATCCATGATGCCTGACGCTGTCCGTGTTTGCATGAGAGCACCACGGCAGGTGATCTGCTTTGGCTCGTTGCGTTCCATGATCACGCTCAGACCATCTTCGCCAGCTGTCTGACTATACACCTTTTCAAAGATGTAACGTGTTATTTGGTCGAGGTCGCGTTGTGATCCAACGATGTCGAGCACCTTTGACCCTGTGCCGCTGAACATGACGCTTCTCGGCATCTCTATCTGTCGATGGCGCATCATGCTGGCAACATAATAGATTATAGCGCTGTAGAAATAGACAAACACCACCTTGCGCGTTGTGTCCTCGTTCAGACGCAGATTATAGCTGAACGTGTCGTTTCCGCGTGTCACCTTGTTGTTCTCTATGGAGAAGAGGAAGGCGTTTATGTCCTCCGATCTGCGCTTGTTCTCAATGTCAGCAAGAATGCCGCTAAGCTCACCGTAGCGGTCGTCGTCGCCATCGAAAAGCTGTCTGAAATAATGGACATATTTTTGTGTCATGGGGTTGCTGTCGCCGTGTGGCACATCACTAAACGCGTCGCCAAACAGCACGTTGGCGGCAAATCTGAATGATGTCACTATTGACGGTTGGCTTGCTCCTGGTTCAAAGACTACAACGTCGCTGGACCCGCCGCCAATGTCGATGCTGGCCACGCTCGATGCTGCTCCTCTAAACTTGCTTGAACATTTGTAATAATAGTAGGGCGCTACAGATTCTGACATCTGCACAATGTTGTCGGCAGCATTTCGCAGGCCGAAGACGTTGCCCATAATCTTGTTCCACATCTCGCCCATTTTTCTTACGTTTCCTACCTTCATGCTTAAAGGGTAGAACCACACAAGGCGTGTTTTCTGCAAGTCGCCGTTTCCCAACAGCACCTTGGTGCGCATGAGCAGGGCCAGCTCGGTGAGCAGAGCTTTCACTCTTTTGTTGGCTGTTGTTTCTGTGCTCCATTTGAGGTTGGCCACAATGCGGTTGCCGTAGCCCACACTTTCTTTCTCATAAATGAACGGCAGGTTGGCATCGCCAAGACTCACAATCTCATCGATGGTCGTTGCGTCCATGCGTTCACTTTCAGAAAGGGCTGTGCGCAGAGGGAAAGCATAGTCGGCTCCAATCTCTTTTGGAAGCAACTCTTGCTTCATCAACGCGTCATAGAGAAGATTGCTGCCGTTGTAGAGCGTGGCGAGCAGGCGTTCACGCGTTGTCGACTGCAACGTGAACGTCTCGGGTTGGCCTCCTTCTTGAATGCACTCTATGTGGGTGTTGGTCGTTCCGAAGTCGACAGCAAATGTGTAGCTCTCGTGTCCTTCAATGTGGTCAGCCCATTTGGGACAGATGACACCTTGTGTCAGGCAGTTGCCGTCGGCATCGGAGAGCGCGAGCTGCATGTAGTCAAACTCGTCGGTCACGCGATAATAGGTCGTGCCGACGCGCTTCTCTGCTTTCATGCTGCGTTCTCTGCAGCATAAATGGTCTGGTGCCACTTCGCTCATGTAGCCGTTGTGCATGAAGGAGAGGTCCAAATGGCAATGTTCCATCTGTCCGATGGCTCTATCCACGAGTTGCACGTTATACTGGTTCAGACCCTTGCATCTTACGAAGGGGAATAGGGCTACGGCGAAAGGCACGGTGATGAAATGGCCTCTGTTGTTTTTTGCATCGAACGAGAGATCCCCGTTTTGCGACTCTAAATATGTTCTTGTTAGGGTTATGAATGCTCCTTGCTTCCTTACCGGAATGCGTAAGATGACCTTCACGCTTTCCGTGGCACCAATGCAGCTGCGTTTCATCTCGAACATGGGTAGTCCTGCCACCGTGCCCCATAGGTCGGCAGCATTGAAATAGCGGAAGAACAGAGGTTTTATAGGCAAGAGAAAGCTCTTTGCATCGTTCGTGGCTCCTGTGTCAACACTTGCTATGTTGCCATTAAAGAAGCACTGGTCATCGATGGTGTAGTCGAGCTTAATGAGCGATGGCTGAAGGAAATCGTCATCGGTAAGCCAAGCATATTGGTGCGTTGTGGCAGGCAGAGTGCGGTGTTCGGGCTCCATGGCATAGTCTTTAGGTGTGATGTGTATGGCATCATCCCAATTGTTGGTTATGTATCGCCATGGGTTTGCTGCCGTTGCGTTAAGATCGTTCTGCAGCACGAGAGGCATGTGTTCCTCGTTGTCGGCTTTGCGTGTAGGTCGTAGCATGAAATCGCTCTGCTTGATGTTTTCCAGAATGTCTTGACGCTTTATGCCATAGAGCGGCATTCCAAGAGTCTCCAAACCACCTTCAAGTTGCTTGTAGTTGCTGTACAGAAAGTTGCGTGCTCTGTCCACACTCTCAAGGTCGAGGGCCATAGGGTTTCCTATTTCTCTGACAATCTCGTCGTGCAGCTGTTGTGGCATGAATTCCATGCAGCGTATAATGTAGCTGTTCACCTCGCCGCACCACTCTTTAAGTTGTGGGTAGGCGGTGAAGAGGGCGTAAATGTATTTCACAAAATGTGGTTCCCTCATGTAAAGAGGTCTCCATGAGTCGAAGAGCTTCACGTTCTGTTCCACCTGTAGGTCTATGAGTCCCTTCTCTGCGTTGGGTGAAGCCATGAACAGGGTTACGGGCGATGTGGAACCAATGACCTGGTTGCCGTAAACAAGGAAGAAAATGTTGTCCATCTTGTCAAAGTTGAACGCTTCCTTGTCTTGCTCAAGAAACATCTCTATGGTTTCGCCTAGAAGACGGTGCTGCGGGTTTTCCTTCAGTCGTGCTGTCTCTGCCGTTTTGTTCCATTTTATGATGTGCAGTTTTGTTCCCAACTCTTCCAGGTTGAAGAACAGTTGTGCAATGTCCAACGCACCAGCCACAAGCTTTTCGTCCATCAGCTCGCCTTGCAGGTTATTGTGCATGGCGAGTCGTTGGAATGCGTTCTTTACAAGGTCCATCTGTGCAAACGGGCTTGGTATGGCTGTGCGCGGTTTTTGTGACAGTCCGCCGTTTGGATCGGCAATCATATCAATCTCGTCGGCCGAGTATTGGCTGTTGAGTTCGATCCATCCTTCACCTGTGGTTTTGTTGTTGTAAGATAATATGTTGCTCATTTTTTTCTTCTTGTGTTTACACCACGCCGTTGAATTTGTCGTCCACAATCTTGTCTAACGTCTCGTTGAGGAGCGTCATAAGGCGCGTGGCCACTTGTGACGAGTTGAAACGCGATGCTTTGACAGCTTTCTGAGATGCCGAATTCATGGCGGAGAGTACTGTCTTGTAGTCTATTGTCGATTTGAGAAATCCTGTTTTCGGCTCAATGTCGCGCAAGCAGTCTTTAAGTTTGTCTGTGTCAAGGTTGAATGGTTCAAAGCTTCGCTGGTTGGCTTTCAGCTCCCTTAGCCATTGCAGGTAAGCCACGAAGAATCCGCCAGTCAGCGTTGTGAAGAACGTTGTTGTGAAGAACGTCTTCGTAAGCTCGGGCTTGTCTTGTGTGAAACCGCGTCCCACATCGTTCTTCAACTGATGCGTTATGTACATGTAAGCTAGATGAAACTTAGCCATCTGTTTGTCTATGACCATTCTTGTTGGCAGACCGAGGTCTTTCAGCGTTACAGCCAACTTGTTCGCAGCCAAGCCATATTCTTTGAATATCGGGTTTGTTGCCACTCCGTTTGCCGTGTTCAGTTTGTCGTCGGGTATCTGAAGAAAGTCAATTATTGCCAATGCTCCCACAAACTCCACGATATGGGCATCGTTTCGTTGCCCGTTGCCTCCGGGGTCGTTGAAATAGGGTGTTGACGGCACTTCGTCGCCAACATAGTAGCAAGCGTTTATTCTTGACAGTCCAGTGTCCTTGCCATCGCGTTTTATGCCTGTCAGGTTGTCGTGATAATAGAACAGTGCCGACTTGGTTTTGCTTATGAAGTCGGCGCGTGAAATGGGGCTGTTCTCGTCTTGCTGAATGTTGAAATAGGGTAGAACGGTGAGTGCTCCAATTTTTGCATCGCGCAGGTCTCCACGGTTGCTTACGTTGGCGTTCATAGCCGCTCCCCTAATGTTTTTCACGATTACAGGATAGCCAGCTGCTCCCGTTCCTCCAAAAATAGAGCTTACCACGAACACGCGGTCTGTCTTTTGGAACACGTTTGAAAACTGTTTGAACTCGTTGCTGTCCTTGAACATGTTCAGGGCCACGCTGCCAATGTTCGGGCTTCCGACGAAGCCAATGTCCATTTTTGTGTCAAGCTGCGCGCGAGAAAACATCATGGAGCAAAGAGCTTGGTTGGCGCTGTCGAGGGTGTTGAAAGAAATGAAGGAAGCAAACTTTTTAGAGTCTACTCCTCCCATATTGAACAGGAATGTGTCGGGGAGCTCTTCTGCTGCAGGTATAATGTCGCTTAGTGTGGAAATCTTTGCTGCGAAAAATCCGGCGTCCACATCGCTGCGCTCACCGTAGAGCTCCTTTCTTATCTGTTTATATCCTCGAAGCAGATTTTCTGTGCGCTTGAGGTCTTCATTGGCCTTGTGCGGGTCAATGATCATGGGCACAATCTCAAGAGGCATGTTGTGACCATCGGCATCAGTAGGCAGAATGCCTGCTGCAAGCTGCATGACGAGCGGTCTGAGCACTCTTGAGCCCGTGCCGCCTACAAGGAATAGAAATAGTCTCACTTTTTTGTTGTTAAGTTACGAGTTATGAGCTTTTTAGCTTCTTGTAATGAACGAATGAAGGAACGTGTGCTGACGGGTGTGTCGTGCTACGCTTCTTTCCTACTTTGTAAATGAACCTGTCCTTCTCCTACTCGGGGAATGGTGTGTGTCGGCAGTTGGAGCTCCACCATCTCATGGCAAATGAAGCCACGATGAAGAGCACGGCCTCTATCAATGTTTCGCACAGGACAAAATGGAATGCTGGCACACCAAAGTAGAGTTGCATCTGTTCCATCGTGCTTGTTATGTGGAAATAGCTTGCCAGACCGCTCACCACGATGGCACAGCCTAACATAACAGCCCAATGGTACCAGCGCGAGAACCTTACAGAGTTTATAACGTAGTAGAACACAGCAGCAAATGCCCAAGCTGTTACAACGACAATCATGGCGTTGCTGAAATAGAGATGACTGTTGTACATCTCGTTAGAGAACTCTGTGTCGTAGAACAGACTTTCGAAAATCTGTGCCGGAAAGACGAGCATCAGAACTGAAATTGCGATGCCGCCAATGAGTAATATGCCGTTCTTCATTTTCTATTTTTTCAATTGTTTTTATTCCATCTCAAGTTTTATCTCAAAATGTCCCTCTCCACTACTGTTACGTTGATAAGAATCGTAAATGCCGCCGAGGAGATATTTCAGGGCGAAGGTGGTGCTTTTAAAGGATGGCGCTTGCAAGTTGGTGTCATCATCGCTTGACGATTCGTTAATCCACGTTGGCAGGTTGTTGCGCAATTTTATCACAACCTCTTGTTTGTGGTTTATCTTCTTTGTTTCAAGCACAAAGATGTGTGTTGCCGAGCCAATGTATTTCTTTTCTGCCGGTGTGATGTCCTGTCGCTTTATTGGTGTAATGGCGCATATTTTTACAGGGTCGTCAGAGCTCACCTCATAGTTGTTCTTGTTGCAGAGCGTGTTCTTGTCGATGAGCATGCCTCCGAGGTCAACAGCAAGAGCCAAACGAATGTCTCCCGAGTTAGGATCGGCCTCCATGTTCTCAACGCGTGTTATCTGCGAGCCTTGTCCGCGCACAGGCTGGAATCGCCCTCTTATGGCATCGTTGCGTAGAAGCAACGAGTAGTGGGGGTGGTAAATGGGAGCTGCCTCAAAAAGGCACATCTGCTCGAAGCCAGGCAGATTGTTAAACTGTGCGAACGTGCTGTAGTTCTGGTCTTTTGTCAGTCGAGCCATGTTGGCGTTGCTTCCCACCACAATGATGTAGTAGGGGCGTTGCCCGTTGTAGGCCAGCCCTTTCGACGGACTGTTGTATGGGTAATAGAGTCCGTTGTAGCTGCTGTTCATCTTTATCACAAGCATGGCCTTGTTTTTTACGCTTGTTTTGAAAACAGCGTTTGTCATGCCTTGTGCTTCTGCAAACACCTTTTGTGGGTTTACGCCTTGCATGGCTCGTGTAGAGTAGATCATGTCGGTCACCAATATGGACAGGTCGTCTTGCGAGGTGTTGTTGAGAATGGTGTCGAAGATCCGTGCAAAGTCGGTGTAGGAAGCGTCCCCCAACCCCTTTGTCGCTTCAAAGATGTTGTTGTCGGCAATGAAGCTGCTTAGACCTTTAGGGTATGGGGTTATGGTGCTGTTGACGACAAAGATCTTGCCGTCACCACCTTCTGATGGCATGCTGTTAAGCAGCTTCACAATGGCTGCCTTAAACCGTCCGTCGCCCTGAGGCGCGTCATACGCCGTCATGCTTCCTGAACGCTCAAGATAGAAATTGACCTTGATGTGGTTGCTTGCTCCTACGCCCGTAAACATTATCTCCAAGGGCGGACGTCGTTGGGCGAACATGTCACTTATGTAAGCCTTCACCTTTTCTGTGTCCATGCTGTCGCCGTTGTAAAACTCGCTCATCTTTGCCTTGTGGCTGTCTATGAACGAGGTTATGCGTGCCCAGTCGGCATTGTCGATGGTTGCGTCTTCTGCCGCCAGCTCCACGAGCATGCGGTCGAAGGTGTTATGTGTTTCGTCCGTGCAAGCCGCCAATGTTATTGTTGTGGCAGCTATTGCACCGGCAAGAAAGGTTCTAATTGTTTTGTTCATGAACGTTAGACGTTGTGTTTGGTCTTTTTGTTGCGTTGCGTTAAACAACATGATGCAAAAATACAAAAAATATTTTAATTATGTGCTCAAAATCAATATATTTGACCTTGTTGCCTGTTATTTTTGTTCTTCTCCTGTTGCCTGCTTCTTAAACCGAAACGTGTTGTCAGTTAGCCCATTGCGCTTCAAGCGCGTGCCATATATTGTATCTCGTTTCTGGAGAGACGCTTTCCATCTGTTTGAAAATGCCAGCGGTGGAGGTGCGATGCGACAGCTGTTCATACGGGCAGAGTTTCTTCTGTTTCTCATATCCTGAAGCAAGAGCGTGGGCAGCAATGTCGCTTTCCAGCTCAAGACACAGGGGGCGTATGATGGTAAGAGGCATCTTGTCCAACTTATAGGTTGGCGGCATGGATGAGAACTGCCCATGAAACATGAGGTTCATTATTGCCGTGTGCATGATATCATCGTTATGGTGACCTAAGGCCAGTTTGTTGCACCCAATGGCTTGTGCCAACTCAAAGATGGCTTTACGTCGATACCATGAGCAAAGGAAGCACGGACTCTTTCTTCGGTCTGTCTGAGGGTCAAACTCGGTCTCCAGAATGTGCAATTTCACTCCAAGGTTTTCTGAAAACTTCTGTAGGTAAGAGCTGTCCGACTCGTAACTGATGTTGCGCATGCGTACATGCACAGCTTCTACCTCAAACCGTGGCTTGAAGATGCGGCTTCTCTTGGCAAGCGCTTCAAGCAGAAAAAGCGAGTCTTTTCCTCCTGACAGGGCCACGAGCACCCTGTCGCCGTCTTCAATCAGCTGGTAGGTGGTCAGCGCTCTGCGGAATCGTTTCTCTAACCGTTTTTCTATGGTTTTGTCTCTGTCTTTTTCTGTTGCTTTCTCTGTCTCTTCCATTGAACTAAAATGTTATTTAAGAAACGCCAACCATACGGCGCCGACAAGCAGTACGAAAGCCAGAATGTGGTTCCATTGCAACTGCTGGTTTTGAAACATCACGTTGGCAATAATCACGAACACGGTGAGGCTTATGCATTCTTGTATCACTTTCAACTGTATGAGTGAGAACGGGCCGCCGTTTCCCATGAAGCCTATTCGGTTGGCAGGCACCTGACAGC
>ERZ1026886.1061-NODE-1061-length-12699-cov-41.104002_pt1 | contig 12699 bp, 14 predicted proteins | sample MGYA00380173_ERZ1026886 | MGnify/ENA primary metagenome ERZ1026886 (study PRJEB33269, sample SAMEA4719809) | human gut metagenome | biome: human-associated habitat; feature: organic feature; material: feces | place: Cameroon | collected 2013-10 ... | reverse complement strand
AAGAGTACCTGTCAAAACTTTTGGAGGGCAGCGCAATTTAATGCGTCTGCCCTGCGTACAACTACAACCTGAATAGTCGTACGAGTATACACCTTTTAATCGTACGACTGTATACCTCTTAGTCGTACGAGTATATACCTTTTGGTTGTACGACTATACATCTTTTGGTTGTACGACTATACACCTTTTGGTTGTACGACTGTATACCACTTAGTTGTACGACTATCCTAGTGTGAAATAAATAGACATTCTGTAGTCCTCTGTGCGGTTTCTCGATGAACGCTTGGTGAGGCAAAAAGCGTTACGTTACGGTTGTGACAGTTTTTCTCGCACCCCTCTTTCTTTCGTTATATAGAAGGAACTTATATATATTGTATATATAAGTTATTATATACTACTTACAGATTGAAACTTGCAAAAAACGGGGTACCCCCTTCGAAAAAAACTGTCACAACTGTAACTGTAACGTTTTTGAGTAAAATGAGAGCAAAAACGCACTAAGCTTTTCCAGATATCATCTCATAGAGTTCCAGATATCATCTCATAGAGTTCCTGGTATCATCTCATAGTTTTCTCACCCAAAGATCTATGAGTTTTTATTTTTAACTGAATCCGCCGCAAATGTTAATTCCGTTTAACGGAACTGTGCAGTGTGTTTTTTGGTGGTATCCGAGAAAAGTAGTACCTTTGCACCGTCATTCAGAGAAATCGTCCCCCTCTGATTTTTTAGAAAGCCAAGAGTTACTTGCCATTCCTTCATTGCTCGCTACTCACTACACACTACTCACTACACACTACTCACTAAAAAAATGGACAGGGAACATTAAGTATCGTAAAGTAAAGTGCACTCCAGGGAATGGTAAGAACGCAGGTAAGTAACTTTTGTATGACCACAGCCATTAGTACATCGCTCGGAGTAATGAGCTGCATGTGAGTTAAGGAAAAGTAATGAAAGAAAGCTTAAGAGTTAGGTTTAGCAATGCTGCGTTTCGCAGCGTCGCTAGACCTAACTTTTTTTCGCTGCTATCATTATTCTCAAGACACAGCCAATCGTGACAAGCACAATCAAGCATTTCTAGCAACACCATATTTCATGGTGTTGCTAGAACATAAAATAGTTTTAGCAACACCGCAAAACGCGGTGTTGCTAGACTTAAAACATTGATAATCAGTGATATATATAGTTGCTTAGACTTTGTCGTACGAGAATATACCTCTTAATGTTACACTAAATTCTCTATTCATATTCGAATTTCTCTACATATTCAACATTAAGTTCTTCTGCAAGAATTTTGTTTTGAGAAGAGAATTCTCCTGCTGTCACCAAAAGTATTTCAATGTTATAGTTCTTACATTCTATGTTCTTCAGTGCTTCCATTACAGCATGGTATTTTACACACTGAAAGATACCACGAGTAATGTCTTGGTCGGGAGAAAAGCTTGGTTTAACCTCTATCGCAACGTGTGTGCCATCTGAAAGTTCAAAGTAAACATCAAGTCTATCTCCTGAAGGTAAGATATGTTCTGTCTCAGCAAAAGTGACATCTTTATAGTCAAGACATTCGGGATGCTGACAGATATATTCTTTCAAGCCTTTATGTTCTTCTCCCTCCCCACCATAGCTACAATGAGGATTCTTGATTGCCTCAAGCTGCTCTTCTGTAAACGGGACGGCTTCTTCCAGATTTAATTCTTTCAATACCCAATCCCAATGAGGGTAATTGATAGCTTTACTGTCAAGTCTTTCCACAAATACACGTTTTCCATTATCATCTAAACTGTTGTATTTTGGACTAACGAACTCAAATCCCTCTGAAGGAAGCATTGTTTTAGCATTCTTGCAAAGAGAATTGAGCGTAGGTATATTGCGTTTTGTTATGTGTGCCAATTCGTTAAGCACTTCCTGCACGTAATATAGAGCATGCCCAATACCTGAGAATTTTGGCTTGCCTATTGCATGAGTTAAATCCCCATAGGTATGCTTATTTTGACCAGTCTTAGCCCAATGTATTATTATCGGCAGCATTAAACGGACATTATGTCTTGTTGCCTCTGTACTGATAACGCTATCTATTATATTCATATCAAACCTAGTTTCTGCAACACTATAATTTATCATATTTGCAAGTCCCTTAGCAACATACGTTGTTCGGCTTTTGGTCAAGTCAGAAATTTCACTTATCTTAGTGTTGCAATAAGACGGTAAAACTCTGAATGGCTTGACAAAGGTACGAAAAAAAACTGAGAAACACATTCCTGTTGGAGATATTTTTAGATTATAGAGGATTTTTCAGGTGCCCCTAAATTCTAGCAACATAGTATTTTCCGATGTTGCTAGGCTTAATATTTTGATAATCAGTGATATAAGTTGTTGGCTGCTATGCGCATTTTTAGAGGTACCTACTAACTCTCTTTAAGTTTTGATGTATAGGACTAAAAAAGAGTATATAGCTGTAAACCAGAGTGTTAATCCACATGATGCAGCGAAACGCTGCGTATGGGTAGAGACAGCCAACTGGTAGATACAGTAAATTAGCCAGACCTACCTATTCTAGCGACCCTGTGAAACGCAGGGTCGCTAGACTTAAAGTATTGACAACCAGTAATATATGCTTTTAATCGCTTAGGGCTTACTCGTGTTAAAAGCGTTACATTACAGTTGTGACAGTTTTATTTTGGCTTCCTATTACAATATATGTTAGCATTCCTAATAGCTGTGTATAGCCAATATTTTGAAAAAAATATGAGAAAAGTAACGTAAGTGGAATCTTTTTTGTACTTTTGCATTTGAAATAAAATACAAGGCTTATGAAATCGAGATTCTTAACAAATTATACAGAGACAACCTTCTTGTCAACCATTCAGATGAACTTGCGTCGCTGCAAGGCATTTGATTTCTCGGTCAGCTTTATCAAGAAAGCCGGCTTGGTACTCCTGTCTAAGGACGTCAAGGCTGCTGTAGAACGTGGAGCCAAAGGAAGAATCATCACTTCTACCTATCAGAACTTCACGGATGTGGAATCTTTGAACTTTTTCATGGGCCTAACCCGGTATCCCAATTTTGAATGCCATCTGGATGACGAATGCTTCCACGATGAGAAAAACTATTCTACCAATGGATTCCACTCCAAGGGCTATCTCTTCGAGATGGAAGATGGAATCGAGATGATTGTTGGGTCATCTAATATCACCCGTTATGCTTTGTTGAAAAACATAGAGTGGGATTTGGTTGTAAACTGCGACCGTGATACCGAGGCTTATCTTGATGCAATGAATGAGTTTGAAAATCTTTGGAACCAGACTTATGAATTATCACAGGATAGAATCAAGGATTACTCAACGAAACTCAGTTTTGCGATAGAGCGTTGGGATATGGATTACGATATGGCGAATTCCGATATCAAGCCTAATTATATGCAGCGCAAAGCACTTCGTGAATTGAATCGTTACCGTGCCATCGGACAGGAGAGGGCTTTGGTGATTTCTGCTACAGGTTCCGGAAAGACATATCTGGCAGCATTTGATGCGCTCAATTTCAACCCAGACAGATTACTCTATATTGTGCACGAGGGCTCTATCTTGAAGAAATCCTTAGAGACATTCCAAAAGGTATTTGGTGGCTCTAAAACTTGCGGCTTGTATAATGCGGAAGCAAAGGAAACAGAAGAAGATTTTCTGTTTTCTACCAATGTATCTATGTGTCGCTCACTTGAACTCTTTGATAAGAAGGAATTCGATTATATCATCATCGATGAGTGTCATCATGCTGTTGCGGATAGTTATCGGAAAATCATCGACTATTTTGAGCCAGAGTTCCTGCTGGGTTTGACAGCTACCGAGAACCGTATGGATAATCAGGATGTAGTAGAGATTTTCGGCAATAATATCCCATACGAGTTGCGACTTCGTGATGCCATCATCAATGATCTGATTGTGCCATTCCATTATTTCGGCATTCGTGACGAACTGGTTGATTATGGCTTGACAGCTTCAGGAGAACGCCGTTTGATTTCGCAGATTTCTACACCGGAAAACTGTGAGTTTATCCATCAACAGATTGAAAAACATCGTATGGAAGGACAGAAACTGAAGGCTCTGGCTTTCTGTAGAAACATCCAGCATGCTAGAATGATGGCTGATAATCTGGGTGATTATTATCATACTGCTTTCTTGAGTGGTAAGAACAAGACCGGTGAACGTATTCGTGCCTACAATGATTTGCAAGATGAAAACCGGGATTTGGAAATCCTGTTTGCTGTAGATATCCTGAACGAGGGTGTGGATATTCCTGGTGTCAACATGGTGCTTTTCCTGCGCCCAACGGAATCGAGTACCATCTTCTTACAGCAATTGGGTCGAGGCCTTCGTAAGTATGCCAACAAGCCTTATGTTACGATACTCGATTTCATCGGCAACAGCTATAAGCGTAGCGTTCATATAGCCTTGGCGCTTGGTAGTCTTTCCCGCAATTCCATCTTGGAAAAGAAACTCTTGAAGTTTATGGTAAGGAATGATTTCAAGAGTTTGGGTCTGGATGATTATGGTGTTGAGATACATATCGATGACCTTTCTAAGGAAGAAATCATCGACAAGATAGAGAGTGAGAATTTCAATCGCATCAACTATCTGAAGATGGATTATCAGAATTTCAAGGCATATCTGAAGACTCCGTCTTATCCATCGCACATGGATTATATGAATAGTGATTATGCTCCTAATCTCTTGAAATTCATGAAGATAAAGATTGGTTCCAAGAAAACCAATTCTTATTATGGCTTCTTGAAGGGTATAGAGGAAGAGGATTTGCCTGTATTCTCAGAAGAGCAGATAGCTTGCATCAACTATCTTTCAAGTCTTTTGCCTTTGGTAAGAGAACACGAGTATTTGATAATCAGGAATTTACTGAACGGAGAGACTACGTTATCGCATATAGAAGCCAATATCCAGGAGGAGATTCCTGGTTTCAAGCATGAGCAACTGGAGCACGCTTTGCGATTCCTGGAAGATGGAAATGCGGTGATGATAAAAGAGGGTGAAGTGCATTTATGTGGTGAAAGAGAACAGGAATATGAGGCATATCTGCAAGATTTGCTCAACTATGGGCTGACGCAATATGAGGCAAGGTATGCTGACACGAAAGACGATTTTCTGTTGTGGCAGGATTATCGCAAGGACCAAGTATTCTTGAAGATATTGGAAAACCCAAAGAACAATATGAAAGGAACACATTATAAAGATGGCAATATGTATATCTTTGCAGGTTTAAAGAAGGATGATTCCCTTGAAGAGCATTTAAAGTATAATGATAAGTTCTTGTCTTCAGATGTTTTTCAGTGGGAGAGTGTTACAGATATTTCAGCCAAAGAGGAGGCCATGCAGCAAGCCGCAAAGAGAGTCTTTGTGTTTGTGAGGAAGGTAAATATGGAGAATGGTATCACTCTGCCGTACACCTATGTAGGAACAGGGCATTTGGAGAATCCAAGAAAGGATGCAACGACGAATGGTTCCATATTGTATGATATTCACATGGACAATCCGTTGCCGCAGGAATTGCAGGAGGATTTCCAGTGGATGGAGTAAATTATATTTTAGGAGAATAGACAATGAAACATTATAATGTAGTAGCAGCCGTGGTTTGCCATGATGGCAAGTACCTCTGCATGCAGAAAGGCAAGACGAAGTTTGAATATACCAGCTATAAATGGGAGTTCCCTGGTGGCAAGATAGAACCTGGTGAAACTCCTCAACAGGCGTTGGCTCGTGAGTTGATGGAGGAGATGGAGTATCCTGTAGAAGTAGGAGAAGAGTTGGTGACCGTGAATCACGAGTATCCCGATTTCTCAATAACCATGACTGCTTATCTGTGTACGCCAAAAGGCGATGCTGATGGGTTCAAGAGGCGTGAGCACGCTGATAGCAAGTGGTGTAGCAAAGATGAGCTGATGTGGCTCGACTGGGCTGCAGCAGATATTGATGTTGTGGAAGGTATCTTATAAATAAGAAAGGAACTTTTATGATAAACAAGAGCATTCATTCTAAGTTATATCATCGAATTATTGCTCGTTTGCGTGCCAAGCGAGAAGGGAAGGGATTGACGCAATGCCAATTAGCCCATATTCTGAATGTAAGACAGACTTATGTGAGTAGAATAGAAACTTGTGAACGACGTTTGGATATTTTGGAGCTTATGAATATCTGTGAAGCCCTTGAAATATCCTTTATCGATTTTGTACGGGAGATAGATGAGGATATATTGCCAAAGTTCAGAGCAAGTCAAAACGGCAAGAATAACTAGCTCATGTTCGCAAGTGGTTTAAGTACGGGCTGAAGGCCCAAAAGCTCCTAGCCCAGGGCATCGCCCTGGGTATGATGGCAATCAGCAAGACGCCCTGTAAGGGCAAAAGCTTTATGTTTTGTCTGGAGTTTTAAAGCTTTTGCCCTTACAGGGCGACAGGTTTGCGTCCGTAATTACCCAGGGCGATGCCCTGGGCTAGGAGCTTCTGCCCTTTCAGGGCGTGTTGAGCAAAACTTGCGAAACTCTAGTGACTAGTACTTTTGGGGGGACTAGTTGTTCTTGTTGTTTGATGCAAGAGCAAATTCCTCCAGATGGAATTTCTCCTTGGCAGCTTCTATTATCTCTTCTTTTTGCTTCTTATCAGAATTGTTCTTTTCGAACGCAAGTATCAGATAATCATTGTCTTTTGAAGGAGAGAAGATTTTGCCGATAAGCATTCTGAAATGCCTGCTAACAAATTCTTCTACTTGAGTACCTTCTTTTGGCGTGAGGCGATAGAACTCATATCTTTCATCCAGCATTTTCTGGATTTCATCCCGGAACATCTTGCGAACTCTGTTTTTCCACGAGAATTTCTGGTGCTCATTATGACGGGCATACAGAGATACGACATAGAGGAAGTTTACATCGTAATGGAAGACTAGGAGGGTGTCTCGATCGAACAGGCGGTTATTGAAATGCTGGGTATTGAAGCACTTATGTTCCCTGTCGGTTGACGATATCTGGTCTGAGAATGATAAATTCTCTGCCATTTTAGCACTGATAAAGAAGTTCGGAATGATGTTATATCCTTCTGTAAGGTCATCACGTAGCTTTGGTACGTTGCCGAAGTTACGCTTGTCGTATTGAAGCTCTTCATCATCCTTGTCGTCATTCATAAAGAGGTTCAGGTTCCACTGGATGATATTTCTGGCGTACGTAAACTGCTTATATACAGATTCTTTTCCGATGGCATGGCCCAGCTTGTAATATTTGCTGTCACCGATGTAATAAACAGGCTCTGGGTCTCTGCTTGTAATCAGGTTCTGGTAGGTGTACAAATGGTCTATGCGTTTGCCATCAGCTTGTTCTTTCAGACCAGCTGGGATGTTCTTTTCTCCCAGAAGTTCATCAATAATGGCTTCGAAAACGATATTGAAACTCTTAACAAGAAGATACTCTTTGCGTTCTTTCTGGATGTTCATGTGCTTGGCGTTGTCAAAGAAGTCATAGCATAACTTCCAGAGATATAATGCTTTATCCGAAAAGTACTTGTATTTAATCTGGAGGAGTCTGGTCTTTCCTAATCCATCAAGATATGTATTGAAGCGATAACCTTTAATCAACTGGAAATTGCAGTTGATATGATTGGTAAAACCATATCTTTCGCTGATATAGTTCAGGATAGAATAGAAAATAATCAGTAACTCTTCATCGAAGTTGATCTGCTTCTTCCTGTTGACAGGATTGGTATAAACAGGACTGTTTTTGCAGACAATGGCTCTTGTGGTGGATATGGTCTTAGACCAATGAATGCGGTTGTAACCAGAATGGATGTTCTTCAGGATGAAGAAGATGAAATCCTGGTTATGCTTGTTGAAGTCGATGAGAGCCAGCAGAATATCGAGGAATGTATTGTTGATTTGTCGGGTACTTTTGCCAAGACATGCTATTTTCTGGTGATATACAATACCGTTTCTGGTGGTATTGTTGTAAACCTCGATGGTGCGGTAAATCCAGACGGAGAATTCATAGATAAAGTCTTTCTCGTGTTGAGAAAGAGGGTTATTCTGGTTCAGGTTGACGATGTTTTCTGGGGCGTATTTGCCAAAAACTCTTTCGCCTTCTGGCGTATCTTCCAGCAGTACCTTTGGCAAAATAAAGACACAATCGTTTAGTTGGGTATTGTAGTAATACCCAACATAGTTAACGCTGACGTTGCCATCAATGTCCTGCATGGCGTCAATGCCGTGCAGGACATCCTTAATCTGTTCAGCCTGATACTGATGTTCTTCTATGAGGATTCTCATGTTACGTTATTTTACGGATTCAACAGTACATCCTTTTGTCCTCGCTAAATGAAGAATAGCTTGGATGTTTCCTTTGCCCCATTGTGTTGTAAAATAAAATTTGACGTTATCTATTGTTGTTAAAGGATAATCGTCGTACCATCGTTTACCTTTGTCATTTTTATATTTCTCTTTCCATTGAGGATAGTCCTCCACTTTTATAACAATTCGATCTGTCTTTGAATTGATAATCCTTGATATATCTGATAATATTTCAGAATATGTTTCTTTCTTATCATTAACCAGATATTCCATTACGGCAAGAGCCATTTTTCCTTTCCCTAGGAGTTCGCTACTTCCGTTAACTCGATATTTGGTGTAATCGTATGAATTTGAATTACTATTGTTGTTATTGTTAAGGTCCCAATTAGATTCTTTTTCGTATGAATCTTCTGAATCCTCTTCCTCTCTTTCATCAGAATAGTATTCCTCCACTCCCAAATTCTCCAAGAACAACTCAACATTAGCTATATCAACGTTAGTCTTGCCATTCTTATCCTCATAGAATCGGTCGAAAGACAGAATCTTGCCTTCTTCATCCTTAAAGTCTTTATCATCGAAACCATAGTCCTTGAATAAATCATTCCAGAGATAGAAGATAACCTTGCTAACGAACAAGTCGGCATCGATTTCTCTATCTTTTGCCTTGCAGAAGAAATAGCCGAGTTTCTTGTCTTCAGAATTGGTAAGTGAACCAATCAGCTTATTAACCTTGCTGATAAATGACCACCAATCATACTGCTTATCACCCGTATTGATATACCAGTTCAGTTTAGCATTGGTTTCTTTGTCACGACCTTCACGAATAGGCACATACTTCCAATCCCAACGACGTTTAAAGGCAGAGTCAATAGGGAAGAGGCTCTGGTCGCTGGTGTTCATTGTTGCCCAAATATAGAGGTTTGAAGGCAAAACAAGTCGTTCTCCCTTCATGATGAGGCTTACCATATTGGCTTCGCCATAGAGTTGATTGATTTTGTCTTTATTCGTAATCTCCCATCCTTCAAATTCCTTTTCAAGATATTTTTGCATATCCTTATCTGCAACGATAGGATAATCCGAAAAACCATATTCGTTGCGATCAAGCAATTGGAAAAGGTCACCAAAGATCTGGGCGCAATTTCCTCTGTTTATTTCTTCGATAATAAGATATTGCTTTTTGCCGGATCCAAGTTTCTTCCACGCATTAACATAGGCTTCAAGAAAAGCCTGAGGAATGAACTTATAGGAAATTCTGTCTTCCTTTACAACCTTTCCGGTTTCCTCATCAATAACCTTTTTGCCATTACAATCTCGGAGTACAACTTCTTCTGTAATAGGTTTATAAGTACCTACAAAAGAGGCGTAATCAGAGTCTGGATGGAATGTGGTACGAATAACATCTTCACCAAAAGTCAAATCCTTGATGACCTTTGATTTACCTGTACCAGGAGCGCCATAGTAAATCTGTTGAAGAGTAAGATTTGAAGGAACCTTTATCTTTTTAGCTTCATTCTGGAAAATTTCTTTAGCGTAAAGAAATCGCATGTATGTCTTTAGGGCGTTAGAATACTGGTTACTGCCAGTTTTCTCATACTGCTTGAATTCTTCATTGTTGTTAAGTGAATCAATTATATCTTGTAGTTCTTTGGTATGTACACAAGAGTAGATATCAAAGGAATCAACTCCTTTGATTTTGGCTACAGTTTCATTGATGCGCTTAAAGTCACTATTGTTGTTGACACTTTTTGGTGAGGTAGTGCAATTCTTAATGAAATTTTTATATTGTTCTTCAGTTGTCATATTTCTACAGTTTATTTTGCTGCAAAAATAAGAAATATTTCTCTTTTGTGCAAGTTTTTGGGCTTTTTCTTTTGTGTTTTCGTGAGAAAAGATTAATTTTGCCAATGAATGGTGTTAATTGATATAAGAATGTTTTCTTTTAATAGAATTAAATAATATGAGTATATTGGACAAAATACCTTCTTTGGCAGAAAATGAACTCTTCCAGAAACTTGCTGCGATAGAGGACATTACTGCACTCTGCAAGGAAGATCAAGAGAAATATGATGATGCAATCAAGGTGATGCGTGACTATATTGCAGCATATAAAGGAGCTATCATAGAGGCTAAAATAGAAGTAGCTAAGAATATGCTGATGGAAAATGAACCTGTTGATAAAATCGCGAGATATACAGGCCTTTCAGAAGAAGAATTATTAAGAATTAAGGCGAAATGCGCTTATACCCAGGGTGTTACCCTGGGCTAGGAGCTTCTGCCTTTTCAGGGCGTGTGGGGGGCAAGGTGACTATAGCATAGCAGCACAGACCTTGCGGAACCAGTCGAGTTTCTTGCCGCTCATTTCTGCTATGGATAAGTTCTCTTTGTTCACATCTTCTGGCTCAAATTCATAATAAGAATCTTCGGTAGGGAGATAATCCTCTGGAAGATCTTCTATGGAGTGGGCCTGGAAGTTGTGATGATTGCCTTCTTCATCAATATCGACAGTATATACTATGTCGTCTAATGGCGAACTTAATACGTTACGCAATGTTTGCTTTTTATTCGTGTACTTTTGTATATTGTCGTAATCGGTTCTGATAAACATCCAACGATTGTTTGTATCATCTTGGTCTATCCAATAGAAGAGATAGTTGTCACCTTTGTTGGTTACGTAGTGTGACAACAATGGTCCATCGAAATATATCAGATCGGCCACCTTCTTGAATTTATCGAAATTGCGCTTCTTGATGCAAATACCTTTTATTGTTTTCTTTTTCCATTTTTCATCCTTTCCTCTTAATCCTATAAAGATAATGCAAAAATAAGAAATATTTCTCTTTTATGCAAGTTTTTGGGCTTTTTCTTTTGTGTTTTCAGGAGAAAAGATTAATTTTGCAACAAAATGTAGGATGTCTTAATGAAAAAGTTATGGCAGCAACGGTATTAAACAGTACACAAGTACATCTCTTGCAGATGTTTCAAGTAGATGATTCTCAGAAAGGTTTGGAGGAATTAAAAGAATTGTTATATTCTTATTATTCAAAGAAAATGGATGAGACCCTGAATGAACTTTGGGATTCGGGGGTGCTTGACCAGAAAAAACTTGATGAAATCAATAATATGGATTTGCATAAATTGAAAATGGCATGAGTCGCTTGGTTTTAGATACGAATTGTCTTATACAGATTGTTTCGCCACGGAGCAAATATCATTCCTTATGGGATAGTTTTGTTCGTGGTGAAAATATTCTTTGTGTCTCTAATCACTCTGCTTCTCGTAAATGAAATCATCGGCGATGTAGCCGTTGCTCATAAGATACAAGCCGTTGCGCTTATATAATTCTCATGAATGAGAAAAAGCATCTTGAAATCGTCTACAGCTTGTTGACGATTTTGGGTCTGACAATGAATCCGAGAAAAGTTCCGCAGTTTGCGGAATATTTTCATATAGAGGAGCATATAGTTTGAAAAACTTATTTGATTAGAAAGAAGATGTTTTAATAAATAAAGCGTATGCCAGATAAAATGACCATAGAGCAACGCCACAACAATATGGCGGCAATCAAGGGCAAGGATACCAAACCGGAGATTCTTGTCAGGAAGTTCCTGTGGGCTAGGGGATTCAGGTATCGGCTCAATCATCCACGGTTGCCGGGAAAACCGGATATTGTGCTCAGGAAGTATCGTACCTGCATTCTGGTGAATGGATGCTTCTGGCATGGACATGAAGGGTGCAGGTATTATGTGATGCCGAAATCGAATACCCAGTTCTGGCAGGATAAAATCAGGAGGAACCGGGAACGGGACCATGAGGTGCTGCATCGGTTGGCTGAAATGGGATGGCATACCATCGTTATCTGGGAATGCGAACTGAAGCCGGCTGTCAGGGAGAAGACCCTGGAGTCGCTGGCCTTTACGCTGAACCATATCTTCCTGGAAGATCATCATATCAGGAGATATGAATTGCCGGAAGAAAAGCCGGCAATGGTGGCGGAGCCGGAACCAAGACATCGTGATTAATACCCATCAAAAACAAAAAATCCCTGATGAACTCCGATGGGGGAGGTTTCATCAGGGATATTTTGTTTCTTTATTTCCTTTTTTGATAACCAGTGATATATGAATTATTTGATATGTAATAATCTAATGCCTTCTTTATGAAATCATGCACATTGCCAGCACACAGGTCAAGGAGTTACATAACGAGTGGCTGCAATGTGGGGTAAGTTTTATATCTCCTCGCAAGCCACCATTTCCGCTCCGCGATAGATGACCACCAGCTTGTGGAGCTTTGTGGTCTTTACCGCCTCTCTGACCATATCACTGTCCGCATAGCGAGAGATTTGAGCTGAAGCCTCCTCGAAGAGCTTTTTCA
>ERZ1026886.1060-NODE-1060-length-12710-cov-8.738996_pt1 | contig 12710 bp, 2 predicted proteins | sample MGYA00380173_ERZ1026886 | MGnify/ENA primary metagenome ERZ1026886 (study PRJEB33269, sample SAMEA4719809) | human gut metagenome | biome: human-associated habitat; feature: organic feature; material: feces | place: Cameroon | collected 2013-10 ... | reverse complement strand
TGAGAATACTCCTTATTTCTCTAACCTTCTTGATAAGGGAATATGGATAAAAGATAACAAACTTTGGTTGCATAATGAGGGAGACTATAATATGTTCTTTGGAACATATCAACCATTCTATACTACTGTAATAGCTAATCCCGACATGCCCATAGATAAAATATTTAATAATCTTGAGTTTAGGTCAGATAGTTGGGATAAGAATGGTAATTTGCTCAATACAACGTTTGACACTTTAACTACATGGAATGAGTATCAGCAAGGTATTTCTAATCTGAAAAATAGCTTAGGTAGTCCTTCAAATTTGAAGAGAAAGTTTAGAATTTGGAGAGCTAATATACCAAGAGCTAAAGCAAATGGTAGAGACAGAATGAGGAACCCTTGGTTATATATCAAGCTATCTATGGAAAAAGAGAATGTAAATAAGACTGTATTACATGATATGGTTGTGCATTACTTTGAATAATAATAGAGGGAGGGTAAGTTTATTACTTATCTTCCCTTTACTTTTTGGATAATATCCTTGTATAATTCAAATACTTTGTTTATCTTTGCAAACAAATTAGTATGATATGGCTAAAAGAAAAGTTATAAGAAGGTCTAACAGACCATTTACATATAACCCCCATTACTATAGTTGGGGTGGTGATTTCAAGAATGCTTTAAGGGAGTCTTTTGACTTGAAAGACACTTTCAGTGGAAGCAATGTTGCTGATATGCTGAAAGCAGGTGCAAGTGGTATAGGTAGTGCAGTAGGTAATATTGCAGGTGGTGCTATTAGTGGAGGACTTAAATCAGGTGCAGGTAGTGCAATTAGTAACATTGGTGGCACTATAGGTGGTGCATTAAGTGCAGTTAATCCTGTACTTGGAGGCATTGTATCTGCTGGTACTGGTATTATTGGAGGTCTTACAAACAGGATGTTTGGCTCCAAGTTAAATAAGGACAAGATTGCTGAGGTTGAAGGAAGCAACAGAGCTATAAATACTGTTATGGTAGATAGTAGTAATGCTGATTCAGTTATGAGTCAATGGGCTAATCAAGATTTTGGAGCAGACTTCTCCAAATCAGATATTGGTAAAGATGGTTGGTTCAGCAATAAAGCTAAGAACAAATATAAGAAACTAAAGAAGCAACAGGATATTGCAAGAAATAGAGCATTAACTTCTTATGAGAATGCAGCAGAAGCAGCAGATACTCAGGCTGACCTTAATGCTATGGCAAATTTTGCTGCTTTTGGTGGTCCTCTTGGTACATGGGAAGGATATGGAGGTGGAGCAATAGGCTATGAATTGGCTAAGGAGAACTTAGGTATTAAAGCTCTTAATGCTACAAATAAAGGTAAATTAACTTCATTACCTAACTCATTTGAATCTCCAGAGTTAAACACATTTGCTGAAGGAGGTAAAATACATATTAAACCATCTAAGAGGGGGACTTTCACAGCAGCAGCTAAAAAGCATGGAAAATCTGTACAAGGATTTGCTTCACAAGTATTAGCTAATAAAGAAGATTATTCTCCTGCTATGGTAAAGAAAGCTAACTTTGCAAGGAATGCTGCTAAGTGGCATCATGCTTTTGGAGGAGACTTACTTACTCATGGTGCTGAGTGGGATAATGGTCTTAGAGTAATTGGCAATGGTGGAACCCATGAGGAGAATCCAATGGAGGGTGTACCTATGGGAATGGATGCTGAGGGAAATCCAAATCTTGTAGAACAAGGTGAGGTTATATTCAATGACTATGTATTCAGTAATAGATTATTTGCTGATGGTGGTCTATTGGAGAATTTCAACCTGCCTAAGTCTTATGATGGACATTCTTTTGCTGCAATAGCAGAGAAGTTAGGTGATGAATCAAAGGAAAGACCTAATGACCCAATAAGCAAGAGAGGACTTCTAAGTTCTATGTCCAGACTACAGCAAGCCCAAGAGACTGTAAGACAACAGACTCAAAAGGGTCAAGAAGGAGCACAATATGCTCATGGTGGTAGAATGGGTACATTATTTGATGGATTTGGTGATGACCCTAATATTTTATTCCCTACTGGTGCAGAAGATTGGGCAAAGTTATTGGAAATTAAAACTCCTAAATATGGAGTAGATTGGGACCTTACAGGAAAAGTAAGTACTATTGTAGGAGAGTCTCCTAAAGGAATGACTACATTTAATACTGTGCCTACTTCTTATTGGGAAGCCTTAGATGAAATCAATAAAAAGGCAAATACTTATGTAAGTAATAAAAGTAAAAGTAACAATAACAGTAACAGTAATAACAGTAATAGTAATAAAAGTGGTGATGGTAATAGAGGCAGTAGAGGTAGTAGTGGACCAACTTGGCTAAGATATGCTCCTGTAGTAGGTGCTGCAATAGGATTAGGTCAGAACTTATTTAGTAAACCAGACTATACAAGTGCAAATGCAATACTTGAAGCAGCTAATCAAGCAGGTAATTACATCCCAATAGGATATACTCCAATAGGTAACTACTTACAATATAAACCTTTCGATAGAAATTTCTATCTAAATAAGCTCAATGCACAAGCAGGTGCTGCAAGGAGAGCTATTATGAATACTACAAGTCCTTCAAGAAATGCAGCCTTGCTTGCAGCAGACTATAATGCTCAAGGTAGATTTGGAGACCTTGCAAGACAGGCTGAAGAGTATAACTTGGCACAGAAACAGGCTGTTGAGACCTTTAATAGAGGTACTGACCAAGCCAATGCTGAGATGGGACTCAAAGCTGCAATGGCAAATCAAGAAGCTGCATTGAAGGCAAGAAGTTCAAGACTAAGTGGTGTTGCACAGGCTATGGCAGTAAGAGATGCTGTTGATGCAAGAAGAGGTGCAAGTATGAGTGCTAACCTTACTAATTTCTTTAATTCTCTTGGAGATATTGGTAGAGAAGAATATAGTAGAAATATGATTATGAGTAATCCTGCACTATACTACTCTATTGATAACAAGGGTAATATTACATATAAGAATGGATATGAAAGTCTTAGTGAAGCAGAGAAGGAGGCAGTAAGAGATGCTGCCAATAAAGCTAAGGAAAAGAAAGCTAAGGGTGGTTATTTAACTATTAAGAAGAAGTAATATGGCTAATTATAGTTTAGTAATAAATTCACAATTCAAGCCATTCTCTTATCAAGAGATGTTGGCTCCAACCTTGATGGCTACTCAGGCTCATCAAGAGTTGGAGAACCAGTATGGAGAGCTTGCTACTAAGGCAAGTGTATGGGAAGAAATGGCTAATGAACAGACTGACCCTTATGCTTACAAGATGTACAAGACCTATGCAAATGACCTTGAAGAACAAGCAGGTCAGTTAGCAAGAGAAGGACTTAATGCTGCAAGTAGAAGGGATATGCTCAATATGAGAGCAAGGTATAGTAAGGAGATAACTCCTATTGAACAAGCTTATACAGCAAGACAGAAACAAGCAGAACAACAACAACAAGCACTTCTTCAAGACCCAACATTAATGTTGAGTAGAAGAGCTTCAACTACAAGCCTTGATGACTATATAAGGAATCCTCAATTAGCTTATGAAGCATATTCAGGTAAACTAATTACTGCACAGGCTGCAAGTGCTGCATCTGCATTAGCTAAGGAAATGCAAGAGAAACCAAGGAAATGGAGAAGCATCTTAGGTAATTCATATTATGAGACTATGATGCAGAAGGGCTTTAGTTCTCAGGCAGTATTACAGGCTATACAGGATAATCCTGATGCTGCTCCTCAACTTACAAGAATTGTTGAAGATGCTATTAATTCAAGTGGTGTTAGAGACTGGGGAGACCAAGCTACTATTGCAAGGGCTATTGACTATGCTAAGCAAGGTCTATGGAGTGCAGTTGGTGAGACTCAATACCAGACTCTTGATAATTGGAGAGCTAAGATGGCTGAGCAAGAGGCTATGCAAAAGAGAGCAGAAAAGAGAGCTGCTGCAAGAGAAAATCAAGGTAGGCTGAATAACCTTGCTATCAATCCTCTGAACATCTACAGTAGTAGAGAGTTGAGTAAAGAGGAAAAGAAGTATAAGAATAATATGAAGAATTTTTCTAAGTATTTCTATAAAGACAGTCACGGTCAGATGAGAATGACTTATGAAGGATGGAAAGAGTATAATAGAAACGCTACCCCAAGAGTAACATCAGCAGGTTCTGGTAGCGGTACTGCAAGACTTATGAATGTAGAAACTCAAATGCAGGGTGGAAAGAGACCCTTTACTCCAACTGCCTTTAGAACTTTTATGGATAATTTAGGTGCTAATAAAGTTACTAAAGGAAAATGGCAACCTGGAAACTTTGGTAATGTGTGGGGCAGGTATGTTAATTCTTCAGCAGGAAGAACTTCAAGATATGATGCTACAAGGGTTACTGAGTATGACTATCCTATTGCAGGTGCCCAACAGGGTGATATGAAGGATGCTATTATGACTGCTGGTAGAGGATTAAGCCTGAAAGAAGTAGATTATGATAGCAAGTCTAAGAAATTCAAGGATACAGGTGAGGAAATTACTATGGAAGACTTGAAGAGTGATAAGTACAAAGTAACTGCTACGAGATTCAGTCCTTATGGTGCTACTGTAATGATACAAGATGACAAGGGTAATGTGAGAAGATTCAGAATGCCTGCTGGTATCAATACAACTAATGAACAGAATAGAGATAGAGCAATGACTGCTGCAAATCAATGGCAACAAGTAGTTAGTACAGGTCAATATACTGACGCAAGGGGTAATGTACACCAAGCTACTCCAGATGAGATTACTTATGCTCAACAGCAATATGCTAATTCTATACAACAAGCCTACTTATTCCACTCTCAGTTAGGAGTACAGAATAAGACAAAAGAACAAGAGTTTAATCCTTATGGATATTAAGATATGGCAAGAAAAACTAAAGTGAAGGATATAGATATTACTAAGAGTGGTCCAATGACTTTTAGAGATTTGCAGAAAGCAAATCAAGAGCCATACACTAACCTTAGCCCTGAGTTTCAGTCATTCAGTATGAATGTAGGAGCAAGCACTACTCCTACTTCACTGTATGATGCAAGGGCACATGGTGAGCAGATGGCACAATCATCCTTAGAGGGAACTGCTACACCTTGGGGTGAAAGTGGGTTTGATGAACCTACTGCAACTGAGGCACAGTTTCAAGAGTTAGGGGATATAAGAGCTGAGAATCAACCTTGGTATGCACAGATAGGAGCAGGTCTAGCTAAAGGTGCTATACTTGCAGGTACTACATTTTTAGATGGTACTTTAGGATTATTATTTGGTGCTGGAGAAGCTATAAGAAGAGGATTTGATGATGATTACACTAAAAGCGGAGCAGTAGCAGGATTATGGGATAATGACTTCTCTAAGGCTATGCAGTCTGTTAATGAATGGTCTGAGCAGGCATTGCCTAACTATTATACAAGGGAAGAACAAGAGCAGCCTTGGTATGAAAATATGTTCACTGCTAACTTCTTAGGTGATAAGTTTATCAAGAACTTAGGTTTTACAGTAGGTGCTTTCTATAGTGGTGGTGTTACTGCTGCTGGATTGAAAGCAACTAAGTTACCTCAACTTATTGGTGCTATTGCTAAGTCTTCAAAGGCTCCAAAAATAGTTACTTCTGCTGTAGGTGCTACTATCTCAGCAGTAAATGAGGGTAGAGTTGAAGCACTTAACAACAGTAAGGATTGGTTTGAACTTCATAAAGCACAATTAGATGATGAGTATCACCAGAGATTACAGTATATAAAGAATGCCTATGAAGGTACTGAGGTATATGACCAATTAATAAGAGCAGAACAAGAAAATTATAATCAAGCATTAGGTAGATTAAGTGAGGATAGATTGAAGATGGGTAATGTAGACTTGCTTATGAATATACCTATCCTTACTGCATCTAATATAATTCAGTTTGGTAAGTTATATGCTAATGGATTTAAAACTGCAAGGAAGGCTACTAATATAGTAGGTAAGGCAGGAGAATATGCTGCTGGCACTACAAGATTAGGTGCTACTACTGCAATAACAAAAGGTGCATTATCTGAAGGTAATGAGGAAATATTACAAGGTGCTGCAAGTAGGATAGCAGGTAATTATTACTCTACTGATGTAAATAACTTCTATAAGTCAAAGACTAACCCAGAGGCTGCACAAGAAACTTTAGATTGGGTAAAATCATTTGCTGAGGGAATTAATGAGACAGTAAATGATGGCTCTGCATGGGAAGAGTTCTTTATTGGTTCTTTGACAGGTGCATTAGGTATGCCAAGATTTAGAGGAGTTAGAAGTGAGTCAGGTTCATTACAATCTCCTATTACTATTGAAGGTGGTGCTATAAATGAGTGGAGAGACTATAATGAGAAGATAGCAAGAGAGAATAAGATTGCTAACTATATGAATAACAGGATAAACTCTCCTGAATTTAAGAACTACTATCAAGGTCTTATCAGGCATGATAAGTATCAAAATGATATGAATAGAGCTGCTGAGGAAGGTGATGAGTTCAACTTCAAGAATGCAGAACATGCTCAATTAGTATCTGACATTGCTATGTTTGATAATGCAGGTAAGATGGAAGACCTTACTACATTAATTGATGCAGCATTTGATACATCAGATGAGAACCTTGCTTCTATTGTGGAGAACACCACAACTACTCTTGAAGATGGCTCTAAGGTAGGTCCATTTGTTGATAAGAATGGTAATCCTATGTATGCTACCCCAGAGGGTAAGCAGGAAATGATAAAGAAGTTACAGGAGAACCATGATGAAATGACCAACACTATCAACAATTATCTGAAGATAAAAGATGAGCTTGACATCAAGACAGGTCAGCAATTATCAGATGACCAGCTTGAAGAATTAACATGGATGAAGTCTCAGATAGGTAACTGGGCTGAGAGAGCAACATCTATGTCTGGAGAGGTTAAATCAGCTATTGGTAATGTAATAGGCAACTTAGATTCACTTCTTAGATTCAATCAACAAGTTAGGGATTTTGAAGGTCAATCTTCTGCTGATTTAACTGATAGATATAAACAAGCAGATAAGAATGTAAAGACTATTGAGGGTGCTATCAATACACTTAATATGGTTAGGGGTCAGGATGATAGTGTATTAGCTCATACATTAGCAACTAATCCTAAGTTTGTAGATGGTCTTATCAAGGAAATTAATGAGGTAGATGAAACTGTACTTAGTGCAGATGAGAAAGAAGATATTACAACTAAACTTAATGATATTGTTAAGTTAGGTAATGCCTCAAAGACATATAATGCAAAGCTGAAAGAGTATCTTGAGAATCCTCAAAAGCAAGCAGAAGACCATGCAAGAGCTGATGAGCAAGCTGCACAACAAGAGACCAAGAAGAAGTCTGATGACTTGAAAGCATCTTTGAATGCTGCACAAAACCTACAAGAGTTCAGAAGTACAATAGATGCACAAGATGATACAGAGAATAGAGATAGAGTTCTAAAAGAACTTGAGGATGAAGGTAGTGAAATGGCTAAGAACTACAGAGAAACTTCACAATACAATAATGAAGTGAGAAGAGTTCTTAATGAGTCAGATGCAGAACCACAAGTTAAGCAAGATGCCATGAAGCTCCTTCAAGACCAGTTCAATAACTCTGATAATTTGGAGTACCTGGCTAATCCCAACTCAATCTATATCAATAATGAGAATGCCTTTGATGAAGATTCTGAGGGAGATGTTGAGTTATCTGCAACAAGATTCCAAGAAGCTCAGTATGAGCTTCAGAAGGCTATGTCTAAAGTTAATAATGACAATAAGTTTAAGGATAGATTCTCACCTGAATATAAGAGACCTGTTGAGGTAGTTAGGCAGACTACTGAAAAAGACGAAGTTAAAACCACTAAATATGGAAAAAGAAAGGGAGATAAAATAATTAGTGGTACTGGTCTTAGCATAAATAAAGATGATATTCCTGCATCAGAATTAGAAAGTATTGAAGACATGCTTGATGATATGGGAGATACAGCTAAGTTTGAACTGCTTGAGTTAAGAGAAAAGGATGGAAAATATGCTGGAACTGTAAGAGTTAATGGTCTTATAAATGGTGCTCCTGTTATTAATAACTTTGAATTCCTATTTGACAAAAACCCAGACAAACTAAGAGTTGTAAGGGGTGATGATAGGGCTGATACAGGAGACAGTGGTACATCTACTACTCCTGCTGTAACAAGTAGTGAGGGTTTACCTACAACAGAATTACCTGTAGGTAATATAACTGCTGAAATGGTTAGTGAGGAGAATAAGAAAGCCAATGAAAGGGTAGAAACTCCGCAAAGACCAAGTAGAGATACTTCTAATCAATTCTATAGACCTGCTATACCTGAACTACATATAGAGGCAAGCAAGGAAGGAGACTTCAGACCATTTGATATTGTAGTAAGTGAAAGAGAAAAAGGTGTAGACTTCTCAGAAATATATAATTATCTTAGAGACCACAATGCTTTTGAGTATGTTAACCAAGGTAATCTGAAGGTAGGCAGTGAACTTGGATTTATGATAGACCCAGAGTATGAGAAGAGGGTAGAAGGACAGCCTTGGCATACTGCTCCTACTATATTTATTATAGATAAGAAGAATGGTCAAGTAGTTGGCAGTTTGGATGAAGGAGGAAGTATTAATAACTTTGAAGGCTTAGCTGGTCTTGAAGAGAAGATAAGAAGAGAATACACTAATAGAAGCAGCTTTAGTGTACAGAAGCCATCATATTTTAGTTCAATGGCTGAGCAATTAGGTGATAAGAAATCAAGCTGGGAGTACTACAGAGATGATACAAATAGAACTTATAATGGTATAGAGTATGTTACAGGTACTGCTTATCAATCAACACTTGAACCTGCTATTAAATTTGCAGTAGATAGTGGAGTATTATCAGAGAAATACAAGGGATACCTAAATAAGACTAGAGATAATTCTATTGAAAAGAAGGATTTACAAGAGATTATAGATGAGTTTAATAAGTTAGGAATAACAAATCCTTCCGAATTAATTGAGTACATAAATAAAAACAGTAATGCTTCTGCTAAGTTTATAGCTACTCCTACTACAAGAGTATCTAAGGTAATGGTAGGTAGGATTCCCTATGATAATACTGATAGAAGTCTATCTGAAATACCTAATGTATCTTCAACTGATAGAAAGCCTATCTTTGGTATTATAAAGAATGGTGTACTTACTACCAATAGTAAGATTGATGGCAATCTTATTATTAAGCCAGTAGATATGAGCCAAAAGGAGGGTAGATTATATCTGCTTATACCTAATGGAGCTGGTAAGTATTCTCCTGCTGCTGTAAGAGTTAAGCACTTCAATAATGAGGAGTTCAACCTAAATGACAGTTCAGTAAGTTCTACTCCTGTTGGAGAAGATATAAAGAATGCCATTACTAAGTTATCAACTGCTACATCACAGGATGATGTATCTGCTGCTATGCAAGACTTAGCACAAGACTTGTATATGCAGGATATTATGGTTACTTGGTTTAATAGTAAGGAAGGTGATGGTATTGTTATCAGTAAGAAGGTAAGAAAACCAGATGGTACTTATGAGAAAGTAATCATTGAAGGAAAAGAGCAAATCAAGGAAGATAAGTATGATGTATATTTCTCTAACTTTGGTAAAAGTACTGTTATTGGTGGCTTAGAATTTGCACTTAGTGAAGATGTTGCTAAAAAAGTAAATGATGAGAGATTCCAAAGAACTATTAAAAATCCTGAGGATATATACAATGAGATACTTGGGCACCTTGTTAAGTTTAATCTTCCTTTGCAAGTCAGTGTAAGGAGAATAAATGAAGGTGCATACAACAATAGATTGATAAACTCTAATATCCTTACTTCAAATATTACTGAAGCTTCAGTAAAAAGTACTTGGTTTACAACTGACTACTTTGATAATGAAGGTAATCTACATCAAGCTATAAGTCCAGCTTCTGTAGCTCCTCAACCTAAGAGGAAAATAGAAACTCCTGTAGGTGGTACTGAAGGTGCTATTGCAGGTACAAAAATAGTATCTGCATTCTCAAATAAGCCATACTATGTAGACTTAAAGACAAATACTATTAGGGATGACCAAGGCAGGACTGTAGGAGTTACTGACAGTAATAGAATATTGTTTGATTTAGCTTGGGCACAAGATAACTTTGGAAATGCTACTAACTCTTCAATGATGGTAGATAACAAAGTTCTTACTCCTGATGGTAAGGTACTTAATAGAAGTAAACAGGTATATCTCAGTGGTCAAGAGGCACAAGATGTAAAGGATGCTATTGCAGGTAGGAAGAAAGAAAGAGAGGATAGAGTTGCTAAGTCTAAGGAGATTATCAGTGAAATATATGAGAATCAGAAGAGGGTAGATAAGACAAGAACTGATGGTAAGTTCTATTATGTACTTGAAGATGATGGTGAATATCATCAATATAGTAGAGTGCATAGTAGATTAGGCTCAAATTGGGTAGAATCTCCTAAGCAAACTAAAGCCCTTAAAGATATTGAGATACAACTTTCAAAACTAGTAATGTCTTCTCCTACAGGATATAATAATTATCTTGATACTACAGGAAAGAAATTTGAAGTGGATTTAAGTGCATTCCATAATAAAATGGGAATAAAAGACAGGCAAGCTATAGTAAATACTATTAGAGACAGGATGTCTGGTACTAATTCACAAAGAGCACTTGATGCTGGCTCAGCAGTAGATAGTATCATTAGACAATACTTTACTGCAAGAGATGTATCTAAGATAGTAAGACCATCCAATATGTCAGAAAATGCTTTCGTAGATTTGATTACTTCCCTTAATAAGATTAAGTCAAATATGGAGCTACTGGGGGAGAGATTCCTTGCTGATAATATTGTATTGTTCCAAAAATACCCTGATGGTACAAGAGTTGCAGGTGAGGTTGATATTCTCTCTGTTAACAAGGGGGGTAATTTTAAAATCTATGATGTAAAGACAAGTAGATACAGTTTCTATGACTTTACAGACAGATATGGTCATAAGGTTAATTACTTTACTACTCCATCTGCTACTCAAAGAATGAGTGCAAAGGATTATTATACTTTACAACTTTCTGCTTACAAGAATCTATTTGAGTCTCAGTATGGTGTACCAGTTACTAAATTAGCTATAATGCCGTTTGTATTGAGTTATGATAAGGAGAATGTATCAACAGTACAAAGTGAAAAGGGTATTCCTATTACATACAATCCTGCTGTTAATGTGCCTTTAGTAGGTAATGTTAAGGTAGATAAGCCTACAGAAGCCCCTGCTACTCCAGCACAATCTCAGACAGTATTACCTATCTTTGAGACTTCATTAGAGACACAGAATCCTATTGAGGACTTAACACCTGAACACAAATCTACTGATAAAGATAAAGTAGGCTACTTTGAGTTAGATGGCAAGTTACATAAGGGATATATTACACCACTTACTGTAATTGATGGAATTGAGATTCATGTAACTAAGGTTCCTAACATTACAGAGGGATGGGGTAACCAGGGAGAAGTAGCTCATGTAGCTTCAAATAGCTTCTATGCAGTATTTCCTAATGGAAAGACATTCTTATTCTTGAATAATAATCCTGTGCAAGGTGGTAAGACTCAAGAAGAAGTAGAAAAAGCTATCAAGAATGCTCTTGAAGGTAATAAACAGAGGGTTAAGGATTTATCATCAGAAAAGACTATATTGTTTGACCCTGATGCAGTACCTACTGTAAGTGCTGCTCCTGTTACTACTGTAGAGACTCCTGCAACTATTAATCAAGGTAATACTCAGACAGGTGCTGCCTATACTGTCCAAAAGGAACAGGCAATAGACAATAAGAAAGCTTCAAGAACAAGACATAAATTAAGAAAAGTAAAATCACCTGATTATGAAAAGTGGGATGAGAAAAGAGAACTTGAATGGCTAAATAAAGTCTTGCCTCAACTAAGTGAACAAGATAGGGTAAAAGTAGTAAAAGGTCTTATTAAAGTAGGTAAAAGAGGTACTTTAGCTTGGGGTCAATTTGATAAAGGTGTAATCACATTATCTGATATAGCTGCTGAAGGTACTGCATACCATGAAGCTTTCCATGCTGTATTTAATCTCCTTCTTGACAATGATGAAAGACAGGCACTATATGATGAAGCAAGGAAATTATATGGTGAAAAAGACAATCTTTCTCTTGAAGAAGATATGGCAGAAGGATTCAGAGAGTATGTTACTACTAGACAAAATGCTGGATTATTAGGTAAAATTAAAAACTTCTTTAAAGACTTATGGATTAAAGTAACTAATTGGAATAGTGTTAGACCTCATCTTATTGCATATTATCAGATAATAAATAGAGGAGAATATAGTAATAGAGAATTGCCTGTAGAAACTCTCAGTCAAGCTAGAGCAAGACAAGAAGAATACTCTAAAGAAATGCAAGATATTCTTGCTAATGCTAAGAGAGATTCAGAAGGCAATCTATTAGCCCCTAATGGTAAAAAGTCTAATCTTACTGAAAGACAATATGCTCAAGTAAGAACTAAAGCTTTTAAAGATTGGTTTGGTGATTGGGAAAATAATCCTTCAGAAGCTTCTAAAGTAGTTGATGAAAATGGTGAACCTTTAGTTGTTTATCATGGTACTAATGCTGATAATATTACAGCATTTTCATTAGAAAAAGCTAAACATAATAT